>Ga0209986_10004410_pt1 | contig 11912 bp, 8 predicted proteins | sample BlataG_FD_183168 | JGI IMG/M metagenome (GOLD analysis project Ga0209986, IMG submission 183168) | Deep subsurface microbial communities from Black Sea to uncover new lineages of life (NeLLi) - Black_00105 metaG (SPAdes) (version 2) | ecosystem: Environmental > Aquatic > Marine > Oceanic >...
CCTTACGGAACATTACGTTTACAGCGGCGACTTGCTGGCAACGCTGGCGATGGCTGAGAACATCTTGGGGGCCAGCAAATTCTGTTCGACAAATTTAATCGGCATCCCCTTACCTGAAGAACGATTTACTAAGATTGAAAAGGTCACAAGTGACAAATTCGATCGACGTGATATTGGTGGGGGGCTGAGTCAATTGATACTCAAGAACATGGGGACGCCCTTTGGGAATCTTGGAGGCGTCGAAGTTGGCGATAACAATCACCTGGTCTACCTTGATGGTGTAACGCGAACATCCCTCGAGACCGGCGCCAATTTTTTCCTTAATCCAAGCTGGTCAACTATCGTGGCTGCATGTTACTTTGGCAGGGAAATTCCGGCCATCAGTTTTAAGATCTCGATGCTTCTATCCACGCAAAATGCGATCCTGTTCCGGATGTTAATGAACATCGTTAAAGAGTACCTGCGCGACGATGGTACAACGCCTTTATATGAAATCAATATCGGCAACGCGGCCAGCCCGGAAACCTTTATGCAGTGCGCCAGAGAGCTTAAGACTTCCGGCCTGCCGGAGATTTCGTTGGCTGCGCATCTGAGGATCAATCCCGATCTGGGGATGGAAGGTTTTGACTGGACCGAAAACGCGCATAAGGTGCTCGATGGCGGCTGCGACATAACCATCAAGTATGAAAGTGACGGAACGTCACGCCCTTATGACACCATGGAGGCGTATTTCCTTTCCGACGAGGAGCGGGATGAAAAGGCAGAGCTTATCGGCGATGTGATCTACCATAAGTGCATCCGTTGTGACAAGGATGCCAAAGAGATTATGCGTCGCGGTCATGAAGTCAGGTTTGCAATAATTGCGTACAAGGCGTAGTTAAAGGTATGTCTGACGAAATCAGAAAGTGGGACGGCACAGTATATCCGGAGATGATCCGGCGCCTGCCGGAGATTGATATCCAGGTAGAGGGCGTCCGCGGCTGGCTGCTTTCGGGCGGCGACAAGCAGGTCGTCTTTTTTGATATCCAACCTGTGGGAGAGATTCCGCCGCATTCGCATTGCGCCCAGTGGGGGATAATGATCGAAGGCGAGATGTCGTTGACCATTGACGGAGATACAAAGGTCTATCGAAAAGGTGACTGGTATTATATCCCTCAAGGCGCGGTGCACTCAGCCAACTTTCTCTCACGAGTCAACGTCATAGATGTTTTTGATGCACCTGATCGTTACAAAACCAAATAGCATAGCGGGTGGATTCTTCTTCAAATGGAACTTCACGTGCTTTGGGGTGCCTATGACAGTTACCATCAATCATCCCCAAACAAAGTTTGGGAATGCCACCCGCTACCATAAAGGAGGATGCAAACAATGCGCTTACTATTGATCGGTTTTGGAACTGTCGGGCAGGGGCTCGCCGAGCTGCTCATCGAGAAAGAGAAAGCGCTGCACGATGAGTACGGACTTAAGACTCAAGTCGTCGGTATTTCGGACATGCTCAAAGGAAGTGTGTACAACGCCGATGGCATAGACCTGGATACGGCCCTCAAGCTGGCAAAATCGGGCGGCAAAATCTCCGGGTTACCCGACAAATATGAAGGCGATGCCCTTAGTATGATCAAGGCAGCCGAAGCGGACATGATGGTGGAGGTGACCTATACCGACATCAAAACGGCCGAACCGGCAACCTCGCACATCCGGGCCGCCCTTGAGAAAGGGATACATGTGACCACGACCAACAAGGGTCCGACGGCGTTGTACTTCCATGAGCTGGCAAAGCTTGCCAGAGATAAGGGCGTGAAGTTTCTCTTCGAGGGAACCGTGATGAGCGGCACGCCGCTCTTGAACCTGATCAGGGAGACACTCGCCGGCTGTTCCATTTCCGAAATCAAGGGGATCCTCAACGGGACGACAAACTATATCCTCAGCCAAATGGAGGAAGGGCACGCCTATGAGGATGTTCTCAAGAAAGCACAGGAGCTTGGCTACGCCGAAGCTGTCCCTGACGCCGATGTCCTGGGCTGGGATGCGCTGGCAAAAGTGACCATACTGGCCAGCGCCGTGTTCGGCGCCAGGTGCAAGCCGAATGATTTCCCCTGCAAGGGGATTACCGACATTACCGTTGATGCCATCGCCGAGGCGAAATCCCGCGGCAAACGCTTTAAGCTAATTGGGAAAGTTTGGCGTGAAGATGGCAAGGTCAAGGGAAGCGTGTCACCCGAGGAAGTCGACATGACGCATCCTTTGGCCTCAATCATGGGGGCGACTAACGCCGTCACAATCTCGACGAACGCTCTTGGCGACGTCACAATCGTAGGGCCGGGCGCCGGACGAACTGAAACCGGTTACAGTACCCTGGTAGATATTATCCACGCTGGAGGAAAACGATGAAGATGCTGCTTGACGGTCGGTGGGTCGACCGCGATGAAAAAATAGACGTGCTTGACCCTTTTGACAATTCCGTCATTGACACGGTTCCCAAGGGAACAAAGGTAGATGTAGAGATCGCTCTCGCGGCCGCCGCCAAAGGCTTTGAGGTCACCAAGAGGATGACCGTCTATGACAGAGCGCAGATTCTGTACAAGGCCGCAGAGATAATCTCGGACAATCTTGAAGACTTTGCTACCGTGATCGCCAGGGAAGGCTCGAAGACGATCAACGAGGCCAGGAAAGAAGCGTCACGCTGTGTCAATACGCTGACCTGTTCGGCTGAAGAGGCTAAACGGATTTTAGGTGAAACGATTCCCTTTGATTCTTTTCCCGGCGGTGAAAAGCGGCGTGGCTATTACTATCGTTTCCCTATAGGCGTAGTGCTGGCGATCACCCCCTTTAACGACCCGTTGAACCTGGTGGCTCACAAACTGGGACCGGCCATTGCCGCCGGTAATTCCGTCATTCTAAAACCCGCCACAGTCACCCCGCTGTCTGCGATAAAACTGGTCGAGGCTTTGCTTGAGGCGGGGCTGCCGCCGATGGCGATTCAAATCATCACCGGTTACGGCTCCGAGATCGGCGACCCGCTGGTAAGTGATGAGCGGGTGCGAATGATCTCGTTCACCGGCGGCGTGGAAGCTGGCAAGCATATCGCTTCTATTGCGGGAATCAAAAAGATCGGCATGGAACTCGGTTCCGACTCACCGGTAATCGTCTGGAAAGACGCCGACATTGAGCTGGCCGTGGAATCATGTGTCTCCGGCGCTTTCTGGGCGGCGGGGCAAAACTGTATTGGGGTACAGCGGCTGCTGGTTCACCGCGACATCTATGATGAGTTCAAGACTAAGTTTGTCAAGCGGACGAAACTGTACAAGATCGGCGACAAGCTCAAAGAAGAGACCGACATGGGGCCGATGATCACCGAGACGGAAGCCAAACGAGTGGAGAAGTGGGTCCACGATGCCGTGGGAAAAGGCGCTGCTGTTCTTTGCGGCGGCAAGAGAGAGGGCGCTTTATTTGAGCCCACAGTATTGGAAAAGGTACCGTCTAATGCTACGATTCATTATGAGGAGGTATTCGGCCCGACGGTGAATCTGTATCCCGTTGACGATCTTGACAAGGCGATCAAAGAGGCCAATTCACTTCCTTACGGTCTTCTGGCCGCTATTTTTACCAGCAGTGTTGATGTTGCTTTCAAAGCTGCCTATGAGCTTGACTGCGGCGGCGTGATGATCAACGATTCCACCGATTACCGTCTCGACTCGATGCCTTTCGGCGGCGTCAAATACTCCGGTCTCGGCCGGGAAGGGTTGAAGTTCTCGCTGCAGGAGATGACGGAACCTAAGGTGGTCTGCTTCCATCTTCCGGGAATCTGATTGATATATGTTTCTAATTGTAACACGATATTTATAGGGCAGGTCTCTCCGAGACCTGCCGAAGGCGGACAGGAGTCAGAGACTCCTGCCCAACGATTCCGTCGTTCGGTCAGGTCTTGGCTCGCCTTTGGCGAGGTATGACCTGACAGAAAGTATAGTTCTTTGGAACGCAGGTGATTGGGGAATGGTATCACCCGCTATTCGCCAATGATCTTGATAATGACCCGCTTGCGGCGCCGGCCGTCGAACTCAGCGTAGTACACTTGCTGCCAGGGGCCGAAGTCGATCTTGCCGTCAGTCACAGGCAGCACAACCTGTGAACCGATAAGAAGATTTTTCAGATGGGCGTCACCGTTGTCTTCGCCGGTGCGGTGGTGGCGATAGTCCGGTCCGAAGGGAGCAAGTTTGTCGGCCCACTCGTCTATGTCAGCGATCAATCCCGATTCGGCGTCGTTTATATACACTCCAGCCGTAATGTGCATGGCCGACACAAGCACGAGCCCTTCTTTGATCTTGCTTTTCTCAACTGCCTTTTCAACGTCGGCGGTGATGTTGATATAATCCCGCCTCTTAGAGGTATTGAATGTGAGAAACTCTTGATGGCTTTTCATGGAACCCAACTCAGGGGAATGTCGAAAGCACAGGGAGACTATGCCATAAGTCCAGCATCATCGCGAGCTACCGGAGAGAGTGTGGCGATCTCAATCGTGTAGCTGTTTGCACCGCAAGAGATTGCCACGTCGTCCGGCTCGCCTGTGGCGGGGACTCCTCGCAATGACGCTTTCTGGAGCTTATGCGGTCAAGAATCATACTTTTGTCACAGCCTCCGGAGACTCCTGTCCTACGTCTGTTTATTCAGTCTTGTCAATCCAGGCTTCCACCGAATACTTGTCGACCAGCTCAGTTTTAAGCTCCTTGGCCTCTTGCAGCGTCGCAAGCCCACCGACACGCACCCGATAATACGTTTGACCGTCGACAGTAGCCGTAGTCAGATAGGCGCTGTAGCCGCGCGCTGTATACTTCTCCACCAGGTACTGAGCATATTCCAGCGATTCGCAGGCGGCCACCTGCACCACATATCCCGCCGCTTCCTCCTCTTGGGGTACGAATTGCGGCCCTTCCTCGCTGGGAATCGCTCCGGCATCCAATTCAGGAGCGGCGTACTCGGCAGTATCCTCAGGCGTTAATCCAGCTTCGGCGGCAGTATCAACCACCCCCTCTTCCTGCATCATCTCCTGCTCCAGCCGGGCAGCTTCTTCCTTCTTCCGGGAACAGCTCACTGCCAGCAACGCGAAGATACCGAGGAAGATCAATAACTTCCATGCGTTCATTTTACCTCCAAACCACGAAAAAATAATGAGGCCCTATTTTCCAATTTTCCCTATCGCCCTCTTAACCGGCGACTTCGGTACATATTAACATCGGGACGTAATACATTGTCAACTAAAAGCGGGGCGATTTTTCAAAATTCTATGGTTGAATAGTGTATAACAATTGCATAAACTGCACTACCGCTAAGGACTACAGATGCGTGTGCACGAAAACATTCTTGAGCTTATAGGAAGGACGCCGCTGGTCAGGTTAAAAACCGGTATTCCGCCTGGCGGACCCAGGGCGTTTGTAAAACTGGAGTTTTTCAACCCTACCGGCTCGCTGAAAGACCGGATGGTATACCATATCATTAAAAAGGCAATGGCCGAAGGCCGCTTGAAACCGGGTGGCACGGTCGTCGACAATACCTCGGGGAACACCGGTGTGGCGCTGGCCATGGTGGCTTCCCAGTTCGGCTTGAAAGCTGTCCTGACCACTCCGGAAAAGACCAGCAAGGAGAAGATCGATCTGATCAAATCGTATGGCGCTGAGGTGATTATTACTCCAATAACGGCGAAGTATGACGACCCGGAAGGATTTTTCATGGTAGCACGAAAACTGGCCAAAGAGCGCGGTTACTACGACCTGGACCAGTACCACAGCCAGGACAATGTCGAGGCACACTATTTGTCGACCGGCCCGGAGATATGGGAAGATACTGATGGCAAGGTCACGCACTTTGTCGCCGGCATAGGAACGGGGGGTTCTTTTTCCGGCGCTGCCCGCTACCTTAAGGAGCAAAACCCCCGCATTAAGGCCATCGCGGTCGATCCTGAAGGTTCCGTCTTCTCTGAATACATCAGGAACAAAAAGGAGATCGCCGGGTGTGAATACAAGGTGGAGGGAATTGGATCTGATGTGATTACAGAAGCTCTTCATACGGAGTTGGTGGATGAGGTGATCACTGTTTCGGACAAGGATTCTTTCAATCGGGCGCGTTTGATCGCCAAAGAGGAAGGCATATCCGGCGGCGGCTCCTCGGGGACAGTGGCCTTTGCAATGGAGAAGGTCGCGGCCGGGCTGGGTCCTGAGTCGCTCATGGTCGGCATATTCGGCGATGCCGGCATACGCTATCTTAGCAAGTGCTACAATGACAACTGGATGCGTGAGCACGGCTATCTACCGTCGCCGGGGGAGGTTGCCACCCGTTCATGAGACGAAGTATCCAGCTATTGCTGTCGCTTGCGTTGGTCATTTCACTTCCTTTCACGGCTACGCCGGCGGACACTGGGCAACGGACTGAGACGGGACCGCGTGCCGAAGAACTGGTTTTTGACTTTGGCCATGTCGGTATTGATTTCACGGTCTATCACACCTTTCACTTTGTGAACAGAACTGATAAGCCTTTCAGAATCACCAAAACCACCTCTTCGTGTGACTGTTCCGCCGTGGCGACATTGGATTCGATTGTCAAGCCGGGGGACACGGCGTTCATCAGATTGTCCTTCAGCACCAAAGATTTCTACGGACCAACCAGGAAATCGTTTACGGTGTTTACCGACCACCCGTCGATGTCGGCGGTGAAGATCTCTTATTTGTCACAGGTGGGACAATGGCTTGACAGAATCAAACCTGACCCTATTTCTCTGTTCTTTCTCCCCGCACACAAATCAAAAAAGATAACGATCAGAAATCATACATTCGATGAGATCACAGTTGCCGTTAAGGAACAGTTTAACACGACCTTTGACGTGACCTTACTGCAGGACAGAGCAGCAAAAGGTCAAGCGCTTCAATTAGAGATTTCCCCCCGACCAGATTTGAAAAGGGGTACTTATCGTTCCAGCATAACTCTGGAAATCGAGAAGGAAGGAAGCACAGATCCGACAACTCTCACAATACCCGTCAAGATTGTAAGGTACTGATTTCAGAACTGACTTTTTCTCAAAGCGATCAGAAAAAGCTTGACAATTACCCGGGATTTGCCGAATTACTATGTGACGAGGGTGACTCTCTGCTGTCCCTGGGTAGTTTCCTAGCCCCCTCTACCCAACCAGAGTAGCACCCTCTTTTTTTTTGGCCTCACGGGGACTTTTTTTCGTCTTTGAGTAACTGCACCTACCCAGACCACTATTCATCGAATGTTCCTCTCACGAAAAAAGCCGCCTAACCAAGCGGCTTTACAGTTGTCTTTAGACGGCTTATTCCGCCTTTATAATGCAATCATCAATCGGGCAGACTTCAACGCAATGAGGTCCTTCTTCCTGATCTTCGCACTCGTTGCAGGTTTCCGGATCGATGACATAGATGTCTCCTTCTGTGATCGATTCTGTGGGACATTCCGGAATGCATAGCCCACAGGCAGTGCATTCATCGGTTATAAACATGGCCATGACAGTTTCCTCCAATATCTGATTTGCCTGTTTCTCATTATCTCAACACGAAGAATATACGCATGTCCGAAGCCTGGGGACAAGATTTATTTTAGGAAATTATTCACAAGGCAAAACGGATAACGTCAATTCTACAAACAAGATACGGCCTTATTCTCTACGAAACGTGTAATCGTTTCTTTCGACCGCTATTTCCGGCGGTGAGCTGTCTGGATAACTGTTGCAAAACAAAACGGCCACCCCCGCCTAAGCGGGGATGGCCGAATCTATCAGAAGGAATCTGAGATTCCAGTCTGTTCCGCCACTACGGACATGACGCCGGTGGCGGGCCACCAAAGAATATGTAGTCAGTCAGGAGGGTCGGGTCGGCAACGTTGATCCCACCAAGGCCGTCAGCGTTACCCTCTTCGAAGCACGGAGGTGCCGGGCCTCCAAAGAAGAGGTAGTCAGTCAGGTAGGTCGGATCGGCGACATTAATCGACATGTTGTAGTCGGCGTCGCCGCGCATCCCATCGTGGTTGCAGCAGGCAGCAATCTCAAAGCAATGCGGGCCGGACCAGTTCGGGACAAAACCTGCAGGAGTAACGTTGGTAGCCCATAGCCACGGGCCTCTTGTGGGGCAATACGACGAATCCACACACAGGTGCAAACCAGTGTCCGCCTCAAAGACTTTAGTCTCAATCCACCAAACCAGTGTATCAAAGGGCGGTACTATGCCAGGTCCCATCAATCGAGCTGCTGCGAAGCTGACTGTGTCGGCACCAGATCCGGTAACACTGCTGTAGCTGATCCACTGACCCCAATCGAACCTGGTCGGCCAGCCATGGCTCACCGTATCAAGGACGATGGGCTGCCAGGTAGCGCCGTCAGGCGAGTAAACCCGGAAACCGTTGTTGAAGCCCATGACAGGACTGCCGGTGGAATAGATCCACCGCATCATGAACTTGAGGTCCGGACCGGCAGGAAGTTTGCCCACAGGGTTTATCCCATACACCGTGTCCAGTATGATGGCGGTGTCGGAGGGCGGGCCGACCGTAATGTAGGTGCTAATAATATCGGTCTCCCATCCATCCACGTGGTAGAAAACCACAAATCCAGAATCCGGTCCGTCAATCAGCATCAGGTCGATCCAATCGCAAGAATCCAGATAGCTGTTGCCGTTGTCGGCCCAGCCCTGGCAGACCCAGCGCTGGGAGAATACCGGCCAGATCTCGTGCCAGTAGGTGCCAATCGCGTCAGTGATAGGCTCGACGTTCGGGTTGCCGCACATGTAATCGAAGTAGAAGGTGTCTATCTCAAGGGTGGCCTTAATCGTACCGGTAACCTCCTCAATGTGCTTCCAGATGATTGAATCCTCAAGCTCCGTGTGCTTGAACTTAATGGTGTCACAGAAGCTGAGAATACCGTCACCGTTGTCGCGCCACTCTTCAATCCTCCACGGCTCGCAGAAGTTCGGCCACAGCTCGTGCCACATGGTACCGGTGGGATCGCCCATCGAGGGTATGTAACCATCCAGATTATGATCGTACTCGTCACCCGGAGTCGGTAGCGGGGTGGTCACAATATCGGTCTCCACCCCTTCCCCGACATGACCCGTATACACTTCAGACCCATCGGGGGTTTCGATAGTGACGGTATCACAGTAGTTCAGATAGCCGTTGCCGTTGTTGTCGACCCAGCCAGTGATCTGCCAGATCACACAGTAATTGGGATAGACTTCATGCCACCAGGAGCCAATGGGATTGGTGATGGGGTCAATAAGAGGATTGGGATCAAGCCCGTCGAGAAAGATAGTATCAAACGGCGCATCTTCAAAGGTTACCATAATGGTCGGCATCACCAGTTCGACGTGCTCCCAGATCTTCCGACCCGTCGGCACGTGCACGAAGTCGATCGTGTCGCAGTAACTCAGGATGCCATCGCCGTTGTCTATCCAACTATCGCAGATCCAGTATTCGCAATAATTCGGCCACAGTTCGTGCCAGTGGGTACCGACGGGGCTGCCCATTGAGGGCCTGTAGCCAAGAGTATCAAAGCAGTGTTTCACCTTACCAGGTGTCGGCTCGGGTGGTGGAGGTACAGCCGGACAGATAATTAATGCGGCGTCCAGTAACACTACGATCGGCCCACCGAAATAGGTGACCGGCGGCATAGGATCGATCGGGTTTAAGTTTTCAAATACAAACACGTCAGCCCAGTTGTTGGGATAATTTGTAAACATCCACGTGGCCGGTGACGGGCAGGTATAGATATTCAACTGCAGATCATACCTGTCATGATGATACGAGCCGTGAGGTCCGGAAACCAGAGAGGCATCATTATGATCCGATGATCCATGAGCAGTGCCTGCCGGTGGTTCGCCTTCATTGGCGTCAAACATCGGATCAGAGACGCAGATGGCGGTATCCATAGTGCACACTCCCGCTGCAGTTACGTAGTGACCGCCAAGCCACTGGCAATCAGGGCCGCCGTCTATCAATTCATAGAATCCAAGCAGCAGGATCACATCCTGACAGGATAGTATCGAATCCCGAAGTTCGTCAAAGTCAGGCCCGTGAATAACATAGGTACTGTATAGTCCTGCTAATCCGGCGGTCGCTATCCAATTCTGGAAACCGATCTCGAGGTCCGACAACCTGGTTCCCGGCACTGTCACATCAGTATTGCACATTGGCGCCAAGGCCTGGATGAACGGCATGACATTATTGGTGTCATGGTCATCCCAGAGCCCGCCGGTCGGCTCGTACGATTGTATCAGCGGATAGCCATCATTCGTGGGTGGATTCCCGGGACCGGGCCAGAACGGCCGCGGATCGACCGGGTTTGGCTCGAATTTGGAATCAAACCACCAGATGCAGTTACCCAACGCCAACGGCCCGCACCAGCTCCAGTTGCCGGTGAACGGCGAGGTCCAGGCATCCTGTTTCTGATCAAAGTCAGGCATGCCGTTGGGGCAGAAATCCAGGTATCCCTGCTTGTAGTAGTCGCAGGAATCCGGTTCTTCAACCGGGCAGATCACTACCGCAAATTCAATCAAGGTGTGTATTGGACTGCCGTCTGGCGGCACCGGAGTGATAGTCGGGTCGTAAGAGTTCTGTCCAACCCAATTGCCTATGTTGCCAGCATTGACGGCGTAGTTAGCCAGCTCGATGTGCCAGGGGTCTCCCGCCGAGGGGGCGCACAACGCGGGAATGACATAGTACTTGTCATGATGCATCGTGCCATGTGGTCCCGAAACGTACTGAGCATCGTTATGGACGTCTGCGTTGTGAGGCGGTGGACCGGGCGGGTCACCCTCGTTGAGATCATAGAAAGGATCAGAGAAGCACAGCGCTGAGTCTGCCGGATCAGGGCAGACGCCGGCCACGGTCAGATAGTGACCACCAACACGTTCGCAGTAGTCGCCGCCCACTTCCTGCCAGAACCCAACCAGCAGGATGATATCCTGACTGAGCAAGACCTGCTCCCTGATGTATTCGAAACCGAATGCCGGATCGACCGGGACAATCTGGATTGAGTAGCTGGTGCCCAGCCCAACCGAGTCAAGCCAGTTCTGGGCGCCGGTGGCAAGGTCGAAGACATTGGTGCCGCTCTGACCCGGTGGGTTGGTGTTGCAGTATAGCGCCAAAGAGTCGACGAAGGGGATGACGTTACTGGTATCATGATCATCGACTCCGGCCGCCGTGTAGTTCTGCACCAGCGGGTAGTTGTCGGCCACAGCCGGGGGAGGTGTACCGCTGGTCTCAAACTTGGAATCAAACCACCAGAAACAGTCGGCCAGAGCCACCGGGCCGCAGTGCGACCAGGCACCGGTCGACGGACAGGTCCAGTTGTCCTGTTTCTGGTCAAAATCAGGCATGCCGGCGGGAGCGTAATCAACATACGCAGGCTTGTAGTATTCGCAGGTATCAAGGTCTGCTACTGGGCATTGACAGGTATCACAGTTGATAATGAGAAGGTAGGGCCCCGAAGTATTCTGTGAGGAAGCGATTTTTATGTACAGAGTGGTTCCGGGCTGATGGCAGTTACCCGGGTCCAGGCAATCATATTGGGAATCCTCACCTACCGCGTCGGGGAAGGTACCGTTGTGATCATCGTTATAAAACAATTGCGTGATGCAGTCACTGGCGTAAATGGTGAGGTTCGGATTCAAGCCCCCAGCAAACGCATACTGTCCGGGCGTGTCGTCAGCCAAAACCCGCACGTGCAGGCAGTAGCAGGTGTCGGTAGGAAGGGTCACCACCCACCAATCCACATCGGTGTGGTCAGGCGCGATGTCACCGCAGAACGCCGTTTCACATACGGCGTAGTCAGCGGTTGCACAATTGTCATTGTACTCGGTCTCATAGCCGCCGGCAGTCTTACCCGGCGGAGGATTATCGGTGCAGTCCCAATCAGGTTG
>Ga0209986_10004411_pt1 | contig 11906 bp, 8 predicted proteins | sample BlataG_FD_183168 | JGI IMG/M metagenome (GOLD analysis project Ga0209986, IMG submission 183168) | Deep subsurface microbial communities from Black Sea to uncover new lineages of life (NeLLi) - Black_00105 metaG (SPAdes) (version 2) | ecosystem: Environmental > Aquatic > Marine > Oceanic >...
GCCCGCGCTCACCTCCGGACCGGAGGCAACACCCGCACCCGCGGGTGTGCTCGCGCAAGCGAGAAGACCCAATGCCGCGCAAGCGGCATAGCGGAATCCCGCGACTTCAGTCGCGGGAGAAGGTCAACCGAGGCCGGTCGGGTGAAAGGTGAAAAGTGCTGTGGTGGTACCCCCACGCTCCTGCCACGAGCCGACAACGGTGAAAGCCCTCTATACGTCGCACAAGGACGACAGGAAGCAGCTGAAGAAGCAGGGTTGGCTGTGCCTGGCTAAGCGGATCATCGCTTAGCTGCACCAGATCGGACTTGGGCCTGCCAGCGCGGACTGTTCTCACGGAACGTGCGGTGGAGGCTACGCACGACATCAGTGTGAGGCGATGCCGTTGTGGCACAAACACTTCAGCCTGCCCAGCCGACCAGCTGCCGGTGGGGTAGATCACCAGCTGGACCGCCCACGGCCCCAGAGCCCCACCGGTACCACGGCTCACCCCTCGGCGGACCTGGTGAGCGGTGTCAGCCTCTGCGGGCGACGTCTTGGCTCAGGATCTGGGGCCAGGTCTCGACATCGGCTGGGGTGTGCGCCACGGTGAGCGTCGACTGCGGCAATAGTGCGGCAAGCGATTCCGCTGTCGACAACGGATGCGCCGGGTCGCCGGTCCAGGCCAGAATCGTCGTCGGCACATCGATTCGGGTAAGGGCTTCACGAGCGGGAAGGTCGCTGAGGGCCGCACCGCGAAACAGTGCCGGTAGCAAGGCATCGGCGACATCGGGAACTGTCTCGGGCGCCCCGACCGTGGCTGGTGGCGGAGTCGCCTCGCGCGCCGAGGCGATGAATGCCGCGAGTCCCTGCGTTTCGATGATTTCGGCCGCAATTCGGTAGTGAGTCGCCTGCGCGGGCCGGGTTTGCCACGCAGTGGCCGGCACCATCAGCGTGAGACCGACGAATCGGTCCGGCTCCCGGGCAGCAGCGTGCAGCAGCGTGCCGGTACCCATGGATGGGCCGACTCCGTGGACCCGTTCGCCGGGAAACCAGTTGTCGAGCAGCCGTAGAAGATCATCGGCAAGGTTTTCCCAGCGGTAATCCTGGGGAACTTGGCGCCCGGTCGACCTGCCGTGGCCGCGTGCGTCGTACCGCAGCAACCTGGTCCCGTTGAGCCCCCTGCCGAGGTCGAGATTGAGCACCCGGTCGCGCGCGCGGCTTGAGGTAAGTCCGTGCAGTTGAACGACCGGGTGACCGCCTTCGTCGCTCAGTTCAACCGCAAGCTCTGCTCCCGGGACCACGAAAGAAGTCATCACGCAACTCTTTTCACGACCGGACGACTCGCCTCGGAGCCGACCGCGCTGACTGAGCATCTAGGCTATCTGGGGCGTTAGGGTACCGCCATGCGGCTGACCAACGTGGCGCACCTGCGGCTACCCTTCGGACGACTCTGGGGCTACGACGTTTCGGTTTCTGACCTCAGCCGGCAACTGCCGGTGTCTTTTGACCAGCGCATACACGTTGGTGCAGGTGCGCGGCCCGGCTCCTGGATGGCTCTGTCCATTCGGTTGCCGGCCGGGGTGAGCCGGGAATCGCTGGCCGATGCGTGGCTGGCCGTGATCGCTCGCCACGGCACCCTGCGAACGGCATTCACACCCGGGCCGGACGGCGACCCGCAGTTGCATGAGATCGATATTCACCCCGGCAAGTGGATCGAGCATGAGATCCCCGCGGGCCAGGAGGTCAACGACGCACTGCGAGTGGTTCTCAATGCGACGTGTTCGCCCTATCAGCGGCCCTCGCACCGGCTCTGCGTGTTGGAGACTGCCGCCGGACTGACGGTGGTCATCGCTGCCGACCACGCTCATGTGGACATGTGGTCGATGCTTGTGATTGCCCGGGACCTGTTGTCACTACTCGCCGACGCGAGCAGCGGACGTACGTCGTCTCTACCGCAGCCGCCCGCGTTTGTCGTCCATACCCAGGCACTGCTCGACCGTCCCGCGGCGCCGGAACGCGTGCGTGCGCGGTGGGCACAAATCATCAGCGACAGCGGTGGGGTTATGCCGCGGTTTCCGCTGCCGTTGGGTGAGCCCGGGCCGCATCCGGAACGCGTTGAAGTGCGTGACGTGTTCGATGTCGATGATGGCGCCGCATTCGCCGCGCAGGCACGCAATGACGGCGTCTCCACGCTGGCACTCGCGGTGGTCGCCATGACTGGGGTAACCCGCGAGTTGGCGAAAGCACCGCTGCGCGCCGTCTTCCCGGTACACAGTCGATTCGAAGACAAGTGGCACGACTCGGTCGGCTGGTTCATCACCAACTCGGTCCTCGAGTCGGCGGTCGCTGAGCCGAGCGTCGCAGCTGCCGCCGTCAAAGAAGCGGTGCAGCTTGGTTCCTGGCCACTCGCTGACGTACTGGCTCCTTGGGGTGGAATGCCAACGGCGCCCGGCATGTTCGCTATTTCCTGGCTGGATCAACTTAGACTTCCGGTGCGGATCGACTCCGCCGGACTCGACGCCCAGTATGTGAGCGCGAGGATCCACACCGACGGCGTCATGCTCTGGTTCATTCAGGACAAGTCCGGGCTACATCTGCGATGCCGCTACCCAGATACCGTGGAGGCACGAACCAACGTGGGGGCATGGCTGGACCTGTTGGTGGCGCGCCTACAGGTACTGGCGCAGTCCTCGGTTCGAGGTCGGCTGCAGGTAGCAGGCCGCACATTCCGTGTACAGCGCGCGACGCGCGAACACGTGGGGGTGATCGCCGAACTGCTCTCCGACGACGAATTCGCTCAGGATCGCGAAAGCGCCGAACTCGAACGCTACGAGTCGGCCTACGACATCGTCGTACGCAACCGATCCAACTATCTCGGAGTCGTCCTGAACGATTCCGATGTGGTCGTTGCGACAGTGCAATTGACCGTCATTCCCGGTCTGTCACGCGGCGGCGCAACTCGGCTGCAGATCGAGGGCTTGCGGGTGGCCAAATCCGAACGCGCACAGGGTCTGGGCACTGCACTCGTCGAGTGGGCACACGACTATGGCCGAACTCACGGGGCACAGTTGGCGCAGGTGACCACAGACGGGGCTCGCGAAAGGGCTCGGGCCTTCTATGGTCGGCTCGGGTACCACGCCGCTCACGTCGGGCTGAAATGCACCATCTGAGTTCGGTTGCCCCGCGCGCCGACTTCCATCCCTACTTCTATTCCCCGTGGAGCAGTTTGGCTGCGGCACGTTGGTATGCGCCAGCTTTGAATTCGCCGTAGCCTTCTACGAACGGGGTAGTAGAGAAATAGACGCTGACGAAATCACGCTCGGGGTCGATATAGATCATCTGCATCATATTCCCGCTCTTGGCGATAGCACCGTCATCCCAGATGTAATCGAACTGGATTGCGTTGCCCTGGGCCGCTTCGTTGAAGTCGACTTCCGACATCTTGATCTTGGCCCCCTTGGCATAGCGCTCCTTGTCGACATTGTCGTACAGGATCTTCATCATCTCGTCGGTCACGACGCGCTCGGACGCCACCGCTTTCCAGCTTGGTGTGAACATCACGCCGAATTTCGCATAATCCTCGGGGCTCGCCATGGCAAAACCCACCGGTAGTGCGGTCCCATCGGGCGCAAGGCCGAACATCATCGACTGACGGGCGTAAAGCTTTGACCAGAACCGCTCCTCGAAAACTTCGACGAAGGGCTTGTTCTCGATATTCTCGATCAACCGCGTCAAGACAGTCGTGTTGAGCGAGGCATAGCGCATCACATCGCCTGGCTTCTCGCGACTACCCAACTTCTTCTGGTCGCGTGCCACGTCGATCCAGTCCTCGACTACACCCGTGGTCGCACGAGGGCTGCCCGCGGTGGCGGCGAGGAACCGAGTGACGGGTGAGTCCGGCTGCAGAAGGGCCTTGACCGTTTCCTCGTTGTCGAGTCCCGTGGTCATGTTAGCCACGGCGTAGGTGGTCACGTCATCCCAGACGGTGTCCTTCAGTTCCGGCACATACTCGGTAATCGGTTTCTTGAGATCGATCTTGCCCTCGGCGATCAACTGCAAAAGGACCCCGCCAACGGTGATCTTGGCGGTCGAGGCCGTCAGGTGACGGTCGGTCGGGCGCATACCCGGATAGTTCTCGTAAACGACCTTGCCCTTGTGCACCATGATCATGGACTGCGCACGGTAGAGCGGATTGATCATGTACTCCTGGAGCGTTAAACCGCCCCCGCTCGTGGACTGCGTGAGATAGAGCAACTCGGGCCGGAGGTCCCGTTTCAGAGCCTGATAGTTGATGTTTGGCGAGGCTTCGGTCGAGGGCATGAACTCTGCTAGGTGCAACGCGTAGTAAAGCGCGTGATCGCCGGCCATCTGGAAATGGAAGTTGCTCCAGTTCTTCCGCGCAACGCGAATGAACTTCGGCGTAAAGACATCCTTGGTGATTGCCGCGCTCACCGGCAAGGTTACCCGCGCACCCTCGACCTTCAGTGCTTCCTCGACCTCAGGCGGATCTGGATGCCGATCCATTAACGCACTCCTCTTTTTTGGTTCCGGGTTTCACTGGAATCTTACTCGTTGAGTTCGAAACGGCATCCGCGAGATCCTGTTGCGACCTCTGGGTGATGAGTTGGATTCGCTTGTGCGACAACAAGTTACCCTTCCGGTAAGTCAGCCAGGCGAACGGTCACGCAAGATCGTCGACTGGGATTGGCGCTACGAGCAATACGTCAACAATCGTGCGTGACCTCATCGCGTCTAGTGGATCTCGTTCTTGTAGACCTTTCCGCCCTTCATGATCACGACGAAGTTCTTCTCCGGGTCGGCGACGAGGTCGAGATCCTCTAGGGGGTTCCCATCGACGAGGAGTAGGTCGGCGTGGGCGCCTTCCCTGACGACACCGAGTTCGCCCGGGTACGGGTCGCGCGGTCCGCACAGCTTGAGCAGCTGGGCGTTCGCCGAGGTTGCCATGCTCAGCGCCTCGTGGGGTGCGTACCACTTCTTCAACTTCGCCAGGTACTTGCCCTGCTTCGCCGTCTGCGTGGGATCGAAGAGCATGTCGCATCCGAACGCCGTTTTGACCTTGTGCTTCTTGGCGGCGGCGATGGCATTCTCCAGGCCGGAGACGCATTGCGCGTACTTGGCCGTGCTGATGGGGTTCTCGAACGTCAGGGCGTCCTCGTCGTTCTCCATGGGCTGCATGCTCCACCACACGCCTTTTTCAGCCATCAGTTGCGCTGTCCGGTCCTGCATGAAGAACCCGTGCTCGACGGACTTGGCTCCGGCTTCGACCCACTGCCGGATGGCTGCATCGGTGTTCACGTGAATCGCGACGTAGGTGTTCCAGGTCTTCGCCACGTCGACGATCGCTTTCATCTCATCGAAGGTGTACTCGGTGACATCGAGCGGGTCGTGCAAAGAGGTCACCCCGCCGCCTGCCATCGCCTTGATCTGGGTGGCGCCCATGCGCAGCACCTCCCGGGTGCGTTTGATCACCTCCGGAACCCCGTCGGCGATCAGCGTGTGACCGACCCTTTGGAGGTAGTCCAGTGGGGCGCCGTCGTTTGCGGGGACCTCCAGCGGGCCGCGGAAGTCGCCATGCCCGGAGGTCTGGGTGATGAATCCGCCGCAGGGATAGACACGTGGCCCGTCGATCAACCCTTCGTCGGTGGCCCGCACGACCGGAAAGCAGTTTCCACCGGCATCCCTGACCGTTGTGAATCCTCGGAGCAGGGTTTCTCGCGCCATCTGGGAAGCCACGATGCAGAGCAGTCCGAAGTCGGAGTTCAGTACCTTGCTGACGGGCCAGAAATTGAACATCGAGTGATAGTGGGCGTCGATGAGCCCTGGCATCAGGGTGCGGCCGTCGGCGTCGAGGGTGACGACCCCGTCCTCGGCGGTGATGCCGCGTGCGAAGCCGGCGATCTTGCCGTCCCGGACGAGCACGTCCTTACCGTCGATGAGCTGCTGCGAGCTTCCGTCGAACACCTGCGCGCCGCGAATGAGAAATTGGTTTGGGGTCGTGGATGTGGTCGTCATGGAGCATCACTTCCTGCGCGGTGAGCCGTTGCGCGCGAGGTAATTTTAGAGCTTTTCGCAGTTGCGCATTCGAGCTTCGCGGGCCAAGGGGCGATCTTGTCGCTGATCCCGAAACGGACCCCGCGATGGGCATCGAGGCGGGACGATGGCGGGAACACGATTCAGTGACACGCAATTACCAAGGGGACGAGCGAACATGGCTGCTGAATACTCTCTTGTCATCAACGGTGGTCGGGTTCTGGACCCTGAGACCAATTTCGATGCCGTCCGGAATGTCGGTGTCAAGGACGGCAGGATCGCCGCCATCACTGCGAAGAAGATCCTTGGCGAGGAGACCATCGACGCCGACGGACTGGTGGTGGCGCCGGGTTTCATTGACACCCACTGGCACTACACCCGGCCCTGGTCCAACAAACTCGCCCTGCGTGATGGACGGACCACTCTGCTGGACTTGGAATTCGGCACCCACGGCCCCTACATCCATCAGTGGTATGAGGAGAATCGCGGCAACACTCAGGTGAACTACGGCCAGGCCGTCGCCCACGAGTTTGCCCGCTCCGAGGTGTTGGACGGTTTCACGGGAGCGCAGGATCTGCCCTCGGCGAGCAAGACTCGGGCTGCCGGAACGGGGTGGTCGGTGAAACTCCCCAACCTTGAGGAGGGCAACAGGATTCTCCAGCTCCTCGATGAAGGACTGCAGGCCGGTGGACTCGGTATCGGCTCCACGCTGGGCTATATGCGCGAGGGCGTATCGGCCCGCGAACTTTTCGAGATACAGCGGCTAGCCGGGCTCTACGGTCGACAGGTCGGCGCCCACTGTCGCTACACGCCGGGGACCGAAGTCACCGAGACCAACGGTTTCCAGGAACTGCTGGCGAATGCCGCGGCGCTGGGCGCCCCGGCCATGGCCTGTCACTTCAACAATCCCGGCTACAACCTGGTTCACGAGCTGCTGGTCCGGATGAGGGAGCGCGGCATGAACGTGTGGGGTGAGATCTATCCGTATGCGGCCGGGTCCACGGCGCTCAACGCCGTCTTCCTGGAACCCGAGATGTGGGTCGAAACTCTGGGCCACAGGTACGAGGACACTCTCCAGGACGTGGTCACCGGTGAGTTCTACACCCAGCAGTCGCGTGAGGAGATGCTCAAGAAGGATCCGGTGCGGTTGGTGGTCCTCTACAAGATGCCTGAGTCGGCCATCCTCGACTGGCTCAAGTTACCCGGCGTAAGCATCGTCACCGACGGCATGCCGATGCTGCCCGACGACGACCTCACCTGGGATACGCCCTACGAGGACCTGCCCAACACCCATCCGCGGGGGGCGGGCAGCAATGCCAAATCCCTTCGCCTGGCCCGTGAGAACGACATTTCCCTCATGCAGATCGTTGCCATGAGCAGCTACAACTCGGCCAGGCCCCTTGGCTTGATGGGATTGACAGCGATGCAGGAACGCGGACGCATGCAAGAGGGGATGGTCGCTGACATCACCATCTTCGATCCGCAGACCGTGACCGACAACGCGACCTACGCCAAGGGCACGCTGCCCTCGACCGGCATTCCCCATGTCATCGTCAACGGCACTGTCGTGGTGAAGGATTCGGAAGTCCTCAAGGGTGTGAATCCCGGTCAGCCCATCCGATTCGAGCCGGTGGAAAGCCGCGCCACACCGCTCAGTGTGGAGGGCTGGACAAAGCAGTACTACGCCGCCCCGGTCGATTTCTGTGGACCAAGCGGGTGCTGACGCACGGCGTCGAACAGTACAGCGCGTAGGCATCATCTGCGAGCAGGGCGTTTGGATTGTGTTGAATTATCCTGGCCGAAGCGGGAATGTTGGTTGGGCACCGGGCTGATTGCGGTGTCGTTCGCGTTGAGTGCCGTTCGCCCGAATATTGCTGAGATTTTCTTAGCCTGAGTGCTTCGAAACCTGCCCAATGTAGAAGTAGTCAAACAGCGTGCGGGCGATTTCGGCAATTGCCCGATCCCTATCCGACTCGGGGGTCTCGCTGCTGTTCGTGTACACGGCGATGGCAAACCGTCGACCGTCCGGTAGCGAGATGAAACCGACGTCGTTGGCCACTCCGCCTGTGGTTCCGGTCTTGTGCGCTACGGGCGTTCCTTTCGGCAGCAGCCCCTTGAGCCGGCCAACGCCGGTGCGCGTGCGCGACATGGTTTCGAGCAGGAACCCGCGGCTCTCGGGGCTCATCGCCGTGCCACCGTCGATGGCAAGCAGCAGTTGCAGCATCGCAAGGGGCGTTGTGTGGTCGCGGGGATCCTTTTCGAAGTCCAGATTGCGGGTGCCCGTCTCCGTCACCAGTGCCGGGTTGTTCCGGTAGGCCTCCGCGACCACTTCTGGCGTGGCTGGCGCCGGCAGGCCGTAGAAATCCCTGAGGATCTCGGCGGTTAGCCGATCGACCCTCTGATCGGTGATCCCGATGCTGCGCAGTTTCTCGGTCACCGCCGCTGGTCCACCTGCCAGCCCCATACAGATGTCGGTCGCAGAGTTGTCGCTCTCGGTGATCATCACCTCGATCAGGTTCGCCACCGACAGCTGGATCCCGGGGTGCACGAATGTCTCGGCAAGCGCGGATTCGCCCACGACCAGCATGTCGCGCGTGATGTCGACCATTTGGCCGAGGCTGAGTTCCCCTCTGTCCACGCGATCCAGCAAGGCAGTACTGATCGCGACCTTGTACGTGCTCGCCATGGCGAAGGATTCATCGCCACGGAACGCGATGACTTCGTCGGCGCCGATTTCCTGAGCCGCAAACCCGACGCGCCCGGCAAGCCCCGTCGCGACTTGCGCGATCGAGGCTGCCAGGGGCTGTGCTTCTGCCGTCTGACCGTGTTTCATATCCGGTTTCTCTCTGGGTAGAACGTAGTCTCGTGTGATTTTCCCGTTCGATATTGCAAAAGCGTGATGAGCCTGCCGACTTTCGTTCCGGCCGGTCTCCCGCTGAACACGTCGGCGTCGCGTTGTTTGGGCCCCTCGCTGATCAGCGAGGAATTCAGGGCCCGGCGGTTTGACTGGGGATGCGGCGTTGAGGGCACTACCCCTCTCTGTCTCGGGCCCTCTCTGTCTCGGGCCGGCCGCGCCGCCGGACCTGGTCGCCGCACAACGCCGCTTATGTTTCTGAACTCGGTTGCACCCGCCGCCGCCGAGAACGGCCCCACCGATGCAGGCGCCAAATCGGCCTTCCGATCAACAGCATCGCAACACCCAGGTAGAAAATCGCAGCGATCTTAGGAAAAACGGCACTCAACGCGCACGCCGCCGCCACCAGCCCGGTGCCCAACCACCGTTCCCGCTCCAGCCAGGACAATTCAACAGAGTCCGCCTCACGGGTCAGGTCGTCTGCCCTCAGCGCGTAGCTGGCCAGTGTGCTGGCCACCAGCATCGCCAGGGTTAGGTTCAACCCGAACGTCACCACCGCAACCTGCCGGCCTGAATCGGTCAGGTGTTTGGTGAGCAGGTCTGTCGTGAAGGGCAAGAACGAGACAGAAAGCAGAAGCAGCAGGTTCAAGCCCAGAAACACCGCGTCGGTGGCCCGAAGTAAGTGTGTCAATACGGTGTGGGCGACCCATGTGCTGCCAATGAACGCGAAACTCACCAGATAGCCAAGTAGCGACGGCCACTCTTCGACTAACTGGCTGAGCAGTCGATCCGGAGAGTCGGGAACGCTCAGGTTCAGCACCAACAGCGTTATCGCAATGGCGAATACGCCATCTGAAAACGCTTCAAGCCGGGCGATCGGAAAGAGGTGCATCGGGTTGGCCGGCCGTGATCCACCGCCGTGCCGCCGCGTGCCCGCATCGTTAGGCTGGTGCCTCCCACCGTCCACCACGCTAGGGTGTCAGACGCCGTCGTCATTTCCTAGCGGCTGCCCGGAGTTGGTCGGCGGGGCGCCATCGGTCGCACGGTTGGTCAATTGGTCCTCGTATAGGAAACCCCGCACGCCGGTCACCGACTTCAATCGGGGTCGGCAATCGCCCGTTGGGCTGCGAAGCGAAAGCAGCTAGAAAACAACTCCCCTTGGCTGGTCGTGTACATCAGTGAAATATGTTGCAGCCCAGCGGATTGCGCGCAGAAGCGCTCGCCTGGTTGATTGCGTCAACTGACGAAATCAGCTCAGCCGGCACCGGACGAGCCGCAACCGTTGAGCAATTGCTCTTGGCGTTGGCTCGAGTGGCCGCTAGGAAATGACATCGGCCGTGAGACAAATTGGCCATCACAAGAAGTGAGACAAGCGACAGAACCGAAGGTCAGGGGTTCGGGCGCAGCAGGTGGTTGAGCTGCTGTTACTTAGCCGCAATGATGGGAGGTTCGGTCGGGGCCGACGCTGCCCCTGATGACCGATCCGGCCCAGGTGAACCGGTGAAGCTCAGCCCGATCTCCATAGTCCGCTCAGGCGGAGCAAGCTCGGTCGCTTCACCCCATGCCGGTTAACCGCCGGATGGTGCTGAGCAGCAGCCACCGCGGCGTATGCCGGCCGATCAAGCGGCTGACGGCGTTGGCCACGCCGGGGACGACGATCCCATCGCCGCTCTCCACGCCGCGCACACCGGCCTCGGCGACCTCGGCCGGGTCCAGCCACATCGGCTTGGGTAGCGCCGATGCGCTTTCCTCCATGCCGGGCTCGTCCATGAACTCAGTCTTGACCGGCCCGGGGCACAGCGCCGTGGCAGTAACGCCGGTCCCGTGCAACTCGGTGTTCAGTGCCTGAGTGAAGGAGAGCACGTACGCTTTCGTCGCCGCATAGCCGGCCTGGCCGGGCATCGGTTGGAATGCGATCGTTGAGGCGACGTTGAGCACCGCCCCACGACCTCGGTCCACCATGGGCGGGACGAATGCGCTGCACAACGCGGTGACGGCTTCGACGTTGACGCGGACCATGCCAACCTCGCGTTCGGGGTTGAGCTCGACGAACTTGCCCGCCGTGCCGTAACCCGCGTTGTTGACCAGCAGCTCGACCGTGAGACCGAGCTGGGCGATACGGTCGGGCACCTCGGCGCGCGCTGCCGGGTCGCTGATGTCGCAGCCGAGTACCTCGACCCGGACACCGAACTCGTCGGACAGCTCGGATGCCAGGCTTTCGAGTCGGTCGACGCGCCGAGCGAGCAGCACAAGGTTCTGGCCACGTTTGGCGAGCGCACGAGCGATTTCGACGCCGATGCCCGATGACGCGCCGGTGATCAAGCAGGCCGATTCCGGTGATGGTTCAGGCAGGGCCATGGTCGCTCCAATCGGGTCGTGCTCACGGCATGAGTTCTGTCAACAGCTCCACGGCCATCAACGGCCGCAGCTTAGCTCTCGAGACGAATCTCGAACGCGTATTTCAGGGCAGCGTCCGAGTGCAGTCGGCCGTGAGAACCTGCAGCTCTCTTCGCTGCTGGTCGGTTTCACGTCGGCCGCCCGGTTTAGTCGTCCAGGTAGCCCGCGCGAACGAGGAACTGGCTCTTCAACAACCATTTCCCATCCCAATGGTAATTTGGAACCATGCGGGTGTCGATAGACCGGGTGGGACGGGTTGTAATCCCGAAATCTCTCCGTGTCGCACTGGGGATCACCCCTGACACCCAGCTGGAACTGATTCCGGATGGCTCCGGTCTCAGGATTGAGCCCGTCCGACGAGATCGGCGGTCGGTCCAGATCAGCGAAGGGCTGCCGATATTGGGCAAAGTCGACGGTGCCACCCTCACCGATGAGGATGTCCGCCGGCTTCGCGATGACCTCCAACGGTGACCGAAACTCTTCGGCGCAAGCCCCCGACTTCAGTCGGGGGATAGCCGATCCCGTTGTTTGGGGGCCGCGCAGCGGGCCGTTCTTGTCGTAGTCGAGGTTTATCGTGAGCCGCATGCAGTACCGGTCGACGCGTAAGTCGGTGTTTTCGGCGAAG
>Ga0209986_10004412_pt1 | contig 11906 bp, 10 predicted proteins | sample BlataG_FD_183168 | JGI IMG/M metagenome (GOLD analysis project Ga0209986, IMG submission 183168) | Deep subsurface microbial communities from Black Sea to uncover new lineages of life (NeLLi) - Black_00105 metaG (SPAdes) (version 2) | ecosystem: Environmental > Aquatic > Marine > Oceanic >...
TATGAACGTGACGTAACGGAGGCTAACAAGGTACTCGATTCTTTGGGGTTCAAAGATATAGATAGTGATGGGGTAAGAGAATATCCGGAAGGCGGCGACGTGGAATTCGAGCTGCTCACTACTACTGACACTGTAGATGAAGCAGAGTTCATACAGGATAATTTAAAAGACATAGGAATAAAGACAGAGGTAAAAGCGATGGGTAGTAAGGATCTGGACGCTCTTTTAAAGAGTGGTGAGTTCTCTATCGCAATAACCGGGCATGGAGGGATAGTATACCCGACTACCTTGAGAGACCCATCCTATGGCACATACCATAATGATGAGTATGACGAGATATACGAAAAACAAATGAGGACAATGGACGAGGATTACCGGAAGGAACTTGTAGGCGAGCTTCAAACGATTATTGCAGATGACCTTCCTCTGTATACGCTTTACCATCCGTTGATGTGGGAGGTTTATAACCCGGAAAAGCTTGATACGTGGTTCTACACAAAAGATGGCGTAGATGGTGGCATCCCAATCGCACAAAACAAACTCATATTCCTGTTTGATGCATGGAGATATGACGCTGACCCCGAAGATGGCTTAATTGAGAAAAGCGAAGTAATTGACGCTATTGAAGACTACTTTGACGGTAAGATAACAAAGGAGCAGGTGATAAAGGTGGTGGATTTATATTTCCTATGAGAAAATTAGGAGGGACAAAAAATGAGTAAAATAAAAGGAGCATTTGTAATAATTGGGTTAGCAGTGCTGTTATTTGCAGCAGTATCTGTATCACCAGTAGCGTCAGAGATCGCAACCGTGGAGTCGGCAACAGCAACAAGAACACTGCCTCTGGAATCGGTACTCGCAGGTGAAAGTTTCACCGTAGAAATTGAAGCATCGGATTACGGTATTTTTGGACGTGTAGTCGAAACACTTCCGGAAGGGTTTTGCTATGTAACATCCACACTCGATCCCGGGTCGGTGGTGGTTGAAGAGGAGACAAACACAGTTAAGTTCACATTGTTCGGTGAAACGTCCTTTACCTATACGGTGAAGGCTCCTGACACCGGGGGCACTTATACATTCAGCGGGATACTCAAAGATGAGTACAAGATTGAATACGAAGTTGGCGGCGATACGGAAATAGAGGTAGAAGAGCAGCCAACGATCTCAATCTCAACAGACAAAACAAGCTATAAAGCAGGAGATAAAATGTATCTCAGCTTGGACGTAAAGAATCCACTGGATTCTGCTCAGAGAGTTAGCCTCGACATATACTTAGAGATGCCAACAGGGGGTACTTACACACTGATGGACACAACAGTTACCCTCCCTGCCGAGTTCGATTACAGCAATCCGGACTTCAAGGTGTTCCGGCTGCCACCGATGGCGAGTGGCACATATACGTGGCATGCAATACTCGAAGACCCGGTAACAGGCGAAATAATCTGCGAAGATATTGCTGAGTGGGAGTTCGCTGGCATTGGAGGTGAAGAGCTGACAAATCTACCGGAGTGCTAAAACAGAGTACCAAAACAACAATTGAATAAGAAGAGTAGAGTTTCGAAATTAAGAGGCTCTGCTCTCTTTATATTTTTTGAGATAAAAATGAAAAACATTACAACGGGTAGAACAAAACAGGTATTGGAAATATCAGGAATATCATTGCTCTTATTTACAGTAATCTTAGCGATGATGTCGGGAATGGCAAGTGCAGGGTCGGCAACAGCAACGAGGACACTGCCAGCGGAACCGGTATCTGCTGGTGAACCTTTCCGTGTAACAATTGAAGTATCGGATTACGGCACTATCGGTAAAGTGTACGAGACGCTTCCGGAAGGGTTTTGCTATCTGACATCTACACTCGATCCCGGATCAGTTAAGGTTATGGGAGAGACAAATACCGTTGAGTTCAAATTGCTTGGCGAAACTTCTTTCATTTACACGGTGAAGGCACCTGACGACGAGGGCACTTATACATTCAGCGGAATACTCAAAGACATGGACAAGATAGAACATAAAATCGGCGGGGATACAGAAATAGAGATAGAAGAGGCAGAGGAGGAAGCCGAGCCAACGGCAACAAGAACTTTGCCTGAAGAGGTATTTGCGGGTGAAAGTTTCACCGTAGAAATTGAAGCATCACATTACGGCATCTTTGGTGACGTAGTCGAAACACTTCCGGAAGGGTTTGTGTATGAGGATTCCACACTCGATCCAGGACGAGTAGAAGTCGAAGATAACACGGTTGAGTTCTCCCTGGAGGGTGAACCTTCTTTCACTTACACCGTGGAGGCACCTGACACCGAAGGCACTTATACCTTCAGCGGAATACTCATAAACGAGGACAAGGATGAATATGACATTGAGGGAGATACGGAAATAGTGGTAGGAGAAAGAGGCGGCGAAGTTACGCCTCCGACAAACATAACGGCTTGGAACCCAGTTGAAGCAGTTGTGAACAATACAGAAGGCGAATCAAGAACTTTTAATATCACTGTAAACCAAACAGTGGATATTAGCTGGCAAATAAACGGTACAGAAGTTCAAACAAATGAAAGTGTGACAGAAGCAGCCTATACGAACACGAGTGCAGTTGTTGGAACCTGGAACGTCTCCGCAATCGCAACTAACACAACAACGGGATTATCGGACAGGCACACATGGATATGGAGTGTAACACTTGCACCCACCGCCGCAACACCTACACCTGCAGTAAACATAACTTCAACCCCAACACCGCCTCCATTAGTAACACCAATGCCTACATCTAAACCTTCTCCAAGTCCTACACCTGTACCCACACCTACACCAACGCCCGCATCCCCAGGGTTCGAGACCGGACTCGCTTTTGTTGCAATCTTTGCAGTAGCATACCTGCTGTTGTTCAGGAAAAGAGGGTAACGAATGGCAGGAGTAAAAAAACCACGAGATTTCACGAGATCAAACAGGTGTCAGGTTTGAGGTCTTAGGTCTACTAATACTTGACACCTAACACCTAATCTTGTGAGAATCTATGTAATCTGTGGTTATAAAAAAAGGAGCTAAACAAAACAAAATGCACATGAGCGCAATCACAAAAGTAGTTAGCTATATCATTATAATCTTCATAATTCTCTCTCTAAACTTCTTTTTACCACGAATGATGCCCGCAGGTCCGCTTTCAGGTCTGACGAGCAGTGATAAGCCAGTTTTGGAACAGTACACCAATTACATGACCAATCTTATGCACGGGGACCTTGGTTGGTCAACATCAAAAAATGCCCCCGTGTGGGATGTATTAATGAGAAGTTTAAAATGGACGCTCCTTCTCGTTGGCACTTCAACCGTGATTTACGTAATCGTAGGAATCTTATCAGGGGCTGTCTCTGCATGGAAAAAAGGGAAAAAAACGGACGTTGGATTGCTCGTGTTGCTTATTTCTATGGCTTCATTCCCTCCTTTCTTTCTTGGAATGCTATTTATTATTTTTTTAGGGTGGAAGTTAGATTTATTCCCGAGATTTGGTGCACAAACACTGTTTATAGATTATTCAACTCCTTTTGGTGTGGTATTAGATATATTACACCACTTAACTCTACCGGCTGCTACGCTTACGCTTACCAGTATTGGCGTAATATATCTCTTAACAAGGAATTCAATGCTTAACGTATTGGGCGAGGATTATATATTGACTGCAAGGGCAAAGGGCTTAAGTGAGTGGTATATTATGCGCAGGCATGCGCTGAAAAACGCCATGCTTCCGATTATCACGCTAGTAGCGCTGATAGTAGGACTCGTGATCACGGGAACGATTTTCGTTGAGACCGTGTTTGCGTATCCAGGCGTTGGCATGCTGGTATCCGATGCAATTTCAGCTCATGATTATCCGCTTTTACAGGGTGCGTTTTTGTTTATAGCGCTTGCCATCTTAGCTGTAAACTTCATAGCCGATATGATATATGTGCATTTAGACCCGAGGGTGAAACAAGAATGATCGAAGATATAATCGTTTTCCTGAAGAAATATAAGAGTAATAAGCTTGGATTAGTAGGATTGGGAATATTGATTTTCTTTGTGATAGCCGCGATTTTTGCACCTTATATCGCACCTTATGATCCCGGTCATAGATATAAATCCACAGAACACCCCAATTCGGCTCATCTGCTCGGAACAAACCATGTGGGGCAGGATATAGTGAGCGAACTGATATATGGCACAAGAGTTTCCCTTTTCATCACGTTATTTGCTTCCATCGCAGCCGCGTTTATAGGAACATTTATCGGGCTTATTGCAGGCTATTTCAAGAGGCTTGACTTTTTCCTTATGCGGATTGTAGACTTGTTCCTCACGATCCCAAGACTTCCATTAATCATCATAATCGCAGCATTTATGCGTCCCAGCATCTGGAATCTCATATTTGTATTCGCACTATTTGAGTGGTCAATAACCGCCCGTATTATACGGTCAGAGGTTTTAACGTTCAAAAACAGACCTTATGTGGATGCTACAAGGATGTTCGGTGCTGGAGATTTTCATATCTTAGGGAGGCATATTCTTCCAAACGTGGTTCCATTAGTCGTTGTACAGTTGGTCCTGGTGTCAAGATATATAATACTTGCAGAATCGGGATTGAGCTTCATTGGGCTTGGGGACCCCACTGCAAAGAGCTGGGGCATGATGCTCCATGACGCTTTTGAATATCCCACTATATTTATATCAGATATATGGATGTGGTGGATGCTGCCAGCAGGATTATGCATTGTGTTCACGATTCTTTCACTTACGTTTATCGGTTATGCGCTGGAGGAATTGGTGAATCCAAGGTTAAGGAGGGTAACAACATTATGAGCATATTAAAAATAACCCACTTGAAAGTGCATTTCCCAACAGAAGAGGGGCTTGTAAAAGCAGTAAATACGGTTGATTTCGAAATGAAAGAGAATGAGAAATTGGGGCTAATAGGCGAAACAGGCTGTGGAAAAACGGTATTGGGCATGTCCATCATACGCTTGCTCCAGCTAGCCACAAAGATAGAAGGTGAAATTTGGTATAAAGGCAAAGACCTCCTAAAGTTAAGCGAAGAAGAGATGAGGAAGATAAGGGGTAAGGAAATCGCGATGATACTCCAGAATCCTACAACATCCTTGAATCCCGTTTTGAAAGTGGGTGACCAAATAGCAGAAGCGATTCAGTTACATCAGGGATTGGCTAAAAGAGCGGCAAAAGAAAAAGCAGTTGAAATGCTTGAAGCGGTAAAAATCCCAGACGCTTCAAAGAGGGCAAATGAGTATCCGCATGAGTTCAGTGGAGGGATGAAAGAAAGGGTGATGATCGCAATGGGACTTGCATGCGAGCCATCTCTGATTATCGCGGACGAACCAACAAAGGGATTGGACGTTACGATAAAAATGCAGATAATCAAACTAATGAAAGAAGTGACAAAGCAAAGGGCAATACTATTCATAACGCATGATTTAGGAGTTGCAGCAGAGATTTGCGATAATATTGCCGTGATGTATGCAGGAGAACTCGTTGAATATGCAAAAACAGGGGATATATTCAAAAATCCATTGCATCCTTATACACAAGGATTTCTCAATTCACTGCCAAATAGGGGCTTAAAACCGATAAGAGGCATGAGTCCTTCTTTGATTGACCTTCCATCCGGGTGCAGGTTCCATCCGAGATGTGACTATGCAAGAGAAATATGCAAGACAGAGCATCCAGAAATAGTAGAAAAAGAAAATGGGCATCATGTGAGGTGTTTCTTGTATGATTGAAGTGGAAGACATAAAGAAATATTTCTTCAGTGGGATGTTGAGAAAGCGATGTGTGAAGGCTGTAAACGGCGTATCATTCCAGATCGAACGAGGAGAGACATTAGGACTTGTTGGAGAGAGTGGATGTGGAAAGACAACAATTGGTAAGTCGCTATTACGATTGATTGAACCAACATCAGGCAAAGTTATTTTCGATGGCATTGATTTGCTGCAGTTAAGAAAGAAGGAACTGCGGAGGATAAGACCTCGCATGCAAATGATATTTCAAGACCCAGACGCATCGCTCAATCCAAGAATGAAAATAGGAGATAGCATTGCCGAACCCTTGAAGTTGCAAGGGGATTTAAATAAAGGAGAGATAAAAGAAAAAGTTCCGGAACTAATAGGAACAGTAGGGTTGAATCCGGAACATGTAAATCGCTATCCTTACCAGCTCAGCGGCGGGCAGAACCAAAGGGTTGTGCTCGCAAGGGTTCTTGCGATAAATCCTGACTTCATTATCGCGGATGAGCCCACATCTTCTCTGGATGTTTCCGTGCAGGCGCAGATACTGAACTTGATGAATGATTTGAAAAGGGACTTTAACTTGACACTTCTGTTCATCTCGCATGACCTCGAAGTTGTGCGGCACATGAGTGACAGAATAGCGGTAATGTATCAGGGGAAGATTGTTGAAATCGGTAATGCAAAGGACATATTCGATGACGCAAGACACCCATACACAAACACATTGATTTCTCCAGCATCAACAGAAGACCAGGTAATCTTAAATGGAATTATGAAAAGCGTGAGTGATTATCATTCGGGATGCGTGTTTTATCCAAGATGCCCTTTTGCATCGGAAATTTGCAGGAGAAAAGAGCCGGAGATGGTTGAAATTGGAAAGGGGCACCGGATTTTGTGTGATCGTGTTACTTGAGGCGAATAAAAACACAAATGAATGATTTGGGATTTTTAGATTATTTGAGAGCGCAACTGTAAACTAAATTTCTCATAATGCTAATGTTTGTAATACCAAAGCTATTTAGTTTGACAATGTCACATTTAATAAACTTTATATAACCCACGTTTCTATTGCAAAATATGTGCACTAGAAATTCAGGAATCTGTATTCGATCCCCAACGATGGGGGCTATCAAATGGAGTTACGCAGAATCTCGCTCAACGTTTGTTCGGGTTTTGGCAGCTATTCCGAGAGAGATTTAAGACTAAAACTCGTGATACCAGCGAATACGCGTATAACTACATGAGTGGGCAGTTACGAATGTCGGAAAAGCGTAATTTTGCCAATATTGGGTTCAACACGGGAGTCCCAGAGCAGAACATACAGCATTTCATGTCAAACTCCCCGTGGTCTGCGTGGGCGGTAATACAGCAGGTGCAAGTGGAGATTGCAGCCACGCTTGGGTTAGAACAGGGCGGTGTGCTTATTCTGGACGAGAGCGCGGACGCCAAGGCGGGGGAGAAGAGCGCAGGGTCCGGGCGGCAGTATAACGGACGGTTGGGGAAGGTGGATATGAGTCAGGTAGGCACCTTTCTGGCTTATGCCAACGGGTCGGTGTGGACGTGGGTGGATGGAGAATTGTATCTGCCCAAACACTGGTTTGCGCCAGAGATGGCGGAGTTGTGGAAAAAACTCGGAATTCCTGCTGAGCGGGAGTTTGAGACGAAGATAGAACTCGGCTGGAAGATGATCCAGCGGACCCACGCTAACGGTCTTCCCTTCGAGGCAATTTGCTGCGATGACTTCTATGGGCAGAGCAGTGACTTCCGTGCAGAAATGCGCGTCGCAAAGTTCATTTATATGGCTGATGTCCCGTGTAATACGCCGGTTTACCGGAAACGACCCGTTGTGGGCGTACCAGAAGCTAAACCTGGCAGACGTGGTCCAAAACCATCCCGATCTCGTGTGTTATCGCCTGACAAGCCTCTGAAGGTATCCAAGGTTGCCCGCCAGGAAGACACGAACTGGCGCCGCGTTCGGGTGCGCGATATCGAGCGAGGTGTGCTGAATGACGAATTTGCGGCACGACGTATCTGGACCATCCACGAGGACGAACCTGTCCAGGAATTGCTGGTGATGCGGCGTGAAAGCGGTGGAAAATGCACGTATTCATTGAGCAATGCCTCTCCTAACATGCCCTTCAAACGCCTTGCATGGCTAAAATGTCAGCGATATTTTGTGGAACGTGCCAACCAGGACGCGAAATCTGAGCTGGGCTGGGATGAACTGGAAGCACAGAAGTATTCGGCGTGGATGCACCATCTGGCGCTGACCATTCTCGCCCTATGGTTCATCACGCAGACAAAAATCGAGTGGGCGGAGCAGTACGCTCGCGACCCAAGCCTATTGCAGCAGTTCGAGGTGGACGTGTTACCGGCGTTGTCCACGGCGAACGTACGAGTTCTGCTGCGTGCCGTCATGCCGCTGCCGCAGTTAACGTCTGATGCAGCTAGGGCACAAGTGACCAAACATCTGGTCAATCGAACTCGGTCGCGTAAAAGCCGAATGAAAGGCAGACACAAGGGTCCTTGAGTGGGCAACGGAAGCATAAAGCAAGCGAATTGACAGGGCGGGTAGCTTGGGCTATCTACGGACTTCTGTCATACATTGTCTATTCTCAAGTTCTTTTCACAATGAATGGATGCCCACGAGCTCAAAACTCTTTTCAGTGACAAGCTCAGATTGGTTAAAAAGGAATATTTCTTGAATTATAATCATGTTATCGCAATGCCCAAGAAACATCTTTATTAAAATTGATGCTAATATGACATTGTCAAATTAGATAGTAATAAATATTTATATTATAATGTATGGTATTAAAAAAATAGGAGGTGAAAAAAAAGAAATGATGAAAAGAAAATTGGCTATAGTGATTTTAGCAATATTCATATGTAGTGTATTCGTTGTAACGGGTTCGGCACAAGAGAGTATCGTCAGTGATTATCCGGAGTTAAAGCCGTTAGTTGACTTTGTTGGGGAAGAGGAACTATCAGTGATGGATTTAGTAGGGTTCAAAGCTGCAGATAGAGCAATGAAGGATTTGCAAGTTAGCAAAGGAGATTCAAACATTTTGGCACTGACAGACGCGGGGTATGTGCCCATGATAGGCGATTATACCACGGAAAAAGCGCTCAATGGCGTAACGCTAACCAGCGGTGCTTCTCGAGGTAGAGCGAATTTAATAAATGTGCACAAGCCATACAATTCTCCGCTCTGGTTTGCCTTTTTCGACAAAGAGAGCAAAGAATGCGTTTATCTCGAAGCCGATAGCGAAGTTCTTAAAACCTATCTGGACAGAGAGAAGACAGAAAGAGATGCTGCTTTAAGCGACTTCATGAACCTTACGGACGAGGAAATCTTCACACGGATTGCGAAAGAGAATATAGATGCGGATAAGCTGCTCAGCGACCCAGAACCATGGCAGGAGAAGATGGTTGCAAAGGTATTCGGTGGGAACGAATTCAGCTTGATTACGCTGTGTAATGTTTGGGCGAAAGGCTTACCGAATGATTTCCTTAAATGCGCTGAGCTTCATGACCATATCTGCCCCGGACTGACAAGTGGTTATCTGATAGCGGAATACGTGAAAGAGGAACTCCCATCTTCAAATCCCGGGAAAGAATACACGGTCATAGCAATTCCGCCCTGGTGCAAGGACGATGCGCTGATAATAATCTTTGAAACTAACGTAGGGCATAAGCGGACATTTGTAAAGTGGCTTACCACAGAGCAAAAGGCGGCACTCCCAAAAGAGGCGAAAAACGTTGCCAACATAATTATTAAAGAGGACCTGAAAACGGAAGAGAGAGAAGGAATAGTTGTGGCTTTTGACTGGGATAAGGCATTTCAAATGTGCGGTGATGTAAGTAGTAAAGACCTCAAAGCTTTTGACACCTATCGGTGGTGGTATGTGAGGCTAAAGATGGACCTCTTTATGATGGATTACATAGACAAGCCGGAAACTTTCGTTTCGACACTAAAAAGCTTTACAGTGGATAGCCCTGGCGAGATAGAAAAGCTTAAAAGCGCTGGCGTAAATCCACTGGTCGAACTGGGCATCATGCCAGAACCTGGAACTACAGCGGCACCTGTATCGACACCCACAGAAAAAACACCGTCAATTCCAGGACTCGCAGTAATTGCAGCCATAGCCATAGCAAGTGTTGTCGCGTATGCAGCGAGAAGAAGAAAGACATAGTATAACCCGCTAAGAAAGTTTAAAAATCGGGGAAGCGAGGGGGTAAACGTAACGTTGCTCTCCACCTCCTTCCCTCTCTTTTTTTTCGTAGATGGAAAGGCTCAGTGCATAGGTACCTTCATATGCCTATTTTAGGCTCAGTGCGTCGTATCCCTTTTCTTATAAACCAGACCCAAAGATTGAATCTTTGCGATTGTGTACAGTCTCACCAATCTCATAGCCAAATCTCTTAATCTCCATCACCTTTAAATTTTCGTCTTTATAATACACCATGAGCGTTTGTTTCATGGTTTCAATGGTTGCCCAGGCGTATTCGCCGGTATATTCCTTGCCTACATCGAAATACTCATTGAGTACGCTAATCTTCCCCCGGGAATCAACTCCCCGGATAAAATGGATCTTCCTTGTGACCAGAGGTAAGCGGTCCACAGCGATTGAAAAATCTTCCGGCAGCATGCGTTTAGGATCGACCACCTTCAGATTATCGTTTCTCAACTTCCAAGCGTTAAATTCATTTTCTTTTTCGAAGAATATCACTGACTTTTTCCGTATATCATTCAGGTCAGTAAATAGTTCCTTTTGCCAGAAGCGTTTATCAAAACCTTTGTTGAATTCCTCTATCGTTCCGTTCATCCAGGGTCTTGACGGAGCGATGAACACCACTTCGATTCCTACATATAAAGCCAATCTCACGAAGCGACTGAATGACTTGGGATGCTTGTAGTCTCCTGCAAAACACATACCGTTGTCTACCTGCAAGTATTTAGGTATCGGACACTGTTTCCAGTAGTCCAGGAGAAATTCCATTACATTGTCCATGCTTTTTTCGTTATACTGCTGTCCTGCAACTTGTCGCCCAACAACATCTTTAAGGTGTAGTATCGAATTGATTGGTCCATAACCCTTGATATGCCTCGGACCAACGTAATCCAACTGATGCAGCTCATCGATGTGTTTGGGATTGAGAATGGTATGTCGGCCTTTGGAATGGATTCGTTTGTGGCGTTCCCGCTTGTTCACTTTCAATTTATTCCGCTTGATTATCCGTTTGATGGTGGATAGAGATGGGATCTCCGATGATTTGTAACCCAGCTCATCCATATGAAATTGTATCGCCTCAGCACCCACACGGGAGTATTTGGTAGAATCCCCAGTACCGTCCATTAGTGCTTTCCTGATGTTTACAACAATCTGCTCAATCCGTTCACTGGTTTTATGTGGTATAACTCTGGCTCTTTTCGGCAGGTCATTATACCATCCTTTGCGTCCTGTTTTATATCTACCCAACCATTTGTTGAACCAACCCTTTGACCTCTCCAAACTTCTGTATATATCAACCTCTCGCTCCCCTTCAAAATACCGCTGAATTGCTTTAATTCGTTCTTCCTCTTCTGGTGTATGTTCCATGATACTTCACCAAGGAAATATCATAGAGCAGCCAAGGTATCAGTACGTGTAAAAATAAGGTGTCAAAACCTGTGCTTATATCCTGATGACGACATTAGAACTCGCTTACCGCTATGATTCCACATACTTCATATCAATTATGGTACACGATGGTGTGAACCTTTCCAGGTCTGAAGATGATTGGTGTGTTTACATGGTTTGGACTTCCGATATAAAAGGGATAACATGTAAGAATTACTAATTGCATCGCTGGCATTTGCGCTCTTTGTTACCTGTCCAGCCACTTTCCGCTCTAATTCATCATGCGCGTTTCGCGGTTCTCCCCTGCATTCTCGCGCTCGGCGGTATCTTTATTCTTCACATGCCTTATTTCCAAGAAATAGCCCTTCTAATAATACTAATCAATCTAAAATCAGAATAATACATAAATAAAAAACAGACAAAAACCGAAAGTCTTAAATATACCTAAAATAGAGATAATAAATTGGAGGTATATACCAAAAATGTGCGCACCAATAACAGTAGCAGCAGTGGGTGGAGT
>Ga0209986_10004413_pt1 | contig 11905 bp, 9 predicted proteins | sample BlataG_FD_183168 | JGI IMG/M metagenome (GOLD analysis project Ga0209986, IMG submission 183168) | Deep subsurface microbial communities from Black Sea to uncover new lineages of life (NeLLi) - Black_00105 metaG (SPAdes) (version 2) | ecosystem: Environmental > Aquatic > Marine > Oceanic >...
AAGTGCGTCTGCAAGAAGTCCGGCCCGACGGTGGAGGTATGGTATCCGCTGAACACCGAGAAGTTCTCCGCCAAGGCGATCGAGAGCGTGACTGTCCGCGTGGACATCGAGGCCGACGCCGATATCACGAACGTCTACTCGCCGTCGCACGAAATGACGATAGACCGCGAGACACCGCGCCGGCTCGTGGCGACCTACCACGGAGAAAACGTGCTGCCGACGACCGACCTGCAACTATTCTACAGCTCGGCCGACGTGGACGTCGGTGCGACGCTGCTGACGTTCGAGCCGCGGGAAGGCGAGGACGGGTACTTCCTGATGCTGGTGAGCCCCAATCCGCGGACGAGCGAGACGCAGGTCGCGCCGAAGGACATCGTGTTGGTGCTGGACCGCAGCGGCTCGATGGGCGGCGAGAAGATCATCCAGGCCCGCGCCGCGGCGCGGTTCGTGCTGGAGCGGCTGAACGCCGAGGACCGCTTCAACGTGATCGCCTACAACGACGGCGTGGACGTGTTCTTCGACGGGCTCGTGCTCGCCGATGAGGCCCAGCGTAAAGAGGCCATCGCCCGGCTGGACCAGATCGACGCGGCCGGCGGGACGAACATCTACGAGGCGCTACAGAAGGCAATGACGGCGATCGGCGCGAAAGCGCCGCAGGTCGCCACGGCGAGCGGCCAGGCGGTCCCCGGGCGGCCCAAGTACGTCGTGTTCCTCACGGACGGCCTGCCGACGGTGGGCAACACCAACGAGAGCGTCATCATCGCCGACACGGCCAACGCCAACAAGCGCGCCCGGCTGTTCGCCTTCGGCGTCGGCTACGACGTGAACGTCCGGCTGCTGGACAAGCTGGCCGGCGAGAATCGCGGGCGGAGCGACTACGTAAAGCCGGCTGAGCCCATCGAGGCGAAGGTCAGCGCACTGTACGCCAAGATCAAGAACCCCGTGATGATCGACCTGAAGGTGTCCATGCACAACGTCAGGCTCACGGACGTCTACCCGCGGGAGCTGGGCGACCTGTTCGAGGGCGACCAGCTCGTCGTCACGGGCCGATACTCCGCCGGCGACGTTCGTTCGCTGCCGAGCAACGAAGGCGCGTACCAGGGCCAGCTCGTCCTGACCGGCACGTACGCTGGCGAGCAGCGCGGCTTTGAGTACCCCGTGACGATTATCCCGACCAGCAAGGCCTACCCCTTCGCGGAGAAGCTCTGGGCCATTCGCCGCGTGGGCTGGCTGCTCGACCAGATCCAGCTCAACGGCGAGTCGGAGGAGGTCATCGGCGAGCTGGTCAAGCTCAGCCTGGCCCACGGCATCATGACGCCGTACACGAGCTTCCTGGCCGACGAGACGACGGACCTTGCCAGGCCGGCTGAGCTTCACGACACGGCCACCAGCGAAACGCGACAGTTGCAGATCGTCACCGGCGGGGAGGGGCAGGTCGGCGCCAGCAACCGCGGCAAGCTGAACCAAGCCAGCCGCGTCGCCCCAGCCAGTGCGCCTGCCGACGCCCCAGACGCCGAGGGGAACAAGGGCGTGCGGGTCTACGGCAGCAGCAGCGTCGCCCAGTACGAGGCCGACGAGGCGGAAACCGTCACGAACGTCCGCCAGGTAGGCAACCAGGCGTTGTACCAACGCGGCAGGCAGTGGGTGGCGGCCAACGCCTCCGAGATCGACCCCGAGCGCGACGCCGAGCAGATCGAGGTCGTCGAGCGGATGACGGACGAGTACTTCGAGCTGACGCGGCTGAACACGGCCGACGAGAATCGCATCCTGGCCAGCCAGGCTGCCGACGAAGAGCTGCTCATCGCGCTTCGCGGGCAGGTGTACCTGATCAAGTAGCCTCACTGCCCCGCCAACGCAAGCGGATCGGACGTCCGGGGGCGTCCGGTCCGCTTTGTTTTTCCCGTGACATGGCCATCTTGGCCATGCCTTTCCTGCGTGACGCACGCCTCTAGCGCGGCGGGGCTCCTGTCCCGCCGCGCACGTTGCGTTGCCCCTATCGAGTTGGCGGGACAGGAGCCCCGCCAACCACTTCGTTGCACATGGGCGGGACGCCCATGCCACAACAGTCGGCGCTTGAGTTGTTGCAGGTCAGTTGCTATTCTCCCGCTTTGCCCGCAAGGTACTCCTGCCTCTACGGAGCGCGGCGACGTCAATGAGCGAAGACCTCCACCACGAATGCGGCATAGCGGCCCTTTATTGGCTGGACGAAGCCTACTGCCGGGGCGGCAAGGCCTCCAAGGCCGTCCTGAAAGGCGACGTTACACGGCCCATGCCGGGCATGCTGCTGGACCTGCAAAACCGCGGGCAACTGGCAGCCGGGCTGAGCAGCTTCAACGCAAAACGCCCGCAGAAGCTGGACACCTACAAGGATATCGGCACGGTGGCCGAGGCCTTTCGCATGTCGCACCCGGACAAGCATCGCAGCATTCTCGACGCCTACGCCGGGCAGGCGGTCATCGGGCACACGCGGTACGCCACGTGCGGCCTGGACGACGTCCGATACGCCCAGCCGTTCGAGCGGCGCCACGGGAGGCTGTGGAAGTGGTTTGCTTTCGGCTTCAACGGCAACCTCGCCAACTATGCGCGGCTGCGAGACCGCCTGCTGGCCAAGCGGAACTACCACTTTACGCTCGATACCGACACCGAAATCATCATGCACGTCCTGTCCTACCGTCTGCGCGGCGACAGAAAACCGGACCTTGTCAAGGTCATGGCCTCGCTCAGCCGGGACTTCGACGGAGCGTACAACATCGTCTTCATCGATGCGCTCGGGCGGATGTTCGTCGCCCGCGATCCGCTCGGGCTTCGGCCCCTGAGCGTGGGTGCGGAGGGCAGGCTGTTCGCCGCGGCCAGCGAGTCCGTCGCACTCAGCAAGCTCGGCTTTGAGAAGATACAGTCCCTCGAGCCGGGCCAAATGGCGCTTATCGAGGACGGCCGGCTGCGGTTCGAGCGGTTCGCGCCGTCGCCCAAGACCGCCAGGTGCTTCTTCGAATGGGTGTACTTCTCCAACGTTGCCAGCGAGATCGACGGGGCGAGCGTGTACCTCGCACGCGCGAGGTCGGGCCAACTGCTGGCGGGGATGGAGGACCAGCCGCTTGACGAGACGTGCGTCGTCGTTCCCGTGCCGGACACCGCCAAGGCCGCCGGCGACGCCTTCGCCTACCGCCTCGGCATGCCGTCCGTCGAGGGCCTCATCCGCAACCGCTACGTCGGGCGGACGTTCATCCAGCCGGACACTACCCGCCGCGCCAGCGCCTCCAGCAAGTACACGCCCATCCCCCCCGTGCTCCGCGGCAAGCGGGTGTTCCTGCTGGAGGACTCGATCGTCCGGTCGACCACGCTCAAGGCCCTGGTTGAAGAGCTGCGAACGAAGGGCCGCGCCAAGGAAGTGCACGTCCGCGTGGCCTGTCCGCCGATCATATCGCCGTGCTTCTACGGCATCGACATGTCAACGCTGGGCGAGCTGTTCGCCCCGCGCTTCGTCGAGGGCGGCTACAAGGGCGCGCCCTCGTCCGACATGCTCAAGCGAATGGCCGCGGCGCTGAAGGTGGACAGCCTGCGATACCTGCCGGTCAAGGACCTCAGCCCCTGCCTGGACGTGGATGATTGCACGCTGTGCACCGGGTGCGTTACGGGCAAGTACCCCTCCCGGGCGGGCAACGAGCTGCGCAAGCGGGCTGTGGCCGACCTGGCGGCCGGCAAGACAAAACGAACATACGAGTGAGTAAGGATCGGCCGGCAACGGAAGCCGGCGTCATCGCTGATGCACGAAAGTCTGAGGTAAGGAACGATGGGTGGCTTCTTTGGCGTGGTAGGAAAGAACGATTGCGTAAGCGACCTGTTTTACGGAACGGACTACCACTCGCATCTCGGCACGCGTCGAGGCGGCATGACGACGCGGAACGAAGACGGGTTCGTTAGGGTCATCCACAACATCGAGAACGCCCAGTTCCGCTCCAAGTTCGAGGACGACATCTTCAAGTTCCGCGGCAGGAAGGGAATCGGCGTCATCAGCGACTATGAGGATCAGCCGCTGATCATCGGCTCGCACCTGGGTACCTACGCGATCGCGACCGTCGGGGTCATCAAGAACCTCGACGCCCTGGTCGGTACGGCCTTCGGCAAGCGGCACACACACTTTTCGGAAATGGGCAGCGGAGAGATAAACCCCACCGAGGTGATCGCGACGCTGATCAATCAGGAAGCGACCTTCACCGACGGCCTCCGCCACGTGCAGGAGTCGGTCGAAGGATCATGCTCGATACTGCTGCTGACCGACGAGGGCGTGTACGCCGCTCGCGACAAGCTCGGCAGAACGCCGGTGATCGTCGGGCGAAAGGATGGCGCTCACGCGGCCACGCTGGAGACGTGCGCATTCCCCAACCTGGATTACACGGTGCAGTGCGACCTCGGCCCAGGTGAGATCGTTCTGCTGACGCCCGACGGCGCCGAGCGGAAAGCGCCCCCGTATGAGCGTATGCAAATATGCACGTTCCTGTGGGTGTACTACGGTTACCCGGCCTCCAGCTACGAGGGCATCAACGTCGAAGACGTGAGGAACCGCTGCGGGGCCGCCCTGGCCAGAAAGGACAACGTGGAGATCGACGTCGTGGCCGGCATTCCCGACTCCGGCACGGCCCACGCTATAGGATACGCCAACGAGGCGGGCGTTCCGTACCGCCGCCCGTTCGTCAAATACACGCCCACCTGGCCGCGGAGCTTCATGCCGCAGAGCCAGGACATCCGCGACCTGGTCGCCCGCATGAAGCTGATTCCCGTCCGGGAACTCATCCAGGGCAAGCGCCTGCTGTTCTGCGAGGATTCCATCGTCCGCGGGACGCAACTGGGCGATACGATTCAGCGGCTGTACGACAGCGGCGCGAAGGAAGTGCACATGCGCCCCGCGTGTCCGCCGCTCATTCACGGGTGCAAGTTCCTGAACTTCTCGCGATCGCGAACCGAGCTGGACCTGGCCGGACGCCAGGCGATCCGGGAGGTGGAAAGCGAAGAAGTCAGCGACCTGTGCGAGTACGCCGACGCCTGCTCCGACAAGCACCGCGCCATGGTCGAACGCATCGCCAAGCGGCTGAATCTCACGAGCCTGAAGTATCAGCACCTTGACGACCTGGTGACGGCCGTGGGCCTGCCGAAGGAGAAGCTCTGCACGTACTGCTGGGATGGCGCGGAGTAGCGGCGAATGCGCCGTCGGCTGAAATGTGGCATGGGCGTCCCGCCCATGGGCAGTTATGGTGGCATGAGCGTCCCGCCCATGCAGGCACGACGAATGAGGCCCTCGGCGCCGTCGCAGTGCGCCGGCGGCAACGCCCTGGGCGGGGAAACGAAAGGACACGGATATGGACAGATCGGCGATGGCTATTTTTGACAACTATGCGGCCGTGGTGAAACGCCTCGGTTCGGACGGCCTGCTGCTGGGCAGCTATGACGTGGCCGGCAAGGCGAACTTCATGACCATAGGCTGGGGAACGCTGGGAATAGTGTGGGGGCTGCCCATGTGGATTGTGCTGGTGCGCCCCAGCCGGTACACGTACGAATGCATCGAGCACAGCGGGTGCTTCACGGTGAACGTGCCCACGCCGGCGATGGCGGAGGCGTGCGCGATCTGTGGGTCCCGCAGCGGGCGTGACGGCGACAAGTGCGAACTGGCCGGCGTGACGATCGACCGCGGCTCGCAAGTGGCGGCGCCCATAGCCGAGCAGTGCCCCATTGTCTACGAGTGCACGGTCGTGCACTACAACGACGTCGCGCCGGGTACGCTGACGACGGAGATTATCGCCGGCGCGTACCCCGGGGGAGACTTCCATCGGGTATACTACGGCAAGGTGCTGGCCGCTGCGGCCGGGGAGGTGTCGTCGCTGGCATGAGTTGGGCGCCAGCGGCGGGCAGTAGCCGGCAGTGGCAGGCAGTAGCCGGCAGTGGCGGGCAGTAGCCGGCAGTGGCGGGCAGCGGCCGGCAGCGCCCGGCAACGGGCGCCCGGCGGAGAGAACGGTCATGGGCCGCAGCAAACTGATAGCATGGATCGTCGCCGGCGCGGGGGCTATGGCGGCCACAGCAGTCGTCGTAGCTGTGGTCGCAGCGGTCACGCAGGATGAGCTGGGCGAAGACCAACCTCTGCCCGCGCCGCAAAATGGGACAGTAACAGGCGTTATCACGCCGGGGAACCAGGTGGCGTGCCTATCGCTTATCTCCCGTCAGACCGGCGCGAGTGCCGAGCCGAGCGTTTTCGACCAGGCCAGCGGGGAGTTCAGCTTCGTCGAGCTGCCCGGCGATGCAACCTATGACGTGGTAATAACTACGGCCGACGGGCGGTCGATAGAGGGCATCGACCTGTCGTTCGTGGACGCGCGGCTGCTGCGACTGGCCGAGCTGCGGCGAGAGCAACTGGGCGTCCCGGCGGAGCAGCCGCACAGGTTCACGCGGGCGGACGCCGACGCTATCCTGCGGTATGTGCGTGAGTTAGAAGGCTTCATGGATCTGCGTCGGCCGCTGTATATCGCCGGCCACGGACGCCGCGCCACGCTGCTGGTTGAGACGATGCGGACGCAGGAGTTCCATGAATCCGACGGCAACATTGTATGGCGCATGGAGTTATGGTACTTCGAGCATCACAGTGGGGGCTGGGCGCGCGTGGACAACCAGAGCCGCCTCCTGCGACGCGTCAAGGCATCGCCGGCGAAATGGAACGAGATTCAAGTGGAGTACTGGCCGGAGCTTAGCGTGTTCATCGCAGGCGACGGCACGTCGGAGCCCGTCGCGTTCGAGATCCCTGCCGAGGTCGATCCATCCCGCGGGCGACCGGCAGACACGCCGCCGGAGCTGGACACCGAGGCGCATATCCTTGGAGTGTCAGAGGTTACGCACGAGCAGGCGCCGATGGAACTGGACCGGCCGGGCGATTAGCGAAGCTCGACGATCAGGTCCAGTTCGACTGGGGCATTAAGCGGCAGCTCGGCCGCGCCAATCGCGCAACGCGTGTGCCTGCCGGCACTTCCAAACACGTCCACCAGCAGTTCGCTCGCCCCGTTGGCGACCTTGGCCTGATCGGCGAACCCCGGCGCCGAGTTCACAAAGCAATTGACTCGCACGATTTGCGCGACGGCATCCAACGAGCCCGTCTCGGCCTTCACCGCCGCCAGCGCGTTGAGGGCCGCCTGCTTGGCCGCGTCGTAGGCCTGCTGTAAGTCCACGTCCAACGGTACCTTACCGACGGCGATGAGCTCCCCGTCCCTCAGCGGCAACTGACCGGCGGTGAACAGAAGCTTGCCGGCGCGCACAACCGGCACGTAGGCCCCGACGGGGCGCGCGACCTCCGGCAGCTCTATCCCCAGCTCAGCCAATCGCTTATCGATGCTCATCGCTAGCTCCGCGGCACGAGTCGGCCGTCGCCGTCATCGTCATACTCGCCGCCCTCATCGTCATCCGGCGAGGCGGATTCGTATTGGCCTTCTGCCGTCGCGTGCCGCAGCTCTTCAGTGCTGCCCGTGGGTGCCGGCTGCTCGCCCGCACTTGCCGCTGGCTGCCCGCCGCTGCCGTTTGTGCCCGCCTGTGCCCGCTCGGCCGCCTCCGCCGCGAGCTCATCCGCGCTCGGTGGGTCCGGGTTGAGTTCGAGCGTGATCTCGCCGAACGGCTCATCCTGCCCGACGAGCAGCTGCCGCTGAGCCACGAGCTGCAGCAGCGCCATGAACAAACCCACCAACTCGCCGCGCGACTGTCGCCCGCGGAACACCTCGCCGAACGTCATCGGCCCGCCGCGGGTGAGCAGGTCCAGGATGTCCTGCTCGTGGAGCTCGATGGGCGTGTCGTCGTAGATGACCTCATGCACGCCGGCGTCCTGGCCGATCTCCGCGAGCACGCGGCTGAACGCGTCCATCAGGTCCCACACCTGCACGTCTTCGAGGTCGAGCTCGCCTGACGGGCCTTCGGGCTTCGGCGGGCGGCGCGGATGGCTCATCGCCTGCTCCATGGCCGATTCCCGCAGGTCGCCGGCCGCATCCTTGAACGCCTTGTACTCCAATAGCTGCCGCACCAGCTCGCCGCGCGGGTCGAACGGCTCGTCGCCGTCGGCCTCTTGGGGCGGGGGCGTGGGCAGCAGCATTCGCGTCTTGATCTCCATCAGCGTGGCCGCCATCACGAGGAACTCGCCGGCCAGGTTGGGGTCCAGCGTGCGGATGAGATCGACGTGCTGCATGTACTGCTCGGTGATGTGGGAGATGGGGATGTCGTAGATGTCCACCTCGTCGCGGCGGATGAGGTACAGCAGCAGGTCCACCGGCCCGTTGTAGATGTCCAGGTTGACGCGATACTCGTCGCTCATGTCGCCATGATATTAGCGGAGATCATCGCGCCTCGCAATACCCGACCTAGCTGCGGGGGACAGGATGCTGATTGAGGGTAGGCGGCACGTACCTACCAGCGAGTAGGTGGGACGCACGCTAGCCAGACAACAGTGTCTCCAACGTCTCCATGATCCTTGTGCTCGCCGCGATAACAGCTGTTCTCCGACCTAGGCTGCTGAGGAGACCCACGGACAGACCAGTCAAGCAAGTTGCATAGCGAGCGAGAATTGAAAAATTGAACGGCCATACGCAGAGACCCCTTGAATAGTCCCACACTGTGTGAGTGGCCAAGAATACTTGGGCTTCCGGCGATGGTCCGCTCAGGTCGAAACGTGATCCCACCCAACAAGCGCGAAGGATCTCATATAGGTCGCCAAGATGACGCTCAAGTTGCCGAACTAGTTCCTTTTTGGATTTCTTCATCTGGACATGTGTCGGAAAGACGAGCAGAAGGAAGAAAGCGATACTCGCCACAAGACAGACAGCTGCGAAGAACGAGACTCGCTGGCCGAAGGCTTGCCCATAGTGCAAAGCATCCTGAATAGCCATCACAGCGGTAATGATGAGGACAACGACCAGAAGATATGTGAATCGCACTGCGAGTAGGCCTATGGCTCGGAGGCTGCTGTCTGCGCTGAGGTAAGGCTTCAGATGAATACCATCACGGATGACTGTCCTGTAGTAAGCAATGATGTAAACGGTCCTGATCGCCAAGGAGAACATGAAAGACATGAAGACTGCCGTAGCCACGAAGACGTACCAACCGGCCACTGTCCTAACGCGTCCAACGGCGGCATAAGTATCTGCCATGCGCAGTTGTCCGTGAGTGTAAACCGTCATGGCGGCAAAACCGAGAAGGCATGCTACGACCGTAATCCAACGACGAGATAGCCTCCTGTTGTACCGTGCTGTGCATTCAGCATGTCGGTTGGAGGTGATCTTCAGTACCCCACCTCGGGTCAGTTGATTATGCGCCTCGGCTGCGATTCTGAGGTACTTGCATCCGATAAGGTATGCCAAAGGGTTGAGCAGCGCGAAGTCTATGCACGTAGAGAAGTCCTCAAGAAAGCAAATCAGGGGCGTCCCATCGCACCAAGCCCGGCCAGCCGCTAGGGCAAGCAGAAAACTTGGGAGCCAATATACGACGGAAATGGTGACGAATACGACCACGGGCCTACGCAGGCACTGGTCAACTAGAGCAGCCAGAACGCTCCCTTGGCGATAAGGACGAAAAGCTGGGATCCGAGTCGCGTCTTCGGCCCTGGGCTGTTGGTCCCCTTCAGCGTCCTGGTTATCTGTAGCGTGTGTCATGAAATGGCGGAGGGGAAGCGACTGGTCATGTTGGCTTGGGCCCGTATACGCGCGATATGACATCCATGGCTGCCTCCGGACGTCTGAACAGGGCTTCGTGCCCCCCCACGACCCTTATCAGGGCAGTGTCAGTAACGGGGCAAAGCATGTCGAGCCACGCCTTCTCGTAGCTCTCGGGGGTCAGGCCATCCCTTTCGCGCAGCGGAGGCCCAAGCAGACGATCATCTGTTGGCATTATCAGACAGGCTCTGTCGGGATGCAAGGATTCGATGATGCCGCTAGTAATTGGCTCCCGGTTAATGGAAAGCAACGGCATTGACACGGACGAAATGAAGGCGAAATGGTCTGACACGAGTTCGGCGATGCACAAATCAAGGGAACCAGAAGGATACGTCGGATTGCGCGCAAGATTCCGCAAGCACACGTAAGATGACCTCGTCGGCGGCACCAGTAAGGATCCACAAACCAGTGATAATCGCCCTAGCCTGGTCTGCAGACTAGCAGGCATACGCCGAAGTAGCGTCGTAGGAATGCAGCCGACCTCGTGAGGGATGCCGATAGGGCTCGACAAAATGATTGTCCGCACCCGCACATCTAACTTGGATGTTGCCAACAACCCGACATGGGCGCCAATCGACTGCCCCCATATGTCTACACAGCGCACGCCGAGATGTGTTAAGACCTGACAGAGGAGGTCCGCATAGAAGCTAGGCGTGAAGCCTCGCGGGTCCAGAGCCAACTTCATTAGCGATGTAAGAGACAGCCCATGAAGGGTGAAGGGGTCCACGATAACTGCCGAGCGCCCGCGCCGCCAGAGTTCCCATGCTATTGGCTGAAAAATGCTGCCTGTCAGGGTCATGCCTGGGATCATTACGATGGGATGGCCGCCCTCTCGTTCCCGAGTGAGAACGCGCACCCGCCCTGGATGCCCCAGAAGATCAACTTGGACTGGTATCTCGCGAAACCGTCCTCCGCGCCATTCGTGATACTCTCTCTCTCTCTCCATGGGAGCGTTGTGTCGGCCACGTGGATTGTGGGCCTAAGTGCTAAGATAGCACACTATGAGATGAAAGGCTAGCCCGTATCTATAACAGGCCCTTCCTTGGCAAGATGCTGGTGAGCGGGTGGCATGGCCACGCAAGCGTGGCCATGAAAGGCGACCGATGATTAGCGTGTAGTTCGTAAGGTGGGCAACTGTGTTGCCCACGGGAAGGGGCGAATGGCGTGGCTGGTAGGCAACCCGCCGCAGGCGGACCCACCCTACCTACTATTGGCGCCTTCGTCGTCGCAGAGCCACGAGAGCGCCGGTCAGCAGCAGGCCCGCGGTTGCGGGCTCGGGGACAGTGTCCGGCTCGCCGAAGCCGTAGAACGTCGCCAGGATCGTCAGGTCCGTGTTGTCGATGTCCGTGTCGAGGTGCCGGTTCGCGTTGCCGTCGTCCCACTTCCAGTCGTCCGCGCCGTAGTTGGTCGCCAGGCGGGTGAGGTCGGTTGTGTCGACCTTGCCGTCGAGGTTGAAGTCGCCGTACTCCGTGCCGTTGCCGACGGACGTCTGGACCAGGGCGTGAACATGGTAGTTCAGGTCGTTCGTGTCGACGAAGCCGTCAGGCACGCCGTCCTCGCCGGGCCCACTGACGTCATACAGCGCATCGTAGGGCAGGCCGCCGCGGATGAAGTCGCACAGCGCGTCGATGTCGGCATCGTCGACGTCGCCGTCATCGTCGAAGTCGCCCGGCAGGCCCGCAAAATAGTACTCCGTGAGGCGCACGCCGGTGCGGTCGCCGGCGAAGTCCAACCTCATCCAGCCCTTCTTGTTGTCCATCTCAAAGCCGACCAACGTGTCCGCGACGCCGCCGTTATGGCCGGCGTAGTAGCCGTAGTACCACTCCCAGAAGCCCGTACTGCCCCACGTCTTCGTCTGATCAAATGTCAGATCGCCGGTGTCACCGAGATCATAGCAGTCAGGCCTGTCCGGGTCGGCTGCGGCGTAGGGGCGTACCTCGTCGCCGGGCTGCATGAGTGCCGCGCCACCGGCATAAACAGGCCAACCGGTGGTCGACAGTATGCCGCCATCAGGGGAAGTCTGTACGAAGGCGCCGAAGGGCTCGAGGTAAATGCCGCCGGGGTTTGGGAGGAACGCGCCGGTGATGTAGACGCAGTCCTCGGCGTACCCGCGGCCCAGGTCCGCCACGACGACATCGGAAGCGACAGGGCTGCCGCCACCGTCGAGCCCCTCGAGGCCG
>Ga0209986_10004415_pt1 | contig 11903 bp, 8 predicted proteins | sample BlataG_FD_183168 | JGI IMG/M metagenome (GOLD analysis project Ga0209986, IMG submission 183168) | Deep subsurface microbial communities from Black Sea to uncover new lineages of life (NeLLi) - Black_00105 metaG (SPAdes) (version 2) | ecosystem: Environmental > Aquatic > Marine > Oceanic >...
CCGTCCAGTCCTTAAGATTGTTACCTATGCAAAAACCAAACGTCCTGCCGTGATGGAACGTCGCCGCAAGTTTCAAGCCCTGTTTCCGCACCGCCTCTGCGATCTCGCCGTAAATGTCACGCTTGGGCCCCATGTTCTTCGAGTTCCAGCGATTGACTTTGCTGTCCCAAAGCAAAAACCCGTCATGATGAACAACGCAGATTCCTCCGAACTTAGCGCCGGCGTCCTTCATAACCCATGCCCACTCTTCGGCGTCAAACTTTGGAGCCGTGAACATAGGAATAAAATCCTTATAACCAAAATTCTCAGCAGGCCCGTATCTGGCGTTAATATGGTCGAACACCTCAGGCTTATCAGCCAACTCCCTCTTATACATGTTCCGAAGCGGCGCACCTGCCCCGCCCTTTGCAGGTATCGAATATATTCCCCAATGTGTATAAACCCCGAATTTAGCGTCTTTGAGCCATTCAGGAATATCATTCTGCGAAAGCGACTCCCAGTCCGCCGTATACTTAACCCCGCTCGCCTTACCCTTGCCCCCCGCACCTGGCACCAAAACAAAGACCACTAATGACAATACGACTGCCTTTTTCAAAATCAATTGCATCTCTATTTCACTCCAAAAAGAATAAACAAATTACCACCACATCCTATTAGTTAACTGACATTTCCTATTTACAGGGTGAAAAAACATGATCTTCTTCGTGCAACATCAATAATTTTACAAAATTCACCTTGAACTTTCAAGAAATTCCTCTGTCAAAGCAGCTTTGTTGAAGACTTGCACAAAAACATGGGTTCGTATGCCTCGGCTTTCTTCTAATCCCTGTTTTTGCACAGACCTTGATTGCCTACATCTTCATCAATTCAGGTTTTTCAGCAATTCCTGTCATTAGCCATACCCAATTGGCACAGGTTTCAAATGACCGATACTCCCATCCTAATTTCAACAAAATGTTTTTTCAACTACATACCTTCTGCTATTTTCAATTACTCTGTCTGTTTGCTTTGAAACGTCCTGTACGTATCTTGTTGCCATCTTTAAATCAACATGGCCGAGCAATTGTTGAATACGGATTTATAAAACGTTCATTAAAATATTGTTTTTCATAAACCTATATTTTACAAGTATTTACAAAAGGCTTGTTTTCGGAAAATTAATGGATATTATGTTAAATGGTTGTAGTGAAGTTGTAGGTGCGACAAGGGAGCTGATGCAAGATATCCGGGTAACCTAGCTTAGCCAAATCCTAAACTTTCAAGGTATATATTCATCTGAACTTCCTGTTTCATTTCTTATTTCCATTTATATCTTTTATCGTTTCATGTCAGGAGCAGGCGAAGCTTCTGTTTTAGGCAGCCATTGTTTCAACCGATTGATGACTTTTGAATTTTTAGGATCGTCGGCTAGATTGTACCACTCGTAAGGATCGTTTTGGTGATCGTAGAGTTCCTCTGTGCCATCAGCATAACGAATATATCGCCATCGCTGGTCACGAACGGCGTGATTGCCCTTTTGATAAGTCATCAATGCCGGACGCTTCCAGGTTGCGTCTGGATTTTGAAGAAGTGGAACCAGGCTTACTCCGTCCAGTTCCGGTTTGGCTTCCAGGCCGCATAGTTCGATGAGTGTTGGATAGATATCGACAAGACTAACCGGTCGACTGCATCGTGTACCGGGATGAGTAATCCCTAGTGCAACAATTGTAAAAGGCACGTGGTTAGTTTTTTCCCATAGCGCGAACTTCTCCCAGTGTTCTTTCTCGCCCAGGTGATAGCCATGATCTGACCACAAAACAATGATGGTGTTGTCTGCGTAGTCACTCTTGTCCAGGGCGTCAATGATCCGTCCGACCTGAGCATCGGCAAAGGTGGCACTGGCCTGGTAGCTGCGAACAGCCTCTTTCCACGTGCCGGGTGACTTTGCCTCAATCTCCATCAGTTCCTTGAAGAACCACTTCTTTGTTTTAAGCAGTGTTCTTGCTCCCGAGGGGAGATCGTCAAGATCCTTTTCAAAAGTCTTCGGCATCGTAACGTCATCGCCGGGATAGATATTAAAATATCTTTGAGGTGCAAAGAACGGCATGTGGGGCCGAAAAATCCCGGCTGCAAGGAAGAAAGACTTATCATGTTTTCTCTTGAGTGATTTAATTACGTAATCTGCTGTCCTGACGTCTATCGCTTCGGCTTCATCGGCAGGCCAAGGTCCCCAATCGGTGTTGCGGCTGCCGTATTTTGGCAGCCCGTTAAGTTTCTTTCCCGGCATGGGCGCATCGGGCGGATCCGGCATCATGAGGAAATCATTAAATGAGGCCTTATCGTGAAATGCTCCGCCGTAATGGTGATGAAATATCTTTCCAGCGCCCTCCGCTCTATAGCCATGTGCCATAAAATGTTGCGGGAGAGTGACCGCATCAGGCAAGGCACGTCGCCAGTCAGTCTTGTTTCCATAAACGCCACTGGTCGTAGGCCGTAAGCCGGTCAATATGGCAGTCCGTGACGGATTACATGCCGCAGAAACACAGTAGGCTTTTGTAAAAAGTGTCCCGCGTTTGGCCAGGCGCTCAATGTTAGGAGTCTGAATCGGTGCGCTCGCATCCAGAACCTTGATCCAATCATTCAGGTCGTCCAATGCGATAAACAAAACATTAGGCCGCTTATTTTTCTTTTCATCACCTCGCAGCCTCACGGGCGAAGCAAGGCTAAGGGCCCCTGCTCCCAAAGCACACATAAAACGTCTGCGAGTCCAAATGCTGCGCATTCTATTTCTTTTTTTTTAATATCTCCCGACACGAACCGGACCCGTGTCGATCGCAAAGACAGTAGCGTCAAAACATTTTTTGAGGATATCAAAATGTACCTTGCGGTACCTGGCATCACCCCACACATTCGATTTCTTGCCGGAATCCTTGCTCAGGTCGAACAACGCAGAGCTTTCTCCCATATGGTCAACCACCATGTTGTAGGAGTCACTCTCAAAGACCGTTTCCCATCGCGTCCCTCCTGTCGATATGCGGCCAACATTTCGAGCACTTTCTCCTTCCTGCAATCGGGCTATGGCGGAAACGTCAGATTGCGATTCAAGGAGAGGCATTTGTGGACTGCATGCATGGATTGTGGAATCGAAACAACGTTTTAGAAGAACGAGACGCTTTTCTTCGTAGTCCGGCTGGTCCCACAAGTTGTCAAACTCTTTTGGGTCTTTCGATAAATTGAACAGTTCGCCGAGCGCGTGTCCGTGATATACGACAAGCTTGAAATCCCTTGTTCGGATCATTGTTGCAAAAGCAGGGGGCAGCTCTTTCGGGTCGAGCGCATCATAGAATTCTGAACGCACAAACTCGCGATGTGTGTCAGGATTCGCCTCGCCCTCAAGAATTGGGAGAAGACTTCTTCCCTGCATATGACTCGGAATTCGCTCTCCTACAGTATCCAACAGGGTAGGCGCGATATCCGTGAGCTCGACGAGCGCCTTGCTGACAAGGCCTTTTCTGAACCGGCGTGGGAACCAGAATATGAGCGGCACTCTGATCAGGCCTTCATAGAAACGGCATCCCTTCGCGCGCATTCCGTGGTCTCCACACATATCCCCGCCGTCAGAGGTGAAGATGATCACGGTGCTTTTGTCCTGCCCGGTTTCTTCGAGTGTCGAAAGGAGGCGCCCCACATTCTCGTCAATAAGGTCGATCTGGGCCCAATAGTCTGCCTGGCGCTGTTTCGCATCAGATTCCGAGTAATGGCTGGGCTTGCTCTGAAACATGATTTCATTAAACCGACCTTTTGCCTCAATGTCAGAGGCCGTAAATGCAGGGCCCGGCAAAGAAGAAGTGTCGTATCGGGAGACATACGATGGCGGTGCGTTGAAGGGTCCGTGAGGATCATAGATATTGATACTGAAAAGCCACGGCTGCGCTTTATGCGCGCGTATGAAATCAATGGCGCAGTCGGTACACCATGTCGTCTGGTGAAGGCGTGCGTGTGCCTGGCCATCCAGTTTCTGCAGACCTTTATATGAATAGCCGCGTTTCTCGAGCCACACCAGATAATCATTCTTCTTGCCACCCTGATGTGGACTATGGCTATAGTGAAATACCGAGTATCCATCGTCTCTGGGCCGGGTCTCCCTGTCGTTCTTCATGGCCGATGAGAGATGGAGCTTACCGGAGAGACCACATACGTAACCTCTGTCTCTAAAGAGCTTTGTTACGAGCGGGGCCTGTTCGGCCCATAATTCCGCGCCGTTCTTACATGTTTTGACTGCACAGGGATACATGCCGGTCAGGAAACTGCCGCGGCTGGGTGTGCAGATAGGTGACGCACAGAATGCATAATCGAACGCAACACCTTCGTTTACAATACGGTCAATATTGGGCGTGTGAATGCAATTGTTTCCAAGCGCGCCAATCGTGTCCCAGCGCTGCTGATCAGTGCATATCCAAAGGATATTCGGCCTTTTGCTTTTCGTGCTTTTCTTGCCGGATTGTTGTGCACCAGATGAATTCTTTGCTAATCCCCAAATCATGGCTACGCCGGGAGCCGCACTAACCCGTAAAAACTGGCGTCTGTTAAGTTTATTCATTTTTGTTACTCTCTTTCTTTTTTCAGCGTAGTGTCCACGTGTATGTCTCTTCATCAAAGAGATACTCGTTTTTGTTAGGGGCATCCGGTTCATCGTGTTCCGGCAGCCATCTCGCAAATTTCTTTTTTACGGCCTCATATTCCGGCCTATCGGCCAGGTTAGTCCATTCGTTTTGATCCGACTGGTGGTCATACAATTCTTCACCGCCGTCATTGTATCGAATGTAGCGCCATCGTTCCGAACGAAGAGCGTGATTTCCTCTCCCAAAGGTGGTCAGTGCAGGTCTTTGCCAACTACGCTTCGGATCTCTTAACAGCGGCACAAGGCTTTGTCCATCAAGTTTCGGGCTGGCTGGAAGATTACAAAGTTCTATAAGCGTCGGATATATATCAATCAGACCAACTGGGCGTGAACATTTTGTAGCAGACTTTGTGACACCGGGAGCCGCTATGATGAACGGGGAACGAGTGGCCCTTTCCCACAAGGTAGATTTGTGCCAATGTTGTTTTTCTCCAAGGTGCCAGCCATGATCAGACCAGAAGACTATTATTGTGTTCTCCGCGTAAGGGCTTGCATCGAGAGCATCAAGAACTCGGCCCACCTGAGCATCGGCAAATGTAATACTGGCCAGATATGCCTGGACCGCTTCTTTCCACCTTCCTGTTTCTCGTATCCGTTCCCAATCCTTCTGCCTATTTATGGCCATTTCCAGACCGACTTTGGGAATATCATCCAGGTCATTGTCAAGAACTACAGGCAAATGAATCTTATCCTGAGGGTAGCGGTCAAAATACGCTTGTGGTGCATACCATGACATATGTGGATGAAAAATGCCAACGCCGAGGAAAAACGGTTTGTCATGAGCTTTGCTTAAGAATGCCCTGGCCCAATCCGCCACCTTGTAATCGCCGTATTCCGATTCATCCTGCTTCAACACACCCCAATCAAAACTTGACCTCATCCATTTCTCTCGCTTCCAGCCGTTTACTGGAAATGATTTACCCGGTTCATCTTCGATGCGATCAAAATAGCCGTCCCACACTGTTGGTGGATTGAAGCCGGCAGTATGATGAAATATCTTGCCGCCCCCTTCTGCCCAATAACCCTGCGATCTGAAGTATTCCGGTATGGTTTTTACATTGCCAAGAACAGGTTTCCACCATTGACCGTTATTGTATATTCCTGTAGTCGAAGGAACAAGACCGGTCATTATTGCTGTACGAGAGGGATTGCATAGCGGTGAAACGCAATGCGAATTGGTGAACAACAGACCGCGTTGAGCAAGACGGTCAATGTTCGGCGTCTCGGCATCAGGGTGTCCTGCAAGACAGCCAGTCCAATCGTTCATATCATCGACGCAAAGAAAAAGAACATTGGGTCTTTTCGCATCATCTGCGCACAGCATGCTCGGCAGCGCAAACGATGCCATACCCAGGCTAAGCTGCTTAAGAAAACCACGTCGATTCATTTTGTTCATAATACAACTCCTATTTAAAGAAATATTCTGGATACTTCCATTGGTCCAGTTTCTTTCTGATGTATTTTCCGCTGGCCATAGTGGCATCATTTTCGGCTGTAAACTTTTCAAGGATGTGCTTGTGCCGCAGGGGATCATTCGTTTCTTTTTGCCATTTAGCCAACCGTTTTTTCAATCGTATCAATTGTTCAGTGTACCGTGGGTCTTCAGCCAGATTGTGAAACTCCCATGGATCGTTTTGTAGATCATATAGTTCGAACTCTGGAGCGTGTCGAAATATATTATATGCCTCTTGAACTTGTCTGGGCGCATTTTTCAGTTCCTCGGGAGTAAATGTCTCGGGCCTTTGCTCAACAAGATATATGTCGTATACGGGATTTTCGCGATGAGCCAACAGGTTGTGGACAAGCTTGAAACGACTGTCCCGCACAGCACGTCCCGGATAATATGTTTCAGGCCAGTGCAGTGTAAATTCCGTAAAGAGGTACTCACGCCATTGGGCGGATTTTTTATTGAACAAAGGCATCAAGGACCTGCCGTCCAATTTGTCTTGATGTTGCGTTATACCTACTACTTCAAGGATTGTGGGTAAAATGTCAAGGCTGGAAACCAGACGAGATTCTACTCTGCCTTTCGGAAGATGTCCCTTCCAGCTCATTATCATCGGCACCCGGCTTCCGCCTTCACGAATTGTCTTTTTTCCCCGAGGGAAATCAGGGCCATGGTCTGAAAGATAAATTATCAGTGTGTTATCAGCTTTGCCGCAGTCGGCTAATTCCTTTAGAACCATCCCCACTGCCACATCCAGACGCTGCATACAATTGTAATAACTTGCCGTTGTCTGAAGTGTTTGCCGGGTAGATACGCCAACCATAGGCAGGGTGTCAACGTCGTCCGAACCCATTACCCTGTCCGGTATCCCCTCCTGCTGCTCGTGAAAAGGACGATGCGCGTCCGGAAAGCTTATCCACATCAGGAAAGGATCATCCGAAGCCCGGAAAAATTCTCCAGCGCTTCCGGCAAAATCTTCGACTAAACGGTTATTAAAATTGCTTTTAGGAAATGCCTTGAAGTCGAACACAAAGGCAGATTCCGGATTGACATGAATTTTGCCGATTATTCCTGTTCGATAGCCGCCGTATTTGAGATAGGTTGTAAGGTTTGGCGTATCGTCTTTGTACAACCGTAATCCATGTGTAGCCAGGCCGATCTGGCCGTTAGTGTGAGGGAACAGTCCTGTAAATATCGAGGCCCTTGAAGGACTGCACCCTGCTTGCGTAACATAAGCATGTTCAAACCTGACACCATCCACTGCCAGAGCATCCAGGTTCGGGGTTGAAATATGTTTATCCCCATAGCAACTTAATTGCAGACCGTGGTCTTCTGCTACCATGAGCAAAATGTTCGGCTTCGATTTTTCTCTTTCACGCGCATCGGCATACCTCCAGTCTCCAAAAGCCAGAGCCGTCCCCATTGCATACTTCATAAATTTTCTTCTTGTCAGGGTCACTGTCTATCTCCCTTTTGGCAATGCCGCTTTCCAGCCATCCTCAAGAAGTTTGCTAAGCCGCCTGACGGTCGACTCTTGTTTCTTTCTCCCGGCAAGGTTTGTAAGCTCATAAGGATCTAAACGATGGTCATACAGTTCAATCGCTATCGGCTGATTTTTCTTCACATCAAGCCATTCTATATAGTGAAACTCTTCGGTGCGAACAGAGCAGCCCATAGCATCAAAACTTCCCTTATAGTATGCCGGGCGTGGAAACTGTGTGAATGCCGCTTTTTTCCAACTCCGCTGTGGGTCATCAAGCAATGGGACCATCGAAGTTCCTTCTAAATCACCTGGCACAGACAATCCGGCCAACTCAACCAGAGTAGGATACATGTCAACCAGTTCCACCAGCTTTCGACAGACTTGACCTTTCTTCTTTTGCGGTGCAGATATGATCAATGGTACCCGTGCATCAAATTCATAATTACTGGTCTTACACCATATTGTGTGCTCACCGAGGTGGAAGCCGTGATCAGACCAGAGGCAGATAATAGTGTTTTGGCGCAAGCCGAATTTATCAAGAGCATCTATCAGTTTACCAATTTGAGCATCGGTATAACTTGCAGCCGCGTAATAGCCGTGGCGAACTTCGGCAGCTTTTTCCGGGGGGACAGCACCGATGTTTGGGATGTCGGTATAACCTCGGAGCTCTTTCCAATTGTGCAGGGCAATATCGGGGCCATCTTTTGGCCTATTTAGTGCCGGCCAATCATCGTTCTCAAAAGTTTTTTGCTTGTACATATCCCAGTATTTCTTAGGAGCAGAACAAGGCAGGTGCGGTTTTCGAAAACCAACTGCCAGGAAGAATGGCTGACCACTTTCTGCGAGTTCTTCAATCTTCTTGATTGCTTCACCAGCTACCTTGCCGTCAATATATGCTTCATCGGGCACATCTGCACATTCTGCAGCGGCCTGTTTGCCGCTTTCGTCACCCGGCCGGTTTTCAGGCAGAACATACTGTTCACGTTTAGTGCAGTGGTCCCAGACTGGTTCCGCCGACCAGCTCGGTGGGTCTGTCGATGGTGGTCCCTGGCCGTGAAGAACCTTGCCGAAACTCTGGGTATAATAACTATGCTGCTTAAAATATTGTGGAAGTGTTACAATATCCGGATGGTGCTCACGAAAATGTGTTTTCAAATCCCACACCTTGAGCGTATCCGGGCGCAGGCCGGTTATCACAGATGATCTTGACGGATTACATACAGCCTGCTGACAATAAGCGCTTAGAAAAACCGTTCCCTGCTTTGCAAGCTCATCCATATTGGGTGTTACTGCAATCTTATCACCAAGGCAGCCTACGGTGCCACGCAGATCATCGGTCGCAATAAACAGAACGTTGGGCTTTTTCGCCTTCTCTGACCATAAGACAGCAGGAAGCGCCTGTGACAAGGCTCCTATACCCAATATCTTTAGAAAGCTACGTCTTTTCATTGCCGTGACTTCTCCTTCGGCAGCGTGAACTCAAGCCCCTTACCAGTTCGCTTCCAGGCTATCTTCTCTTCTGTACCAAGCATGCTGACACTCTTGATATTCCCGGGATAATACTCCGAACCCTCTTTCACCCGCATTCGTCCTCAAGAGCCTTGACAAGCGGAGCAACGACTTGCGGGCCAAGCGCCACAAGCGATTGGACTGCCTCGGCGCGAGCCAACGCGTCCTCCGACGCGAAATCCGCTATCCAATTGTTGATGGGCAGAGACGGCATAGCCGAGCCAACGCCGCCTGCAACCAGCAGGGCCAAAGCCGCCGAAATGAAGGTGTTCCTGAACATAACTATGGTCTCCTTTAAACTGACATTTCCCATATTAAACGCTTAGCTACGCCGCTAAGTCTCATTTTTAATAGAGTATCAAATCTTTCTTGAAAATTCAAGCTTTTTCACTATTACTCGAAGGTTTTTCAGCCAGAATAGTCGTAAAAATACGAATTTATCAACTCATAATTGGTTTTGAAACGTACCGCAACCACCAAAGCAGTTAGAAAACCATGTTTTTACAGTCATGTTCAGCATCATCCAGGCTCTGGAGTTATGGGAATGGTTTTCAATTGACGGATACGCTCAAGAATATCATAGAACAACGATCTCGATACCATCACCTCTGCCATCTGAAATATCACATATCTCGAATGTCTCACTATTTTGGCACCTATCTTTATCAGTTTCACCTGAAGCGTCCTAAGCGACCAGTTCCTTATCTTCTTTGGCAAAACCAAATGTCTCAGGAAATTGCCCAGATTGTAAGCTAAAGCAAATAACTGAAGCCGAACCTGATTGTCAGCAAAATCGTGGCAGGAAAGTCGAGTCCAGTTCAATGCATACTTGCCTTCTTTGATCCATTGCTCTGCTGTGCCGCGCTTGTTATAGAACTTAATCACATTGCTTGACTTCCACCGGAGATTTGTAACTATAAATCCTACGCTTGGAAACAGTTCGCCTGCATGCCACTCAACCTTAGCAATCACTCTTCTGGACTTGTCCCAACTGGCTGCCCTGTATTGAAAACTGTAATACTGAACAATCGGATTTTTGGGCGGTCGACCTACAGGACGAGTCATTAAATGCTCAATCTTGTTGTGTAGTATTGGATTGCCTATCAGGCGTATGGCATAGAAATAGCCTTCGGCTTCAAGATAGCGGTATACGTTAGGATTAGCGAAAGCCGCATCGCCTCGGAAAAACCGAGCGATATTAAAGTCTCGATAACGGCTTACAACTGGTTCTAAAACACTCTGCCAGTTGTCGGCACTATGAACATTTCCATCGCGAAGAAAGGCTCTCTCTACATCACCGAACTGATTAAAGACAAATAACGGATGATAACAAGTGTATCCGAAGTGACCGTTATAGGCGGAACCTTCCTGTTGCCCATACGTCGGGCTGTCCGAACTATCCATATCCAGAATAATTTCCTTGATACGAGTACGCTGATGAACCTTGTCAACCCATCGACCGGGAAGATCCATCAAGCATTGCAGATTCCTGTCTTGTGTAAGAATCTCGGTTTCAAATCTACCCATAAGACTGGTCGAAGCAGCGGTATGCTCCTTGGCTCTGCCGCCTACAACCTGACACATAGCAGGGTCAATAGATAAACGCTCCGCGTCATTGGTATCTTCATAACCTGCTAATCTGCCGTATACTGACTGTCTCAGCAAAGCAATAATATTGTGCTGAGTGTTCCTGCCTTTGCGGTTGTCACAAAACTTTGATTCAATCATAGTGGTTAGTCCTAACGCTTCGTCCAGTTCTCGGTAAGCCAGCAAACCAGCATCACTTGTCACCTTTGTTCCGTGAAATTCCAGCTTCAGTTTTTTATCAAAATTGACTCTCAGAGCATCCTTTTTGCTTTCACCCATAAGGTTCTTCCTTTTTAATAGCCTATAATTGATTAAATCCATTCTATAGGCTCTATACTATCAAATTAGCATCATACGCGCTATTTTTATATGGGAAATCCGGGTTTCAAACTCTCAACAACGATCTTCCCATCCTCAGGCCAGCTCAACACCATCGCATAGACTGTTTTGCCGTCCTTCGATTGCTTAAACCGAAGAGCTGCTTGCCCTAATTCTCGCTCACATCAAAAGTTACATTAATCGGGGAGACAGGATTTGAACCTGCGACCTCTGCGTCCCGAACGCAGCGCTCTGGCCAAACTGAGCTACTCCCCGTTTTACTGTCATCCTGAGGCGAAGCCGAAGGTTCTGGCTTATATGTGAGGAATAACACATTCTGCTAAAAATAGATTCTTCACTTCGTTCAGAATGACAATATGTAATGTAGCACATCAGCTGGCAATTGCAAGCTACAATAAGTTAACAGGGTCTATATCTATAGCAACCTTAACTGCAGGCCGAACAGCCCGCCCAGCTCGCAAGCTTGTAAATAACCGCTGTATAGTCGCCGCCTCCGGGGCCTGGATAATTATTTGCATCCTGTGGAAACGCTGTATTCGACTTATCACCGCCGGTATGGGCCCTCGAACAATTACTGCCAGATTGTCACGTTCAACGATATAATCTATCTCTTCACGTATCGTCTTAGAGGCGCCCTGGAGTTTATCAAAATTCACATCCCGCATAATGATGACCGCCAATCGCCAAAACGGCGGCAAATTGCAGGCCTTGCGATGCTTCAATTCCTCCTGCACAAAACCGCTATAGTCATTGGCCAGCGCAAACCGGATGGCGGGCTGGTCGGCCAAAAATGTCTGAACGAACACCACACCCTTTTTCACAGAGCGCCCTGCCCGGCCGGCCACATGAGAAATCAATTGAAAGGTCCGCTCGTTGGC
>Ga0209986_10004417_pt1 | contig 11901 bp, 9 predicted proteins | sample BlataG_FD_183168 | JGI IMG/M metagenome (GOLD analysis project Ga0209986, IMG submission 183168) | Deep subsurface microbial communities from Black Sea to uncover new lineages of life (NeLLi) - Black_00105 metaG (SPAdes) (version 2) | ecosystem: Environmental > Aquatic > Marine > Oceanic >...
CTCCTGACAGTGACATCAGTGTTCCAAAGGCGATGTCGTATCGAAGTACTGGACGCGGACGTCTCATTGAAGCTAAGGGTAGCTTGGTGTAGAATTAAGCGGAATCCGGCAGGTGAATATGGAAAATCAGAAATGCAAGGGAATGAGAGACCTGCTTCCTGACGATATGCTGCGCTTCCGCCATATCGAAGATCTCTTCCGTGATTGCTGCCGCAAATGTGACTACCAGGAGGTGAGAACACCGACGCTGGAGTACCTACATCTCTTTACCGCTGTAGGAACCCTCACCCCTAGCATGCTGGGCAAGGTGTACTCCTTTCTAGATTGGGATGGCTGGAGTGGGGAAAGGGTCGTTCTGCGCCCGGATAGCACTATCCCTGTCGCTAGGCTCTACGTGGAGAACCTGAGCGAGCATGAACAAGCCAAGCTCTTCTACGTTAGCAATAGCTTTGTTTTTGAGGGAACCGGCCGGAAGAACCGAGAGCGCTGGCAGTGCGGCGCTGAGTTCATAGGTGGCGTTAAGCTGGCGGCGGATGCAGAGACCATCTCACTAGCCGTAGAAGTGGTGAACAGACTCGGCCTGAGCGATGTCAGGTTGCAGTTGTCGCACGCTGGTCTGGTCAAGGCACTGATCAGAGAACTGAACCTCGGAGCTGGCGAGGAGGCCGAGGTAATCGGCCGTATCCTGGATGGAGACTGGGAAGCGTTGTCTGAAGCGAAGTCGACCAGGGCTGAGCTGGACAGGTTTCTGTCTCCTCTGCTCAACCTGAGGGGGAAGTCAGGGAGTTTCCTGCGAAACGTGAGAGCCTTGTCTCCCACGGCCTCCGCAAGCTTCAAGTCGAGTCTGGATGATTTCATAGGCATCGCTACTTTGCTGGATGACTTGGACTGCGACTATGAAATTGATATCACGGCGATACGGAGTTTCGAGTACTATACTGGGGTTTGCTTTCGGTTGCTATCCGACGGTGAGACAATAGGTGGGGGAGGGAGATACGATGATCTGATCCCGCTCATGAGCGGAAAGAGCACTCCTGCTTGCGGATTCGCCCTTTACATTGATCCCATAATTAGGTTGTTGTCGTACAAAGGAGAGGACAGGTCCAGAGTACTGATTGTGGGCGAACGACCTGTCCCGGAGACAGTAAAGGTATGCTTCACGCTCGCTAAGTCGCTTCGCGACGCGGACTGTGTGGCAGAAGTCGACTTCCAAAGACGGGAACCTTCAGGTTATCGCTGGGTTGTCTCGGTTTCGGGGGAAGATGTGCCTAGCTTTGCTGTTACTGATTTGGAACGAAAGGAACAGCAGAATGTATCCTCCCCAGCGGCAGTTCTCAGTATTGTGAGCGGGTAGATTCCATCCGTGAGGTATCGATCGAACTCGGTCAGGCTTGCCCTTCCCAAAGGTAGGTTTCTGTCGCCTACGGCTGATTTGCTGAACGGGATTGCGCTGGGCTTCGAGGACTATGACAGCGGGGCGAGGCGGTATCGCCTTCAATCACCGAGGTATCCTTTTCTCTCGGCCAAGGTCCTCCAGGAAAGAGATGTCTGTGTGCAGGTGGCCGTAGGCAACTATGATCTGGGAATATGCGGCTCGGACTGGATTGAGGAGCTTCAGGCAGGCTATCCTGCGAGCACCTTGGTGAGATTACTCGGGCTCAACTATGGCGAGGGCAGCCTATATCTCGTGGCTAGCTGTCACTCAGGCATATCCGGTGTCGGCGATCTTGTGAGCCGGCAAGGCAGTTGGCGCATAGTGAGTGAGTACTCCAATTTGACTCAAGCCCTCACTTCGAACCTGAGGTTGAGGAGTTTCAGGATCTTTCCGGTATGGGGAGCAGCAGGGGCCTATCTTCCAGAAGATGCCGACCTCGCCGTGCTGTGGGCAAGGAATGAGAAAGAGGTAGAGTCCCAGGGCTTGTTTCCCCTCATGGAGTTGTTCCCGGTGCAGGCCTTTCTCATTGCTAACCGTGATCAGTTGGAGAACAAGGATGTCAGCCCAATACTGGGTTGCTTTGGGCCCAGCACTATCTCCAGGCCCCGAACTGTTGTCCCAGGCAAGCCGAGTGTGGCGGCGAGACCAGCCGCTTCTCTTTCGCAAGGGCAAGAGAAAGGGGTCAAACTGGCTTTGCCTGACGGCCATCAGAAAGCGCCCACTTCCCAGTTCCTGGAACGAGCGGGGCTCAAGATAGAGGGGTATTCGGGTAAGACATCGGAGCGCCGCCTTTCCGCCGACCTAGAGTGGCTGAGCATTAAGGTTATCCGGCCGCAGGATATGCCCCTGCACGTAGCCAACGGCAATTTTGACCTGGCCGTAACTGGAAGAGACTGGCTACTGGAACACCTGTATCGTTTTCCATCGAGCCCGGTAATTGAATTGCTCGATCTGGGCTTTGGGAAAGTGAAGATTGTGGCGGCGCTGGCTCAGGAGACATCCGTGGCCGATATCGCTGACTTGAGGGCGCTTGTTCAAGCTGGCAAGTTCAGTCCTCTTAGAGTGGCCTCGGAATATGTGAACATCGCGGACAAATACCTCAGGGACAATCATATCAGTTCGTACAGGTTGATACCGACCTGGGGAGCCAGTGAGGCTTTCCTGCCTGAAGATGCTGACTTGCTCATAGACAATACCCAGACGGGAAAGACATTGGCTGAACACAACCTGAGAGTCATTGATGTTCTCTTGAGATCGTCAGCCTGCCTGATCGGAAACGAACACAGCATCAGTTCTCCTGACAAGCGGGGAAAGATAGAATCTGTTGTGGCTATGCTCCGGAGAGGGCTAGAGTGAAAAGGGTCGAAGGGTTCAGTAAAGCAAAACTGCTGCTGGCCAGAAGGGACTCCCTGGAGTCGTTCAGTGCCTCGCCGGAGATTGCTGCGCGGATAAGACTTACCTTCGGCGAGGACCTTTCCCCTCAGGAGGTGGTCAGAAGGATCATCAGCGATGTACGAAACAGGGGCGATAAGAGCCTTTTCGACTACGCAAAGGAGATAGACGGGGTCGAGCTTGACTCGCTGGAGGTACACAGAGGAGAGATCTCGGCAGCCTATGCCATGGTGGATGATGAACTCGTTGCGGCTCTCAAGCTGTCGGCCAAGAGAATAAGGGATTTTCACCTTGCCTGCGAGTGTAGCAGCGGCATCGAATGCCTCGACGAATGCCTGTCGAGAAGAGTCCAGCCGCTGGATAGGGTGGGGATATATGTTCCCGGCGGCACTGCCGCCTATCCCTCCACAGCGCTGATGACAGCCATACCCGCCCAGGTGGCCGGAGTGGGAGAGGTTGTCATGGTCTCACCACCTGGCAGGAACGGCAGTGTCGCAGCTCCTGTGTTGGTAGCAGCAGATATCGCTGGAGTCCAGCATGTCTTCAAAGTTGGCGGGGCTCAGGCGATAGCTGCCTTGGCTTTTGGCACGGAGTCGGTGCCCAGAGTGGACAAGATCTGTGGTCCTGGCAACATCTTTGTGACTCTGGCTAAGAAGATGGTCTATGGCTCGGTGGCCATCGATGGTCTTGAGGGGCCGAGCGAGATCGTGATTGTGGCTGACGAGACCGCCAACCCCACTCTCTGTGCCGCCGACCTTCTGGCCCAGGCCGAGCATGATCCTCTGGCCTCCGTTGTTATGATTACTACCTCCTCCGGGCTGGCCGACAGAGTGGAAGCAGAGATCAGACTCCAATTGCCTGTACTTGAAAGACGTTCTGTCATCAGCCAGGCAATTGACAAGGGGATGATAGCGCTGGTACACGACCTTGATGAAGCTATCGAATTGGTCAACCTTTTTGCACCGGAACATGTTTCGCTCATGGTATCCAGCGCTTCTTCTCTGGTGCCCAAGATCCGCCATGCCGGTTGTATTTTCGTTGGCGAGGACTCGCCGGTGGTGTTGGGCGACTACGTTGACGGCCCCAGCCATGTGTTGCCGACAGGGGGCAGTGCCCGGTTCAACTCCCCCCTGGGCGTTGGGGATTTCCTGAAATCTTCGAACATTGCTGCTTTGGACAGAGCTACTATGCAAGAGCTAGCTTGGGCGGCCATTGCAATAGCCAGGGCTGAAGGGCTGGGTGCACATGCTCAGGCGATAGAGAAGAGGCTGAGTGGAGGCCAGGCAGAGGTCAACGAGAGAGGATGAGCAAATAGAATGGACGCGGAAGAACTGATAAGACCTGGCTTGGCAGCAATGGAGGGTTATGCTGCTATAGAACCGATAGAAGTCTTGGAGGAACGCGTTGGGAAGAGTATAGTGAAACTTGACGGGAATGAGAACCCTTATGCTTGCAGTCCAAAGGTCTATCAAGCACTGGCTGACTATTCCTACTATCATATCTACCCTGATCCATCGCAAGGGGTGTTAAGGCAAGCTCTGGAGCAATACACTGGATTGGCCCGTGAACACATAGTCTGTGGCAACGGGAGCGACGAGCTCATTGACCTTGTGCTCAGGCTTTTCCTGAGACACGGGGATGAAGTTATCAACTGCCCGCCGACGTTCGGTATGTATCCTTTCTGCACGGGTGTCTGTGGGGGTGAACTGGTTGATGTCCCCAGAAAGGAAAACTTTGGCATCGATGTGCCTGCCATAAGGGAAGCCGTGAGTGACAAGACAAAGGTTATCCTTGTTGCCTCGCCCAATAATCCTACTGGCAACACGGTTAGCGAACGAGAGGTTATGGAACTCGTTGATATGGGGAGAATCGTGGTGGTAGACGAAGCCTATTTCGAATTCAGCAACATGACGGTGGGGGAATTCGTACCCCAGCACCAAAACCTCGTGGTATTGCGCACCTTCAGCAAATGGGCTGGGTTAGCTGGTTTGAGGGTAGGCTATGGGATTTGCCCGACGGAGATTGCCAGGTACTTGCTGAAACTCAAGCCTCCGTATAACGTTAATGTGGCGGCAGAGGCTGCTGTCCTGGCCTCTCTGGCAGATCTGGACTACCTGCGCGCCAACATTGCAAAGATCACCGCCGAAAGAGAGAGATTGTCTGCCAAGCTCAACGAACTGGAGTGGTTGAGGCCCTATCCGTCGGAGGCCAATTTTGTACTTTGCTCGATACGTAGCCGGTCTGGCGACAGCGGGGAATCCCCTGCCAGGCGGGTCTGGCGTCGATTGAGTGCAGCAGGCATATTCGTCCGCTACTACAATAGCCCGGGACTGGAGGATTGCCTCCGAATCAGCGTGGGCAGGCCCGAGGACACCGATGTCCTGATTGAGGCCTTGAAAGGAATGGGCTAGGCTTTTGTTTGCGCCCCTGCTAATGGGGCGTTGGGCGTAAGCCCTATCTGGTTGTCGCGAAGCGTAGAGCGGCGGTGCAGTCTCTGAAGGAGGTTAGTCATGGCTGATAGGAAAGCGAGAGTAGTCCGTGAAACTGCCGAGACGAATGTCAAGGTGGAGCTGAGTATTGATGGCAGCGGACGATTCGAGATTACTACAGGGACCAGGATGTTCGATCATTTGCTCGCCCAGCTGGCTCAACATGGGTCATTTGACATAATGGTTTCCGCTTCTGGTGAAGACCAGCACCATCTGGTGGAGGATGTGGGCATCTCCTTGGGGAAAGCCTTCAACCAAGCATTGGGAAAGAAGCAGGGGATTACCCGGATGGCACATGCTGTTGTTCCTATGGATGAAGCTTTGTCTGAGGTAGCTGTTGACGTTGGAGGGAGGGCCTACAGCGTCATACAGGTATGTTTTGGCGGTGCCACTATAGGAGATATGGAAGCGGATATGGTGCGGCATTTTCTCAGTTCGTTCGCCTCGGAAGCGAAGATCAACCTTCATGCCAGTATTACCACTGGCATAAACGACCACCACAAGGTTGAAGCATTGTTCAAGGCTTTGGGTCGGGCTCTGGATTCGGCCACGCGAATTGATGAGAGACTGCTTGGCAGGATTCCCAGTACCAAAGACGTTATAGAGAGCTAGAAAGCTGACCGAGCGTATTCTCATCGCCGTCGTGGCAGACGTACCGGCGTCTCTGAGTTGGTATGGGAGAAGATGCCGCCCGGTGGGCCTCTATGGGTGAGAGCGGCGGCGATCCTGATACGTTTGGTAGCCTACGCAGGAACTGTGCCCTGGACTTCTATGTAGCTGACGCTGCCGTTTGCTATGTCTTGTTGGAGACTATCCTTCACCTCATCTTTGGCAGTGAAATAGATGACTTGCCACCCTGACTCGCAGATCCTTCGTAGTATGTCCATCTGTCGCCGCAGTCTGTCTTTGTCGGCCTTTATGAAAGGATCATCCATAATGAAGAAGCCCCTAGCCCCCCGCAGTAGTTCCTCGCCAAGGGCAAGTCGGATAGAAAGATATAGCTGGTCATAGGCTCCGCCGGACAGTTGTTCCGCGTCCAACATGCTGCCATCCTTAAGCCTTACTCGGACTCTCTTTGTGCCGTCCAGAACAAAGTCCACCTGTTCATACAGTCCCCCGGTGATCTCATGAAAGTGCTCGGAAACGGGGCTGTCCTTCCCAAATAGGGTGGAGATTTTCTCTTCCTCCTCTCTTTCCAGTGACTCGAAGATACGTATGGCTTTCAATGCATCTTCTTTGATAGTCTCGGTTTCTGCTACGAAGCCTAGCAGCCTATCTCTAATCACCTTCACGTCGAGGGAGGTGCTGCAGTGCAGATAGTCGTCCTCCAATCGTAGGATCTCATTTGCCTTCCTCTCCACACTGAGCAGCTGATCCCGAAAACCTGTCATGTCATCGTGAAGTCGTTTCTCCTCTTGCACAAGTTTTCCGTGCGCGCTCTTCAATTCCTGGACAGCCTTTTCATCGTGTGTCCTGTCCTTGGCCTTGTCCCTGAAGTCTTTGAGGCGGTTTATTCCGTCAAGCCAGTGTTGCAGGTTCTCTTCAGGTGTTTCTCCCGCAGACCCTAAATGGCTTTTCAGCATTTTGGACTCCGTCGTAACTGTTTGCTCGCAGGCTAGTCTGTGCTTGAGCCTTCCCTGGTATTCTGGCAGGCTTCTTACCTCCGCTTCCTGGGCCACCCTCTCAATCTTCGTTGTAGCTTCCCTGATTCTCCTCTCTAGAGCTGGGATTTCCGTGTCTGCAAGCCGGTCGATCTCCTCCTGTAGTGACGAGACCTCTCTTTCGGCCTCCTCTGTTCGAGATTCCCGTATGTAATACTCCTCACTGAACCTCTGAATACTCGAAAGGATTTCTTCCATGTTTGCTCCCCGAAGTTCAAACCTAGAAGCGGATAGCCTGATTCTCCCTAAGACTGCGGCAAGATGTGCTTTCTCTCGTATCGACAAGAATTTCGCTGCTCCCAAGATCATGGCGAGTACGAGGAACAACACTGAGAACCCATAGAATACGGGCGCAGGTGTCATGACAAGCCCTGCCATCGATACTAGCAGCAGCGACGCCGAGGCTATCGCTGATCCCGTAAGGAACTTACCCTTTGCCTCTCCGCTCTTCATCCTTCCAAGGCGCATCTCGTAATTCCTTATTTCTGGCTCGATTTCGTTGTCTATCCTCTTCTTCTTATCCCCAAGGACCTGAATCTCTAGTTGCCTCTCGCCTAGCGCCTCCCTTTGCTGCTCCAACTGTCCCTTGTCCGTCTCGATTCTGCCTCGTAGCCTTTCCATCTCCTCTTCGAGACTCCTACGGTCTCTCTCGCACTCCCCCCACGTCCTTGCATTCTCCTCAGAATAGACCTCGAGTCCTTTCAAGTCTTGTTCCGCACGCGTTAGAGCTTCATAAGCTTCGCTACACTTCTCGTACTGTTCTCTCTGCCTAGCATTTTCGAAGCTTTCCAGTTCGGACTCGATTCCGCCTACCTTCTCTCGTACGTCGAGGAGCTCTTCTTCAAGCCGGTCATACTCTTCCTCTTTTAACTTGTCTTCCAACCCCCGGATTTCCTCAATCAGATCAACTGCATCGTTTACTCTAGCCTTCAGCTTTTCGCCAGCCAAGTTCCGAAGGGAAGCGTCGCTACTACCCTTGGTAAGCTTCCCGAGTTCCCCTAGCTTTGCTCGTATAGAACCAATCTCTCCTGTTCTCAGGCCGGTAAGACGTTCTGTCACGCTTCTGTAGAATTCGCTCTCTGAGGCAATAGAAAGGTCGCTATTCCTTACTATGAATATGTTACGGCATTCTTCAGAAGTAAGATCCGTAATGTCTGCTAGGCCTTCCTCCTCAGGCAGTTTTGTTACTTTGCCGCTCTCATCCTCAATGGCCAGGTATCCGTCAGGGTCTCCAGATACCCTGTCTATGTTGTTGAAGAGGCGCCTACTGCTACGCTTGAATAGAAGCTTCACCAGGGCGTCTATGGTCAGAGTCTTGCCATCCTCATTCCTCCCGAATAGCAGAGAGAAACTGTCCAATGCCACACGACCTGTGTCTGGCAATGGTCCATAGTGTCTTATCGCGAATTCCCTCAATCTCATAAATCTGCCTGCATCATTGCCCTGATGGTAATATCCTGTAGCCGCTCCATCTCTTCTTCCGTACAGCCGCTTTCCCTAGCCTTGGTTGTGAACCCTATGAACAGGTCGTTCTCCAGTATCCTTGAGATATCTCTGAAGCTGAATGGGTAATGGTTCTCATCGTATCTTCCTCTTGCCATTTCGTTTATCCGAGTCACGATCTCGGGTTCGGTCATATTGATCTGCTCACTGTTGATGTATCCCTTGACGGTTAGGATAGCAGTCGCCTTTGGGTGAAGTCTCTCAAAATGGCCTCGCACTGTCTCTACGGGGGACTCATTTCTCAAGGGGTCAAGCGCTATAGTTATCTCTTCGAAGTGGAATGTATCGAGCGGAAATTCGCCAGGTGGGTCACCCACCTCGAATAGGTTTGCTTTCCTCTGTCCTGTTTCTGCCCTGGTAATCGAAACTGGTGACCCCGGATAGACGAAGTAACCGCCGTTGCCCAAGCGCCGGATATCGAATTTGGAGTGAAAATGACCTCCAAGCACATAGTCGACGTTCAGCCCTTCGAAGTAGGACAACTTGAAGGGCATGTACCGTGCTTCGCCCTCAAGTCCAAGATCCGCCCTAGTATAAAAGGCATCAAGGAGTTCACCGTGGCACATCAGGATGCTCTTCTTGTTGGGTGTGAAAACCTCTCTCAGTGCTTGGATTCTCCTCAAGAGCTCTCCACCCTGTATTGGCTCGAATGGAATACCGGCTATCTTTACACCCTCAAGCTCAATTACCTGGAACGGTGGGGTGCCGAGGACAAACACATCCTCGCCGAAATACATGCCACTCTGGTAAGAGTCCTTGTCGTGATTACCTGGAATTATCAGAACCTTGAAGTCGGTATTGGAGAACAGCTCTCGTATTCTGGGTCTCAAGTTCTCAGCGTCAATGTCTTTGTCGAAAAGGTCACCGCATATTGCGAAGACGCCGACCCTGTTCTGTTTTCCAATCTGAATCAATTCGCGGAGGGCTTCCCACCGCTCATCCCCGTATTCTCGCAAGTGAAGATCGGCTGTATGAAGGATTTTGACCACAGGGCCTCTCCCTATATTCGATTCTAGCACAATAATACCGATATGTTGCAGGAGTATGCGCTTGACAAGCCAATCTGTACTGGGGGGGGATGATGGCAGGTGGTATAATTAGGAATGACAAAAGGAGGCAGGTAACGTGAGAAGGATTGGTGTCCTGACCAGCGGCGGTGATGCCCCGGGAATGAATGCGTGTATCAGGGCCGTCGTCCGTTGCGGAGTCTGGGAGAAATTGGAGGTAGTGGGGATTCGGCGGGGCTATGCTGGATTGCTGGAAGGGGACTTGGTCAGGCTGGGGTCTAGGTCGGTAGCTAACATCATCCATCGCGGAGGCACTTTCCTGGAGACCGCCCGCTGCGATGAAATGAAGACTGCGGGAGGCATAGAGAAGGCGGTGCAGGTCTTGCGACGGGAGAACATCGAGGGTTTGATCGTCATTGGTGGTGATGGGACTTTCCGTGGCGCTACAGCCATCGCTGAGAGAGGAGACACCAAAGTGATTGGAGTGCCCGGGACAATAGACAACGATGTCTATGGCACTGACTATGCCATTGGCTTCGATACGGCCACGAATACCGCTCTAGAAGCTATAGATAGGATTAGAGATACTGCTGGATCCTTGCAGCGCCCCTTTTTCATTGAAGTCATGGGCAAGAAGCGAGGTTTCATTGCGCTATATGTGGGTATCGCTGGCGGGGCTGAGGAGATACTGATTCCTGAGACAGAGACGAAGATTGAGGAGCTCTGTCTTGACATAAGGCGTGGCCTGAAGAGGGGCAAGAAGTCGAGTATCGTAATAGTTGCCGAAGGCGATGAGGCAGGTGGTGTGTTTCAGGTTGCCCAGCAGGTCTGGGAGAGGTTGAAGTTGGACTACCGCATCTGCGTTTTGGGACACATTCAGAGAGGTGGCTCGCCTACGGCCAGGGATAGGGTACTGGCCAGCAAACTAGGGGCGGCGGCCATAGATGCTCTGGTGAGGGGCAAGTCAGGCTATATGGTGGGGGAGTTGAGAGGGGAGATAGTCCTTAGTCCTTTGAGAGAGACGTGGGAGAAGAGCAAAGAGCTGGATGCCGAATTGGTGGAGCTTGTCAAGATACTGGCCGCTTGAGAGGAGTTGAGAGAATGAGAAGACTATCCATTGGCAAAACAAGGGGCTTGCAGCAACTGGCTAACGACCGAGGGATTCTAGGGATGTGTGCCCTGGATCATAGGGGTTCGCTGATGAGAATGCTGAACGAGAAGCACCCCGGGGATGTTAGCTACCAGGCGATGGTGGAGTTCAAACTTGACCTGTGTGAAATCCTGGCCCCCCACGCCAGCGCTATCCTGCTTGACCCTGTCTACGGGGCCGCCAAGGCGATTGCCGCCGGAGTTCTGTCCACGGATACCGGGCTACTGGTAAGCCTGGAGGCCACCGGCTACTCTGGCGAGGCAGAGGCAAGGGTTACGGACATATTGACGGACTGGAGTGTGGGAAAGATAAAGAAAATGGGGGCCACAGGGGTGAAGCTTCTGCTTTACTATCGCCCTGATGTTGACGTCGCTGATAGACAATTGAGTATTGTTAGACAGGTCGCCGATGATTGTCTGAGTATGGACATACCTTTCGTGCTTGAGCCTGTAAGCTATAAGGTAGGAAGAGCAGAGGCCGATCCTCAGAGCTTCGCCGCCGTCAAGCCACGTCTAGTTATAGAAACAGCGAAAGAAGTCACAGGCCTTCCTATCGATGTACTCAAGGCGGAGTTTCCTGCTGACCTGAGATATGAAAAAAGCCATAGCCGGCTCCTGGATCTTTGTCACCAGCTTGACGAGGCCAGTCAGGTGCCCTGGGTCATTCTTAGCGGCGGCGTGAATTTCGATCTTTTCTATCGGCAAGTTGAGGTAGCTTGTCAGGCAGGAGCCTCTGGCTTCCTGGCTGGGCGTGCTCTATGGCAAGAGGCTACTCAGATTATGTCTCGAAGGGAACGATTGAAGTTCCTCGAGGCTACGGTAGTGGAGAGGCTGAAAGCCCTGAGCAACTTGGCGAACACTCACGGTGCTCCTTGGCACACGAAGTTTGAGCCCGGCGAGATAGACGAGCGCTGGTATAGCTCCTATTGAAGAGTATCCACCGGCAGGAAGGCAGTTGTGCCGTTGGCCTCGGCAGTGGTGCCTAGGATGATTTCGCGTGCCGCGCTATTATGGCCATTGCCTCGAATAGGTGATGGGAGGGGAGGGTGTAGAGGGTCCTTATTCTGGCATACGCATGTTTCGGCTCTGGGATCACGAGAATACTCTGTTTGAGGGCGCTAGGGTCAAGCTGCAGGAGTCTGTCTTTCAATCTGTAGTCGAGGTTCAGGCTCTGAGCTAGCGACCTGTCTCCTTCCCATTCAATATCCACCACCTTGCCCCACAATGGAGGCCTTTTTCTTCTATGCAGCTTCGTCTTCCCGAAG
>Ga0209986_10004418_pt1 | contig 11899 bp, 22 predicted proteins | sample BlataG_FD_183168 | JGI IMG/M metagenome (GOLD analysis project Ga0209986, IMG submission 183168) | Deep subsurface microbial communities from Black Sea to uncover new lineages of life (NeLLi) - Black_00105 metaG (SPAdes) (version 2) | ecosystem: Environmental > Aquatic > Marine > Oceanic >...
CACCAAGACCATCCCTATCTGTAGCTACTCTAAACAACTTATCAAGGATACGAGCTATCGCAAGCATATCATCATACTGATTTAATGATACTCCATTTGGATACAAAATTCGTAATATGTCACCAGTCTTTCTGAAGGAATCTCCGTATGCTTTGTTTTTCTTGGTTACTAAGTCGGCTATTTCTAGTGCTTTTTGTTTGTACATCAGAAATCACTTATCCTTGGAATATTTTTAAGTTCCGTCTTTTGACTTACTATTTCTCTTGCTTCCTTTAAGGATACTTCTGGTTCTTTAAGAAGTCCAATGCGATATCCTTTGTAATCACATCTGAGACATGGTAAGAAAACACGTTGTTTATGATAAAGCAACTTTCTCACTGCATTATAAAGATCTGAGTTCCAAATGTCCTTTAAAGATTGCTCTGGTGTTTTTCCTACTATAAATTCATTTTTATAACCACCCATACAACAGATTGGTACAGATCCATCATTGAAAATGACTAACTCCCTAAAAGGATTTGAGCATCTCCTCATGAGAGGATAAGTCAAAGGAGTAATTCCTAACTCAGGATAATTGACACTTCCACCTTGATTGTTTAATCTTCTAATTATGGTTTGTCTACTTTTTTTGATTATACTATCCATGAGGATTATTCTCTTTTCTTTATATCCTACATATCCATAAACAATTGGTTTATCTTCATAGAAATCAAAGAAATCAAAACTTAGATTTGATAATTGGTCTTTCCACCATTCGTATCTTTCATATGCGTCCACCAACAAAGTATTTAGTCCATTATCAAATAAGTTGTTAATCATATCAAAGTTCTTTTGAATGATGTCCCCATTGGTTGTTATCATAAGTTGAGATTTTGGAAAGTTTTCTCTGAAAATTTTTATGATTTCTATGCACTTTGGATTTATCGTTGGCTCTCCACGAAGAGCAAACTCAATGCGCTTGCGGGTAAACCATGTACCGAGTTGTTTTGCAATGTCAATTGCAAGTTCTATTGACATGAACTTTAAGTCTTGATTTGGTTTTATTCGGATTGTTGAGACCCCGCACCACTTGCATCTGCGGGTGCAACCGTTGGTGAGTTCTACTTGGATACTATACGGATCTTGATACATTTTTAATAATCACAAATCTAACAAGTTTTTCTACATTATATATATTATTTATATACCACTTAATATTTCATCAGCTACTTTATCCCTTTGGAAATGTTCTTTCAAAGTCTGAAAGTTATTAGTTATCACATCACTATCATCTACTAAGGCATCACTAACATTGTGTAACAACGACTCAGATATATGTTTTTCATCAACAGAAAGATAATGCTTCTGAGGTTCGAAAATCTTTGGTAGTACATTTGCTGCTATTATCACATTTCCGTATTTCATTGCTTCTAATGCACTGTAATTTATGTTCGGATAGTGCGTTTTGTATCCATCTTCCCCCAAGGACATATCTATAAATATTTTCGATCTTTTGTATGCTCCTATAAGTTCTTCATCTGAAACAAATCCCTTGTATTGCATTCCAGCATTTATTGCATTATCCCAGAACCATCCATTTAAATCTTTATATTTTTCTGATCTCTTTTTACCTGACATCTTTGATCGCTCAATTCCATCTCCGTAGACTTCTATTTGGAGTTCTGGAAACTGCTTTTTGATTTCTGGTATTGCTTTAATAAATAAATGAACTCTTTTCCATGACTTAAATTGCTGTGCAGTCATTATAAGATTTTCCTTCTGCTCCTTGTATACACCCATATCGGATAAGTCCATAGGATGTCTTATTAGTTCTACAGTACCTTTTGGCTTGGTTAATCCAAATGAGTTTCTTACTACTATGTAACTTTTTTCTTGAACACAGACGTACTTTGAGATGTTATCAAAGACACCACGAATCCATGGATACCTACTCTTTAAATAAGGATCATGAAACACGGAAATTATTTTTGGTGAAATATTATAACACTGTGCCCATCTCTCGGTTACATGACTCTTGAGAGTTGGACACTGAATTGTAAAAATGACAACATCATAATTTTCCATTGTCTTTTTATATTCATCTATCCATTGATCCTGCTCGAATCCAAGGACACTTTTGAAGTCTTCAAATATAAATCCTCGTGAATTATACTTTTGTTGTAGTTTTTTCTTGTTTAGCGAGATGAAGAAACTATCAACAGAGTGTCCGAGTTCTTGTAATCCACTTGATAAGTTTTTGTGGTAAGTTAGAATTCCACCTACCTGTTCAATCCAAAAGAGATTTAAAGCTATTTTCATAACAAAACCTTCTAAAAAAAAAAAAAAAAAGAGAGAGAAAAAGTTATTTCTCAACTTTTATGATTTTTACACGAATTCCAACTTTTTCTCTCTTGAGGAATCCCTCTGTCTCAAGATCTCGTACCACTTTGTTGATAACAGAGCCACATCCAAGTTCATTAGCGAGTACACGAACACTTGGATACTCTTTCTTTTCGGTAACAAGATCCTTTACTTTTTCTCTCAATTCTGTCTCTATCGCTTTTTCCTTAACAACCTCTTTAGGTTGTTCTACCTTTTCTTTTTCCATTTTTGTTGGTTCTACCTCTTGGACATCAATGCCCAATGTTTCTCTTATTATCTCTGCTGAGTTTAATTTCTTATTCTTTTTACTCATATCTTTTGCCTCTTATCCTAAAATATATCCTACATTTTCACCTTTCACTTTTGGGTCTAAATTAAAATATGAGACACAAAAAGGTATAGCACGATTCTGGACTTTTTTGTATGCACCAGCCATGTGAGTCTCAAGTGAGCAATCCCGACAAATTGGACATCTCACAGGAAGCAGTTGAAAGCTTTGCCAGTAGCCTTGGCGGTGAGTCCAGAGCTGGTAGTTGTGGAGTTCTTTTATTGCGTTTTGAGTATTTATCTTGTTTTTGAGACGTATAGCATAGAGATGCCAATCTTTGATTGTGTTGTATAGGTCTTCGTCACGGAAGTGTTTTCGGTCACAAAGGAATGGTGAATAGAACTTACATTTTTCACATCGTGCTTTGGCTTGGTCTGGATTCCAGATTTCTTTTACTGGGTAGACTGTCTCTACATTGTTTAATCCTTCTATTATTCCATTGTTGTTTGGTCTTGATACTAAGGATGTTGGTTTGAAGTCTCCTTTTAAGTTTCCATAAAGCATTGAGAGTATATGATAGTCTTCTTTTGGTGGTATCTCGAGTTCTGAGAGCATTGAGTAGGAGTCTATGCCCATGGCTTCTGGTGCTGGTGCAGTGTAATCCGGTTTCTTACATTTTACATTTTCATAAAGAGCACAGACCCTACAATTACCCGAACATCCCCCACCTTCGTCACAAAACCTTATTTTTGTGAAAGCAGATAGATAGTTTATTGTTTCAATTCTTCTTTGTCTAACACGCTTCTTTATGTAATTTGTACCTTCATTTCCAGCGAAATACCCTGCCCTCCATTCTGATATCTTAAAAGACTTTAAATTGTCCTCATACCTTTCTCTGACATTTATCTTGCCTATGATTAGCATGAAGAAGTTATATTTGCTTAGTTTTTCTTTCCAGGAGTAGTATGGTGGTAAATTAGGGTGACAGTAGAAAGTTCTGCCCATAAAACCACAACAAATACACTTCAATTGTGGTATAGGAGAAAAAATTATGTCACTAAAGGAAATTATCTTTCCATAAACTTCCCCAGTGAATGGAATATTCCTCTTGTTAGTGACAGTGAATTCACGTTTTTCTGTTAGGTGATTGAAGTCTGGTGTATCTTGGTCTATTGAGGAGAGGGATGTTTGTCTCATCTATCATTCCTTACCACTTAACCTTCTCCTAGCAGACTCCGTTAATGATATCATGTCTTTACTTATTCTCTAGTTATGCTTACTAATACCGCTAACTCTTCTGACCAGCTTCCAAATTCTTTGACAACATCCAGAAATTCTTCTATATCGTGTCTTCGTAGTTTCCATGTTATTTTTCCATCCTTTGATTCTGTATGTGTTATGTGTAACAATTCATGATAGACAAGTGCCTTCCTTTGATTCTCATTTAGAGTATCCCAAGTAGGTTTGTGCATTAGCATGACAAAATCATAGTCTGACAAGAATTGCCATGCTCCTCCAGGTCGCTGAATTTGTGCCTTGAATGAAGATTTCTTTCGCATGAGAAAGAGATATGCCATTTTTACATTTGCTACGTTTTCATCGAGTGACAACGTATTAATAATCTCTTTCGCTATCGCTTCTACTTCTGGTGCTTTTTCATATTGTGTCATAGATATACATCCTTATTTTTCACCCAGTTCTCCTTTATCTGTTCTTTTGGTTCTTCCATTTCTAAAACCAATTGTTCCTCTGATATTATTCTCATATTCCTTCTATTAGATTTTTTCATTTCACTCCATCCTTGGTGCTAATATCATCATTATGTCGAAGTCTGCTGTTTTGTCAATTATGACTATTGGGTCTTCTTTGGACAGTTTGAGTTCTACTTCTTCACTAATAACTGAGTCAAACATTGCTCCAAGATATGAAGCAGAAGCCATGACAGAAAAGTCCACTGCTTGAATAGTCTTAAGATTATAAGCGAAACTATAGCCATCTGTTGTTTTTTGTTGTGCTGATAATATATTATTTTTTATAATGAACATAGTTTCTTCTTGTTCTAAGCTCTTAGCCTCCTGTTTTAGTATTGGTATTTTTTCTGTTATTGTGAATGGTTGTGTTATTTCTAAGATTCCATCTTTCTCCTCTATGAATCTAGGTAGATTGGTTTCCCTTATAGGACTCTTCATTATTGGAACTGTTACTTCTTGCATCTTTGTAGATATTTTGACTTGGTCTCTGTCTGTATTAATTTGGACTTTTGTCATCTCGTCTGTAAGTAGCTTTGATATTTTTAGAAGTTTCTCTGATTCGAAGCTTATTCTTGTTTCGTCTTTTATGTCGTACTTTGTGAAGTAAGACTTGTTGAATGATGCGTAACTCATGACAGCACCTGCTAAGTCTATGTTTACTGCTCTTAGTCTGTCTGGTAGGAATTGGATTGTTGGTATTTCTATTAACCCGTTTATGCTTACTGCTTTTATTATTTCCCGAAATCTTTTTGTTCCTATTTCAAATTCTATCATTTTCTTTTTCCTCCTGCACCCGATAAAAACTCAAAAATCTTATCGGATATTTCCTCTGCTGTAAATAAATCTGGGTCTAATCTCATAATTACTTTTTCTGATGCTCCAAAATGACTAACATCAGAAAAAAATCCAACATCTATTCCCTTCTTTCCTAAAAGGTATGCTATGTTCAGAGCTTTCGTTGGCTTCCTCTCTGTATATTCACGAATACCCATTACTTCGTTTAAATCAGATATTACTAACATCTTCTTATTCTCTTCTTTGACTTTTTTCAATTTTGATGTTATTTCTTCACTCATGGTTTATCACCTCCTAAAATATTCTCTGGAGATACTTCTTCTGTATAACAACTACTACATGCTCTTTTGTCTATATCTCCTTTGTTTAGCTCTTCTCCATATATACTACATCTTTTTTCGTTTTTCATTTTCCTGCCTCCAACAGTTTTAGTTCTTTCTTCGGAATCCACCAACACTCATAACCATATTTAAAACTCCCATCTTCTAATTCAAACTTTGGGATGTCTTGACGGAATCCACAGTCTCGACTGAATCCACCATCAAACCGTCCTCCAATAGTTACATCGCCGCGATATTTTGCACTAATAAAGTTATCGTTTTCCTCTAATATTCGAATCTCTTCACCTATTTCCAATTTTCTACTTCCATATTTCATTTTTCTTCCCCCCATTCAAATCGCAATGAAAATACTAATAAATTAAGTATGATTGTTCTACCTCCCGGTAGGGATCCCACATTCCAATTCTATCCACCCCAAATCGTCCCAAAAAACAATCCTTGCTTACAAAATCAAAGACTATTTTTAATCTTTTTATTTTTATTGTTTTGTGTATTCTTTTACAACTCATTTTTCTCATCCTAAAAAATTATTACATAATCGAATTCTCAATTGCATGAATGTGCAATTCTCTTTACTATCCTAATCTCTACCAGAAAAAGCAGCTTTGGTGGTGTCTCCCAATCCTTTGATGCAGATTCAAATTTCTTGTCAAACTTGCTCATCTTTTTCTTCTTTTTCTAACTCTTCATCAGTCTTAAAGCCATGTTTTTCAAAGTATTCAAACTTCTCTAGAACTGCTTTTGAAACAAACCAATCACATCCTTCACAACCTTCTATCTCATACTTTTGACAATTATTGAAGTTATCTGCATAGTCAGAATACTTATAGTGACACAGCATCACTCGCTTATCAGTTATTTTGTCTAAATATTCTTTTACTGCATCTCTCATTTCATACCACTCTTCTGTACTAACACTGCCATTTCCTCGCATCGTACCTATATTATGTCCAATACGATTCTTTTCTGGTTCATACACCCTTGCTACTCTAAATTTTTTATTATCTTTTTTTCTCGTTACATAGAACCATCTTGCAGTATTTCCCACTTCTATTTCATATTTTGTTTCTTCTGGCATTTTTTATTTTCCTAAGCTTTTATCTATTTCTTCTTTACTCATTCCATCTACTAACATTACTGCTGTGTAAACAAATTCTTCATCACTCATCTTCTTTATTTCATCAATACTATATCCATTGTCTAAGAATTCTTTAATATCAGATTCTTCTTTTACCTTCATTTTTTAATACCCCTCCAATTTCCAACTTTTTACTTCTTCTTCAACGTAATGTGAAATCTCATCTTTTATTCTTCCTTCACAAAACTTAGAAACAGCCTTCTTATAACTTCTCGCTTGAACTTTATATTTCAAACATTCCAAACTATTATAACACTGGATACAAATTCCTTGTCTACCCCATTTTGAGTCTAAATTAAATATTAGTCCATCACACTCCTTACAACGTCCACTAATTCTTTGGTCTTTTCTTGTTATTAGATTATACAGTTTATCTGTTAGTTTTATTTTCATTTTTCTTTTTCTTTAACTTTTACTAAATACACAAACTTCTTAATGCACTTAAACTTCTCTACCCAAAACCACCATTCATTAGTATCCTTAAAACCTGAATACTTGATTAATACCTCTAATTCTTCTTTTTTGTATACTCTCCCAACTTTTCGCCTTCTACAAGTTCCTATCCCTTCTACATTGACCAATCCATCTTGCATGTCGTACCCTCTGACTGTTACAACTAATCCATTGTTGCCTAAAAAGTCCTTAACTTGCTTAACATCAAATCTCATGTCTTTCATTTTATACTTTCTGAAAAATTGTTACCATCCTTACTCTATGATTAGTAGATTGTATTAATCCAATTGTTCCAATGACATTCCAATATTCTTTTGTTTTGATTACTTTTTGTCTGGAAAGCAATCAGACAGATTAGATACATCACTATATCACAATTTACCTTGTATATTAATATTAGTGAGTATACTTATTTGTCTTTTAACTATCATACACATTTCAGGATCAACTTCAATACCTATAAATCTCCTACCTAATCTTTTACATGCTTTGATTATTGACCCTGTACCAGCAAAACAATCTAAGATAATATCACCTCTCTCAGTAAACATTTCTACAAGGTTTTCACATACTATATTTCCTTTAGGACTTGGATGAATAGAATCTAATTTTTCTTTTTTATCAACTATTATATCAGGGTGCTTCTTAAAAACTTTTCCTCCATTTTTAGAAAACCACATTATTAAATCTGTCTTTGTAAATCCAGTTTTTCCAAAACACCTAAAAGTAGGTTTATACTGAACTATTATCCATTCATAATCAAAATGCCTACATACTACAGACAATTTACTTGGTAAATTCTTTGTTCCTATATAAAAAATAAAGTTACCTTTATTCTTCAGTAAACGATTAAGTTCATTACAAACGTTATCTATCCACTCCAAGTAATCTTTCTCGGATAGATTATCATTTGCAAAATTCTTTCCAACATTATATGGAAAATCTGTAATTATATGATCCACAGAATTATCTGGAATATCTCTCATTACTTCTAAGCAGTCACCAAGGATTATTTGATCTACAAATTCTTCTATATGCATCATCTTAATAAAGTTTTTTACAATTTCATTTGCTTTGTAGAGCTTCCAGATAAATCAATTCCCACAGCATCCAGTACTGGTTTGACTTTATCAAGAATACAAACTTTACGCATTCGTTCCCAGTCCACTACTGGTTCTAATGGATACTCTGGAAGAGTAGTATTCTCATCAAAACATATAACATTTGTTGGTGGAAGACGTGGAACAGCTTTGACCCAAAGCATTTTGACTTTGTCTCCATATTTGAAATTCGTACCGAAGTGTTGATTTGCGTAGACAGCACCTCGGACATGAGGTACGTTTACTTTGTAATTTTTTAGTGCTTTATTTATTCCTTTTGAGATTGCCACTTCAGTTAGTGGCATCTTTGGGAACTCTGTTAGTTTGTTGTTTATAAAATTTCTTATTTCTTTTTCATCTTTTTCGTAGAGGATCAACTCAAATAATTCAGACAGGAGAGTTCTAGTGAAAACACTTTGGTCAGTGCGAATATTTTCGAATCCTCTTGTGCTAATGTAATCACATTCTTTTCCATTTTCTTGTACAACCCTCATCGAGTATCTTTTTTTAACACCAGTTAGAAGAAGCTTTTTGAGGAACTTCTCAAACTTCAAACTTATATCCACATGAACATAATAATCCTCTTTAAAATATTGTTGTATTTTATTATTGAGGTATTTAGCATATTCATCTGCTCTATCTAAGGGTAATTGTATTGAGATTGAGTCTGTATCTGAAAGAAGCACTTTATATCCATCCTCTTCTGCTGTTTTTATTACAAACTTAATTCCGTCACGACCAATCTTTGTGACTGCACTTGCAAGACTACGTTCATATAGACGAGATTTTGGATACGCCAAGAATCCATATATTGAGTTTGTTAGGTCTTTAACTGCTTGTCTCCTCTTTGATAGTGACTTATATTCAGAACTACCAGGAATTAATGTTTTTAATGCTTTTTCTATTTTATCTCTCTCATCAAACCATATTTTTATTAGAGATTGTATAATTCCTTCATTTTGTTTTAGTGTTAGTGTCTCATATTCGCCTTGGATTGTTATTAGTCCATTTGGGTCTATATTGTCTGGTGATAAGTAAAATGAGTTGATAATTGATGGATAATATCTGTTGAAATCAAAAACACTTACATTATCATAAAGTCCTTTTTCTTCTGCGAATACATATGCTCCAGTGTAGGTGTGTGCATCAGGAATTGCTTTCTTTGTTGGTAAACATACTCCTTTTTCTTTTGCTAATCGAAGTAGCCTTGTGTCTACCAGTCGTGAGTACAATGTTACATCATCAATAGTTTCGAGACCAGAGATGTACTCTAGTTGTAGGTAGAAATCAATTATTGAGTGTTTTTTGTCTAACTCAACAATATCATATACATCATCTTTATTATATTCAACAAAACTATCTATGTTATCAAAGTATAATTGTGCAACGTCCTTAAATGTTCCTCTGTATTCCTTTTCTATACCTTCAACAACTGCTACTCGTTTTAGTTGGTAAGATGGCTGATGATATATATGACGATACCCAAGGTAGATATCAAATATCTCAAAACTTCGGTCATTTATCCATTTTAAACTTAGTCTTTTGAATCTATTTAGGAGGTATGGAAAGTCAAAGTTAATGATGTTCCAACCAGTAAGAATATCAGGCTCAATTTTTGATATTATATCATAAAAAGAGGTTAAAAGCTTTTTCTCTGAGGATAGGTATATAATAACCCAATTCTTTGATTTTTTGACTACTCTCTCTTTTTCTCCTTCTTTGTAGATATATGTAAAATAAGTTGGATTTTTGTTTGTTTTGACTGTAAAACCTACAATTGGAACTGATGCTTCTTCAATGCTCGGGAATCCACCTTCGGTTGGTAAGAGTTCGATATCAAGGAACATTATGACTGGAGTGATATTTGTTTCACATGGAATTAAGTCATCTTTACTTACTTCTTGTGATCCACTTGGAAACTCTAATCCTTTGTAAATTTTCTGGTCAATCAAAAATCGTCTGACGTATGGAATGTCAGCCTCCCATGTCTCGGAGTACTTTAATCGCTCTTTTGGAACATCTGAAGGGTCATTGACAAATTGCTTGGTTACGGACTCCCCAAAAATTGCAGTGTGCTCTCCATACTCATTTGGAACATAAAAATAAGGTCTGAAGTCTGTTACTGTTAATTTGTGCTTTTTATTGTCTTCTCCTCTGACGTAGATGTCTATGAGAGATCCTCTACGATTTCCACAAATATATAACGATTTCATTCTACACCACCACTACATTTATTCCGTAGTGCATCGCCAATCCATCCACCCTCGCAAAATTTGCATATTGAAAACACAGCAGTCACACCATTACCCATCTCCATTTCACCGAATGTGTCACCAATCATCTCCTCCTCTGATATGAATTTACCGCAGCTTATGCACCGTGTCACAGATTCGTTCCTCATTCTATCTCCATATACCATTTTTCATTCTCATTAACTCCACACTCGGTTTAAATTGTTTACCGCACCTAACACACTCCATCACATCGAAATCTAAATCGCTCAAATCTTCTGAACCACATCGAGGACATAAATGATGTGATGTCCAAAAAGCAAACTCATCCACTTCCTTCTTCTCCCCCGTCGCTTCATTAAGCGATAAAGTTACTCGTCTTATCATCTGGTCAATAGTTATATAAGTGCTGAGTATATAAATACTTTAATAGTAGGGAGAGATGATTTAGCTTATCATCTGGTCAACTCCCTACTATATTTTTCTGTCTTTTTCTATGAAATCATGTTGCTTTTAGAATACTTTTTCTTTCATCTTGTAATTTTTAAAGTTATTATCAAATTTGCAATCCTTACATATATCAGAATCTTCACTCTTTGAAGCATGAACACATCCACGAAAACAAGCAGAATCAAAATCGCCCATCTTTGATTTCCTCTATATTATAAAACACTGGAATACCAATCTCCTTTGCACATTCTATTTCTTGTCTTACTCCTTCTGAGTAAGAAATTACTAACACTGCATCACAACATTTAACCCAGTGCAAATAGTAATCGTACCAAAACTCGGCTGGAAGACTCCTGGTCATCTCAAAATGAGAGTTATCTTTGGTGAGAAAGTGAGTAAGATGAGGACAAAATGGAACAAAACCATGGTCAATTAGTTCCCACCATGCTTTCATAGCTGCAATTGTGTTGTCCTCACGTCGGACTCTTGTGAGATTAGAGTATTTTCCAGCAATGTATATCTTTTTCATTTTAGTAATTTTACTTCCTTTATGTAACTATTTTTAGTCGTGTTCCAATACTCAACAGTGATATTATACGACATATTTAATATCCAATCAAAATCCTCAATACTATGAACAAATAGTATTGTTTTATTATCAAAAGTAATTTTTTCACTGTCAACATCAGTTACAATCCCTTCATAGTTTTTGATAATGAATTTATCTGAAGTATTTGGAAAAACATGATATACCATTGTAAAAATTATTATAATAATCGCAAGCAGTATTACTATCATCTGAGGCAATATATTTTCATCATTCATTTGACATTTTCCTCCTCTTCCTTATATCTTCTTTTTTCAATCATTCTATATTCCTTTACTTTTTAAGCACTCTCGCAGAGAACAAATCAGCTATATGAACAATAGCTGCTAACTGAGAGTTACTTTTGTAAGATTTTGCTACATTACTCCATCCACCATGATGCCATGCGAGTGCTTCAGTTTGTT
>Ga0209986_10004420_pt1 | contig 11898 bp, 6 predicted proteins | sample BlataG_FD_183168 | JGI IMG/M metagenome (GOLD analysis project Ga0209986, IMG submission 183168) | Deep subsurface microbial communities from Black Sea to uncover new lineages of life (NeLLi) - Black_00105 metaG (SPAdes) (version 2) | ecosystem: Environmental > Aquatic > Marine > Oceanic >...
TTTTAGCCAATTAGTCCGCCTGGTTTATAGCCACACCAATGAAGAGTTATGTCGCCGTGAGGCAGAGAGGGTGTATCGTCTAATTCTTGATGAAAGGGCCAGAGAGGGCATGATTGATTTCAATGTAATTGGTCCTGTGCCCGCTTTTGCCTTCCGAACCAGAAGTCGGTATCGCTGGCAACTCTTCCTTCGCGGCCCTGACTCAGCTCGGATGTTATCCCGGTTCACTTTGCCGCGGGGCTGGACTATAGATGTCGATCCGGTGGGGATGGTTTGATTCAATCCCCATTTCAGCGGGATTTCTCTGGAGATAACCACCATCGGACTCTCCCATTTTGCTTTTTTGCCGCTAAGTATATGGCTGCTCTCTCCCTGTCCACATGATTGGAGAGTCCATAAATTGACGGGTTCCTCAACAGTAGTGGTATAATAATAAAGGCGACATATAATCGGTGGTGTAGCGTGAATCAGGGGTTTGGTTTGAACAGCAGCAGATTCAGTCCCGCAAATGTACACAACATATACACATACAATGTAGGCTTTTCTCCCTGCCACAGCAAAGGCTACCCTGATAACAAAATTACTTGCCAAATCAATGCTCAATCGCCTGAAAAATCAAGGAAAGGAGGTGGAATCTGGCTAAGTACTGACGGAGAGTACAACGAGAGTATGAATACAAGATAACGGGAAAGGAGGATAACGTATGAGAAAGGTATTGTTAGTAATAGTAGCTATACTTCTTGTCGCGAGTATAGGCCTGGCATGTGCAGAGGAACCTGAGCCGGAGCCTGAGCCTCTGTGCACCATCATCAGAGACGACTACGGAGTGCCGCACGTTTTCGCGGACACGAAAGAAGGCTTGGGCTTTGGAGCTGGCTATGCTATGGCTCAGGACAGGCTCTGGCAAGCAGATGTTATGAGAAGAGCCGCTTCCGGACGTCTTGCTGAGTTCGGCCTGGCAGCAATAGAAGAGGACGCTGCAACCAGAACGTTGTGGTATAGCCAGGATGAGTTACTGGAGATTTATGGTGACTGGGACCCCGGTATAGGCAACGAGCACCTCAAGCCGATGATTGAGGCTTACGTAGACGGCATAAACGCCTATATTGAACAAGCCTTGAGCAATCTAACAATTCTTATGCCCGTTGAGTATATGGCACAGGGTCTAGTGCCTTATCTCGAGCCCTTCACGGTCGCAGACGTGGTAGCCATTACAGTGCTGATGGGGTGGAGATTTGGCGGAACAGGAGGTAACGAGGGCGACTTCTACGAGGCTCTTCTTACGCTTCAAGCTATGCATGGAGCTACGAACGGGACTGACATCTGGGAAGATTTGTTCCCCCTGGATGACACTGGAGCCCCTGTGACGATACCCGGCGCGGGTTGTCTCGGAACTTTTTCCACGGGTAAATCTTTGCCAGATTTGCCGGACAACCTCGGTGGACTCTTTGAGCAGTATGAGGACCTTCGGTCAACTCAGGACGAACTGTTCGATTCGCTGGGCATACCGACAAAATTCGGAAGCAACGCTGTCCCCATCAGTGATGACCTGTCGGCCACCGGCAACGCTCTTGAGCTGGGAGGACCGCAGATGGGCTACTCGATTCCGCAAATTATTTACGAGCTGGGATTGCATGGCGACGGAATCAATGCTGTGGGCATGGCAATGCCCGCATCAGGTCCATTCATCTTGATTGGTGTCAGCCAGTATGGCGCCTGGACGTCAACCACCGGTGCTTCCGATGTCATAGATACCCGCATCTTGACACTGAATCCTGGGAACCCATTGCAGTACTGGCACGACGGGGACTGGGGTGATATGGAAGTGAGAACGGAGACAATCTACGGTCTCAAGAAGCAGACTTCCCAGAACGTGACCTGTTATCGTTCGCTCTATGGCCCTATTGTCGCCATCGATCTGGATGCAGACACGGCTATCACCTTACACACCCCCTTCTTCAAGAACGAGATTGCTGGCGAGCAAGGCTGGCAGCTCTTCCAGGAGGCAACGGACATTGACGAATTCGAAGCGGCAGTGGAACTTACCGTGCCTAACCACAACTTCTACTGGGCAGACACAGAGGGCAACATAGGTTACTGGCATGCCGGGCGCTTCCCGGTAAAGCCGGGAGGTGCCGACCGCAGGTTGCCCCTGGCGGGTAATGGAACACAAGAGTGGGTTCGTATCACTGACCCTGCGGAGATGCCCAGGTGCATAAATCCCGACCAGGGCTGGCTTGCCAACTGGAACAACAAGCCAATCGCCGGCTGGGAATACGCAGAGAGTGACATCCATTGGGGCGAGGGTCACCGTGTTAAGGCGCTTATGGATGCCCTCACTTATTACGAGACTGTGGTGGGAGAAGTAACGTTCGCCGACATGAACACCCTTAACCAGCTTGCGGGATACAACGATATCAACGGAATGAACTTTGTCGGCTATTTGATTGATGCCGCTGAGGGGACCGGTAATGTAACTATAGATGCTGCACGGGATGAACTCATGGACTGGGCTACATTCTCTCCTTTACCGCACAGCCGTGTCGATCTTGTGTCACCCGCGTGGCCTGAAGACGAGGATCCTACGTACGACCATCCCGGTCTGACAATCTTCAACGCCTGGTTCGATGAAATTATTCCCGAAGTATTTGACGGGATCCTCCCATCCGAGAACATGGGACAGGTAGAGAGTTATCCCAGCCTCTTAATCCGCGTCTTTGAGGATGCAGTCCTCAACTATGATTACCTGGGTGCGCGAGACAGGGATGAACTGATTGTCAATTCACTGCAGGATGCGATTGCTGAGTTAGAGACCCAATATGGCTCAAGCAATATGACTACCTGGCTTACCCCGGTGCGGATGCAAGACTATGACGAAATGGGAGCTCTGCCGGGAGATGACATTCACCCCTACATGAACCGTGGCACTTACAACCAGATTGCTGAAATGCTCACTGCGGACCTACCGAATGCGGTAAACGTAATTCCACCCGGACAGAGCGGTCTCGTGGTATACCCCGGAGTTCCCAGCCCCTACGTCGCTGACCAGGTAGAGCTATACGCAACCTGGACATACAAGCCCATGTCATTCACTCGCGCGGCAGTCGAAGCAGTCAAAACCTGGCAGAAAGACTTTTACGTTGAGTGAAACTATGATTTGATAGGCGTAGCCCGTACGGATTGCTAGCAAGGGCCAGTAGTGAGGGCCGAGGCTTTTGAGCCTCGGCCCTCACTTTGTGCTCTCCTTCCATGATTGTGAGGGGTTCTCTTCCCTCTGTCATTGCGAACTGCTTTCCCCTTTTAGCCAATTAGTCCGCCTGGTTTATAGCCACACCGACGAAGAGTTATGTCGCCGTGAGGCAGAGAGGGTGTATCGTCTAATTCTTGATGAAAGTGCCAGAGAGGGCATGATTGATTTCAATGTAATTGGTCCTGTGCCCGCTTTTGCCTTCCGAACCAGAAGTCGGTATCGCTGGCAACTCTTCCTCCGTGGCCCTGACTCAACTCTGATGTTATCCCGGCTCACTTTGCCTCGGGGGTGGACTGTAGATGTCGACCCCGTAGGGATAGTTTGATCCCCTGCAGCCGACTACAGGGGCTGGCTACAGGGGACCTGCAGTCCGTTTGACAGCGGTTGTATCAAGCAACGGATTGCCAACTCAGGAAGGGATAAGTCACAGTGTCAACGATATTCCAGGTGTAGGTGAGGTTGGTCTCGTCAGGGTCAACGGCAGTTATGTTCCACCCCGCCCCTGCGAAGGTGGCGATATCCTGCATTTCCACGGTGGTCTTGCCGGTCCCTCCATCTGAATTAGCCTGTCCACTGGTTTGGGTGTCCCAGAAGGAGTTGCTCACAACACCGTACAAATTCTGTCCCACTAGACCGCCAATATGCTCATCTCCAGTCACATTGCCTGTGGAATAGCACTTACTCACAGCGCCCTCATTTCTTCCCGCCAGACCGCCAACAAAGTTGCTGCCATTCACGGTGCCACTGGTGTAAGAATTGCTCACAGTGCCACCATTAACTCCGACTAGATTACCAACAAAGTCGTTACCAATCATAGTAACAATAGAATAGGAGTTACTCATGGTGCCCTCATTTTTTCCCACCAAGCCGCCGATACCATCTCTGCCAGTCAGGCTGCCGCTGGAATAAGAGGTACTCACAGTGCCGTCATTGACTCCAACCAGGCTACCAATATCCAAATCGCCAGCCACGTTGCCACGGGCATAGGAATTCCTCACGGTGCCGCGGTTATATCCCACCAGACTGCCAACAGCCTTGTACCCAGTTATATTGCCGTTTACTACGCCGACATTCTCGATGACCCCTCCCGCTTCAACAACACCGAAAAGCCCCACGTCAGATTCGTCAGGGCGGTTGATAAACAGGTCGCATATCTCATACCCCTGACCGTCGAAGCTCCCGACGAATGCGTCATTTACAGCAATACTTCCGATCGGCTGCCAGCCCTTTCCTTCATTGGCTGTCGCGCTCGCCAGCTCCATATAACCGGCCGTGGTGTAAACGAGGTTGTTCATCAGGATGTAACTGCCGCGCATGTTGTCCCTGATGGCATCCAAATCATACCAATCCCGTATTTCCAGGTTATTACCACCACCGCAGCCAGCCACCCCGACAATGAAGGCTATTACAATTAAAAAGATGCTGAATCTTACCAGGTGATGGTGCCTCCCTGAACTAAGTATCGTCTTCATAATTCACTTCCGTACAAAGGGATCAACATGCAATATAAAATCCGCGGAGAATCCTTCGTCGCTCAGAGCCAACGTGTAGAGGCGGGTACAAGCCCCGCCTCTGCGTCTGATTTCTAGTTGTATTAAACAGGCTGCCAGCTCAGGAAGGGGTAGGTCTCTTCGTCAACGATATTCCAAATGTAGTCTGTATTGCGTGTGCTAGAATCAGCGACTTCCGTTATGTCCCACCCTGCGCCATCGAAAGTGGCGAACTCCTTCATTTGTTCGGTGGTCTTGGGGGTCCCGCCATCCGAACTACCTTGTCCGCTGGTTTGGGTGTCCCAGAACGAGCTGGTAACAGTGCCCTGATTCCTTCCCATCAGACCGCCAACATGCAAACTGCCAGTCACACTGCCGGTGGAATACGAGTCGGTCACACTGCCAGTGTTGTCGTTCCTTCCCACCAGACCGCCGACATTATCATTACCAGTCACGCGGCCGATGGCATAGGAGTTGCTTGTAGTGTCGCTGTGCTTGCCCACCAGGCCGCCAACATTATCATTACCAGTCACGCGGCCGGTGGCATAGGAGTTGCTTATAGTGCCCTTTCTATTCCATCCGACCAGACCGCCGACATTATCATTACCAGTCACGTTGCCGGTGGCATAGGAGTTGGTGACAGCACCCTCAGAGTTGTCACTCTTTCCGACCAGACCGCCAACATTGAGATCGCCAATCACGTTGCAGGTGGAATAGGAGTTGCTTACAGTGCCCTCATTCTTTCCCGCCAGGCCCCCAGTATTCTCGTTACCAGTCACATTGCCGTTTACGCCGACATTCTCGATAACCCCTACTTCGCCAACTACACCGAAAAGCCCCACCTCAGATTCATCAGAACGGTCGATAAACAGGTCGCATATCTCGTATCCCTGACCGTCGAAGCTCCCGACGAATGTGTTATTTACAGCAATACTTCCGATCGGCTGCCAGCCCTTTCCCTCGTTGGCTGTCGCACTGGCTAGCTCCGTATAGCCAATAGAGTTGGAATCGAGGTCATTTATGACGATGAAGTGCATGCTTAGGTAATTGCGGACATTATCAAGTTGCCACCAATCTGCAATCTGGTAGGGATCATCGGCTGTTCCGTTCCCTCCGGTGAACGGGCCGAAGTTAGCGGTGATAGCATATGTGCTGTTCATGGTGATGGTGGTCTCGGCTGCATCGACATCAGCAATGGTACTTATGTCTCCAGTCCATTCGACAAAATGGTAGCCTAGATCAGCCGCAGCCACCAGGTCAACCACCGTGCCGCAGTCATAGGGAAAAGTGCCCTCGCCAGGAGAGGTTACTTCGCCACCATCTGTGCTGTCTGCCGTAAGGTTGTAGCTCAGCAGGGCAAAATTGGCGGTCACATTTTTAGCTCCATCCATGGTGATGGTGGTTGTGGCCGAGTTGGGGTCGGCGACGGTGTCGCCGGTCCAGTTGACGAACTCGTAACACTCCTCAGCCTCAGCCTCGGCCACCAGGTCGACCACTGTTCCCTCGTTATAAGGGGAACTCTCTTCTCCAGGATTGGTTACCGACCCTCCAGCGGTACTGGACGTAGTAAGGACGAATTGTTCCGGCGGTACCATCTCAAAGTTGGCGGTGATGGAGTAGTCTTCCATCATGGTGATGGTGGTTGTATAGCCGTTGACATTGGCAATGGTATCCACGTCGCCAGACCAGTCGACAAAGTAGTAGCCCTCTTCCGCCGTAGCTACCAGGGGAACGTCCGTGCCGCAGTCATAGGTAAAAGTATCCTCGCCAGGAGAGGTTACTGCACCACCATCTGTGCTGTCTGTTGTAAGGTCGTAGCTCAGCAGGGCAAAATTGGCGGTCAAACTCTTAGCTTCATCTATGGTGACGGTGGTTATGGGAGAATTGGGATCGGCGACGTCGGCACCGGTCCAGTTGACGAACTCGTAACACTCATCCGCCACGGCCTCCAGCATGACCACCGTTCCATCGGCATAGGTCCCCTCACCAGAGATGATTACCTTGCCGCCTTCAGTACCGGAGATGGTGAGGTCGTGTTGAATAGGAGCACAACTACAACTACCATCACAGCCTGCCAGCCCCGCAATTAAGGCTACCGTAATCAATAAAGGGCCGACTTTTTTCACGTAACGGTGTATCCTCGAACTAAGTATTGTCTTCATACGTAGCCTCCTTTGTAGCAGTTTATTTGCCCCAAAATCCTCATCCTTGGACAGAGCTTCAGCGGTAAAAAATAGCCCAGTTCACATTTCTATATGTGCTGGACTGAGCATCGTAGGAATTGCCGTAACTATCTAACACACACACTTGACCGCCCACTCTATATTTGCCTTATAGTACTTATGGTACCACTAGATCATATCATGTAATTATTAAATTTCTATTAAGATTAAAGAAATTGTCAATGTTTTTTTGTAAAAAAGGGTCAACTCTACTATTTTTCTCCACCCCACCCGTCATTGCGAGCCTCCCGCCGACCATAAAGAGTGGCTCCAATTTAATATAGCTACAATCGGGTCAACAAAGCCCACCCTCACCGCTGTTCTCAGGACTTCGTGTTGGGAGATAAAGTCGGCTACGGGAGGACTGGTTCTATAATAGAAGGATACCAACTCGGCGCCCAGGCTGTTGGGCAGCAGAACCGCATCCCTGAACTCTCTCAGAATGTCTATTTCCTTGGCCGTATCGGTGCCGTAGGCTGCGGTGGCGATAAAACAACCTTGCGGCGGAAGGGTCCCCCCACTTTTATAACCTTCATCAAATGGCGTTCCTTGCAGGTCGTCCAGAGATGGCGTGGTATCAGTTGTTATTATTGCCCACATATAACCGCTGTAGCCGTTGGCGTTGGTGGTATTGACTCCGATGTGTGAGCATACTCTCCACACGCCGCCGTCTAACCAGAGGGGCCGCAGCGATTCTTCATCGATGCCCTTCGCATCTAATTCAGCATCGGTATAGTAAAGCCTTATTTCGATCTCGGTAACCTGTGAGATATCGGGAACGTAGACATCGCTATATTTACCCAGTGAGCCGAAGCCGGTTGGGGCATCGCCGCCGGGGTTATCAGGGTATCGAAAAACAGTTACCGTAGCTGTGCCGTCTACCACAACCTCGGTGTCAGCCTCGTCAATTGCATCAACGGTGCCATTGATTACCGTTTCCGTTACTGTCTCAGTTCCGCATTGTCCGTATTCGTTGTCTCCCACGGCGACCACTGTGCCGTCGGACTTAACCCCCACCGTGTGATAGCGGCCTGCGGCGAGCTGGGCGATATCCGTCCAGCCGCTGACATCGCACTGCCCGAAGTCGTTGTCTCCCACGACGACCACCGTGCCGTCGGATTTAAGGCCCACCGTGTGATAGCCACCTGCCGCGACCCCGGTGATGCCCGTCCAGTTGCCGACACCACACTGCCCGTAGTAGTTCGAGCCCGCGGCGACCACCGTGTGGTCGGATTTGAGGCCTATTGTGTGAGACCAGCCTGCGGCGACCTGGGTGATGCCTGTCCAGCCGCCGACATCACGCTGCCCGCCGCCGTTGTCTCCCACTGCGACCACGGTTCCGTCAGCCTTAACCCCCACTGTGTAATAGGCGCCTGCGGCTACCTTGACAATGTCCGTCCAACTGCCGACGTTGCACTGCCCGTGGCTGTTCAATCCCACGGCAACCACTGTGCCGTCGGACTTAAGCCCCACCGTGTGCCAGCCGCCTGCGGCGACCTGGCCGATACCTGTCCAGCCGCTGACATCGCACCGCCCGTCGTTGTTCAATCCCACGGCGACCACGGTGCCGCCGTCCTCGAGCCCCACCGTGTGACAGCTGCCTGCGGTGACCTGGCTGATGCCAGTCCAATCACCGACATCGCACTGCCCGTCGTAGTTCCATCCCATGGCGACCACAGTGCCGTCGGTCTTAAGCCCCACCGTATGCAAGTGACCTGCGGCGACCAGGTCGATGTCCGTCCAGCCGGGGCTGCCATCTGCCAAGACCGGCGCCGCCGTCATCAGCCCCAGGCTCACCACCAGCACCAGGGCAAACAAAATAACAAATATCTTTTTCACTTTCTACCTCCTTCGTAACAGTTCGCTTACACCAAAATATTCGGCTTACAATATAATAAGATACTTATGTTAAAATCCTGTTAAGATATGTTACAATTTCCTGAATTATTATATCACATCCTCTGCACAGTTAAGCGGTTTTTTTCGAAGTTTTCGTCGGGCTTGCCTCAACTATGATGACCACTGCTAGCACTAACTTAATGCCTGAGAATGCTGCTACGCTCATGAGCCTCTCGCCGACCATAAATCGTGGGTCCAACTTAATATTTTCACAATCGGGTCAACAAAGCCCACCCTCACCGCTGTTCTCAGGACCTCGTGTTGGGATATAAAGTCGGCTATGGGGGGACTGGTTCTATAATAGAGAGATACAAACATAACGCCCAGGCTGTTAGGCAGCAGGACCTCGTCCCTGAACTCTCTGAGGATGTCTATTTCTTTAGCTGTGTCGGTACCATAGGCTGCGGTAGCGATGAAGCACCACCCAAACGGCCCAAACCTGAAGTTGGCCGTTATAGAATAGTCGTCGTTCATAGTGATGTTGGTTGCGGCAGAATTGACATCCGCGATGGTGCCTACATCTCCAGTCCACTCGTAGAAGTAATAGAAACCCTCTGTAATCGCTACCAGGTCAACCTCCGTTCCAGGGTCATAGGTAAAAGTCCCCTCGCCGGGGATGATTACTGAACCCCCACCGGTGCTGGAGATTGTGAGGGCATATAGATAAGCCGTCAGCCAGGGGTCAAAGTGGACATATTCCGAAACAGCGCTTCCAGTGCCATCCGCAATCCTGCTGGTAACAGGATCGGCCACGCCACCACTGGGCCCGCTGGCATGGCCCCACCAGTTGTAGATGGCGTCAATGGTCACGGCGCTTTCTTCGACGTAGAGCCCGTAATCGTCGTTTCCAGCCAGGCGGTTGGAGTTGATGAGCACGGTGCTGTCGCCGGCAACGGATTCCAGGTAGATTCCGTAGTCATTTTGGTGGATTTGGTTATCCTCGATGGTGACGGTGCTGTCATCCAGCAGGCCGCTCCGGGTGGTTATGCCCTCTGTAGCACCAGTGAGGATATTCTGGCTGATGGTGACCTCGCTTCCGTTGTCGATGGAAAGCCATATGGCAAATTCACCAGCATCAGCATCGACGGTGAACCCGGCATCCTCTCCACCAAAGAAGACCGTCTCAGTATCCAGTTCCATGCTGACAGAGCCGATAATAGTGGTCACCTCAACCCCGTCTGCCGACTGGAGGGTCAGGGATTTGTCAATATTTAAGTCCTCCTCGTATTCCCCCTCCGCTACCGTGATGATGTCGCCGGGGTCCCCCGCGTCAATGGCGTCCTGGATGAAACCCGTCGGATCCACGCTCCAGGTCATCGGCTCGGTGCCGAGCTCGGCGCCCAGCCACGGCGAGTAAAGTACCTTTGTGGAGATGTCATCGCCATCACCGGGTCCTACTTTGCTGGGTCCGCTGGCATCGCCCCACCAGTTTTTGGTGGCGTCCAGTGTCTCGCCTCCCTCGTTCCATATGCCATACCAACTGTTGTCTGCGATGTTGTTAAAGTTGACGGTGATTCCGGTAAGCTCTGTCTGTGTATCAAACACATAGATACCGAGGTCATTCCCTGTGAAAGTATTGCCTTCCACTTTCACGTTCTCAGAAAGGGCCCGAGCGTAGTGGTCCTCGAAAGTCAAGGCAGCGCCCTCAACATAACCGGTTACTGTGTTATTCTTAATTTCGCTGTCAAGGAACTGCCCGTCGATGCCTTTGCCCTCTGTAGCGAAGTCCCTCACCAGGTTGCCTTCGATAAGCGAGTCTTTGAAGTACCCGGTGAAGCCATATGCTACGTTAACGATTTCGTTGTTCCTGAAGGTCGACACAGTCGGAGGAAACGGATCAAGGGCGCCCACGTTAATGCCATATGCTGCACCTTCTACATAGCAATACTCAACCGTTGCTTCAATCGTGAAGGCCATGGAAATAGCGAATGTAACTAAGTTCAAGGCCCGCACATTTTTGACGGTAATTTCGGCCGCCATGACAGGTTCTGGGGCCGTGATTCCGTGCCCGGCATTCTGCACCGTCAATCCATCAATTACGACGACACGGCCGGTGGCGCTAATTACTTGGATGCATACTCCATCATCGGGTTCAATAATCGTTTCATCGCCACTGCGGGTCCGTGCGTCAACCCCGGCCTGTGCGCCGTTCAAGGTCAATGACTTGTCAATGATGACATTCTCTTCATACAACCCCGCCGCCACTATAATGGTGTCGCCGGGGTCTGCCTCATCAATCGCTTCTTGGATAGTATCGTAGTCACCGGGCACATCAATAATATCTGCCAGAACCGGTGCCGCCGTCGCCAGCCCCAGGCTCACCACCAGCACCAGGATAAACAGGATACTAAATAGCTTTTTCACTTTTTTCTCCTTTTATTACTTTTTTGTTGCCTTATCGCCCCTCGACCATGGGAGTAGCGGCTTGTCTATCGCACAATTTTCAGTTCGACAAGCGGCACCTCACCTAAAAACACAAAACCGACCTTCGAAAGGTCGGTTTCATCGTTAGCTACCCGCGGCCAGGCGACCACCTAAAGGCGCCGCCTTATCGCTCCTCGTAATCTCTTTTCCCCACTGTTCTGTCACTTTTGTTCCTCAGTCCCAAATCAGCACATAGGATAAGTAACAGTTTACGTTTACGAAGACCTTATCTTATATTATTGTATCACATTCTCTGCACCGTCAAGCGTTTTCTGGGATTTTTCGGACGGGTAAAAAAGTCGGTGAATTGAGCGATAGGGGCTGAGCGACGCCTCTCACACCAACCCATAGTAGCAGGCTGATAAGGCTGATAAGCCAGAAAGCCCTTCAGGTTTTTGAGAAAGACTTACCTGTTACCGCTTGGCCGCCTTGGCGGGTGTCTTGCCTGGCGAGGTCATCTTTTTGCTCAAAGCATCATGGTCGCCACCGCTCATGCCGGCGATGTACCTAACCAGCTTTTTCCTGGACTCGACGTCGTACTGGGTAGTGATAGCGATTTGTTCCATGATGGGTGAGCCGCCACCATGGTAACTGCCCATATTGTGTATGCCTC
>Ga0209986_10004422_pt1 | contig 11894 bp, 14 predicted proteins | sample BlataG_FD_183168 | JGI IMG/M metagenome (GOLD analysis project Ga0209986, IMG submission 183168) | Deep subsurface microbial communities from Black Sea to uncover new lineages of life (NeLLi) - Black_00105 metaG (SPAdes) (version 2) | ecosystem: Environmental > Aquatic > Marine > Oceanic >...
TTGTGCGGGGAGTTTTGGAGGGTTGGGGAATGGGCCAACTGAATCAGCATACCAACCAAAACTTGCTGTCATCAAACTACCAAATAGATCCCTGCCTAGACGCGTGTAAACCGCCCCGCGCGGGGCCTTTTAATCGTCTAGGAGATATTTGACGACTGAGAGACATGGTGTTGTTCGGAGTATTCGTGTGTATCTTCGGCGCGATAATTGATATTGTCATGAATAGCAGCCATGGTGGGGTGGTTCACGGCAACAGACGAAAGGAGCTATTGAGATGACAAAGGTAGAGCATAGCGTGGTGATCAACCGACCGATTGAGGAAGTATTCTCGTATGTGACGGACATAGGGAATTGGCCGCAGTGGAACTCGGGTATGCTGGAAGGGGAGCATACGTCCGAGGGCTCAATGGCCGTGGGCACGACGTTCCGGGGGGGTGATCTCCTCCAGTGGAGCGCATAGGCTCGTGGATAGGCAAACCAGACCGATCAGCCTTCGTCGAGCTTGATGCCAGACTGAAGGGTATGGAAGCGGGGTCATATGGCCACCTGAAAGCCAACTTGGTCATACCCCAGATGTGGGATGCCGCCATCGAAAAGACCTGTTCTTGGGTGCCTGGTGATGGGCCGGGCATTCTTGTCTTTGGCTCCGCACTCAATCTGCTTCTGTTCTCGCCCACGTGTGGAACGGCGACCTTGGCGCGGATGAAGAAGACCGTGGAAGAGGATAAGCGGCGCACCTATCTCTTCTCGGTTAGCATCACAGCGAAGAAAGAACAGATCGCCGAGCTGGAAGCGGTTGCGGACAACTTGATCACCTCCCATTCCACCAAATGCCCCTTCCGCCTTTTTATACGCATCCTACGGATGAAGGATACAACTTTCACCTCCGAGAAGGTGGAGGTGCCTCTCAAGCCAGAGACGCTAGCGGAGGTGAAAGAGATCGCCGATCACAGCCGTAAGCGAGTGATTCCGATGATTTCCAAGATCTAGGAAATTGGACCGTCTGGGATGAGAGCGCCAGCCATCCGTCAACCATATGTCAGAAAAATCAAGCACATCCAACCCATTCGATGACCTTATAATGGCTCAGGAATATGAAGACTGGTATTCCACTATCGGTCGTCGCGCTGATCACCTGGAGAAACCACTTTTAGAATCGCTGTTCAGTAAGTTCCCAGAGGCACACTCCATTCTAGAGGTTGGTTGCGGGACAGGACACTTCACCCGATGGTTCGAAGCGCATGGGCTGAGGGCTATTGACCTCGATATCTCTTTACCAATGTTGTGTGAAGCGAGGCGATATGAGCCGTCGGATTATTTGCGTGCTGATGCCCATCACCTCCACTTCGCAGCTCGCACTTTCGATATTGTCACATTGATCACCACGCTGGAGTTCCTTCAGGATCCCATGCATGCACTACAGGAAGCCCATCGGGTAGCTCGACGTGGATTGATCCTGGGTGTGATTAATAGCAAGAGTTGGATCGGAAGAAAGTATCGACGCCGAGGTAGCCCTCCTTGGAAAAACGCTCATTTCTTCACACCAGGAGAATTGGTCCAGATGGTCCGGCAAATAACTGGCAAGGATTCCGAGCCCTTTTGGAGGACGACATTGTGGAGGTTTTGGCCTTGGGCGCTGCCCTTACCCTGGGGTGGGTTCATCGGCATGGGGGTTCGCATTAAGTAGAACGGCTATGAAATATCTCATCCAGCTCTTGCACCACCGACGCACAGCGTGTGTAGATGCAAGAAAAATCATTGACCTCTCAATGAGGAGAGCGATGAATCACGGAGGTGCGTGATGCCTACGGATCCAATTAGACTCCAGCAATACGCCTGCTTACGCGAGCTGACCGAGGCAATCCAACCTAGAGAGGCCTGGGATGCGATCTGAAAAGGTCTGCATCTCCCGATCAGAGGATAGGAGTAAGCACAGTGACGACAGGTAGTGAAAGGATAGAAGAGCTTAAGAAGCAGATCTCGGATCTGAAAAAGCGCTGGCCAGCCCATTCCATCCCGCCGACGATGATGGAGCAATTGGACGCGCTGGAGGACGAGCTGAGCATGGAGCTACAGACCCAGAACCAGCGTGAGACAGTCGAGAGCTCCACCATGAAAGAGGCCGCCTTATATGAGAAACTGGCCGACAACGGGGTGCGCTGTAACTTGTGTGCGCATCGATGCGTGATCGCGGAAGGTAAGAAAGGCGTCTGCAAGGTGCGAGAAAACCGTGCAGGAAGGCTCTATACCCTGGTCTATGGTCGGACCATCAGCGAACATATCGATCCGGTCGAGAAGAAACCCTTATTTCACTTTTATCCTGGCTCCCAGGCCTACTCCATGGCCACGCCAGGGTGCAACTTCCGCTGCTGTTGGTGTCAGAATTGGGAGATCTCTCAGATGCCGCGTGCAGAGCATCTCATCACCGGCCGTGAAGCGCAGCCCGCCCAGATCGTCGCTGCTGCCCAGGAGGCTGGTTGTCGAAGCATCGCTTACACCTACACCGAGCCGACCGTCTTCTTCGAATACGCCTACGACACGGCTCGGCTGGCTCATACTGCCGGATTGGCCAACCTATTCATCACCAATGGTTACATGACGAGGGAAACGCTGGAGGTCATTCACCCCTATCTGGATGCTGCTAACGTCGACCTGAAAGCCTTCCACGAGGAGACTTACCACCGTTACGTTGGAGGAAGCCTGCGCTCAATCCTGGACAACATGAAGACCATGAAACGGCTTGGCATCTGGCTGGAGGTCACCACGCTGGTCATCCCTGGCATCAATGACGGCCCCGACGAGCTGCGTGACGCGGCTCGATTTGTGGCCTTGGAACTCGGGCCTGAGACACCCTGGCATATCAGTCGCTTCTTCCCGTATTATAAAATGACGGACCGACCACCCACGCCTATTGAAACACTACAGCAGGCGCGGGAGATTGGGCTGAGCAAAGGGCTGCACTATGTCTACCTGGGCAACGTTGGCGACGCAGGCGACACAGTATGCCACAAATGTGGTCAGTGGCTGATTCGTCGACACGGTTACCGGATTGCAGGCAACCGTGTATACAACGGACGTTGTCCCACCTGCGGAACGCCGGTGGCCGGCGTGGGGATGGACGGACCTTTCACACCTTAGGAGGCCGGCGCATCATTGCCTCAAGACCGGATTTGGGGTACAGGTGCGAGAAAGGACCTCAACCCATCTTGCAACCCATACCTTAGCGGGAAGCAATGTATGGTTATCGAAGCTGGAGGAAAGAGACCATGGAAGTGAAACAGTCCAGGAGCGTCGAGGCGAAGCCGGTAGAAGGTGTGCATGGTGTGACCGTGCGCTGGCTCTGGTCCGCACCTGACGGCGCCCCGACTTTCGCATTGCGCCTATTCGAGGTCGAGCCGGGTGCCTCCACACCGTATCACCAACACGCTCACGAGCACGAGGTCTACGTTCTAGGCGGTCAGGCGCTTTTGCGCGGCGAATCGCAGTTGCACGACCTTCGAGCAGGAGACACGGCGCTCGTGTTGCCGCACGAAGAGCATCAATTCACGAATACAGGGTCCCAGACCTTACGTTTCCTTTGCGCCATTCCCCAATTGAAGCATCCTCTCAAATTAACCGCCCAAGTCAGCCTGTATCCACTGCGGCAGAAATCCCTAGCGCCGGCCATCGACGGTGCGCTCGACATCTTTAGTCGCCAGGGCCTGAGCGTGATCCCTGGGCCCATGAGCACCCTGATCTCCGGCGATGTCGTCGATATCTTCAAAGCCCTCCAACAAGCCTTCGAAAAATCCGCCCTGGAAGGCGGGAATCTGGTCATGGCGGTCACCCTTTCCAACGCCTGTCCCGCTACGGAGACGGAAGCCACCGATGCGATGTCTTTCCGGGCTATCGGCCGAGTGGAGAACGAGTTTGATGAGCCCGTTAGCCCGGACATTTTGCGGAGTTCCCCGTCACGCATCGTCATCGATCCCGACCTCATGCCAGGGCTAACGCAACTAGAACCGGGGAACCGGGTGCTGGTGGTTTTTCATTTCCACCGAAGCACAGGGTATGAGCTGCTCCAACACCCACGAGGCGACAGGACCCAACCCAAGCGAGGGGTCTTCGCCCTGCGTAGCCCCAATCGCCCCAACCCAATAGGAGTCACCGAGGTTGAACTGCTGGAGGTAGATAACAATGTCCTTACCGTTCGCGGCCTGGATGCCATCGACGGGACGCCGGTGCTCGACCTCAAGCCTGCATGAGAAGGGCTGGGTCTGATCGGCGTACGCAGGCAACGACGTCAGTCCAACCACAACTCCCACGTTGAATTTGGGAACGATATTTATACCGGAGGGATGAAATGAAAATCAGCCGGGTAGCCGAGATGAAAGCCATGGACCAAACGGCCATCGAGCAGTTCGGGATCTCCGCGGAACTGCTGATGGAAAACGCTGGTCATGCCGCCTACTTCGCTTTGAGGAACGAATTCGGTGTTCTGAATAAACGCTTTCTCATCTTCTGCGGGTTGGGAAACAACGGCGGGGATGGATTCGTTCTCGCCCGGAAAATCCATGCAAATGGGGGTACGGTCCAAGTGGTCCTCTTAGGAGATCCCAGCAAGTATCAAGGGCCTGCAAAGGCCAACTACGACATCATCTCACGTTTGCCTATTGACGTATGGAAGCTGGAAGAACTTAGAACCGCTAGAGAAGCTATCGCAGATTGCGACTTGATCGTCGATGCGATCTTCGGTACCGGCATCTCTCGAGATGTGGAGGGGTTATATCGAGATGTCATCGAAGGGATCAACGCAGCTCAGAAACCGGTCCTGAGCATTGACATCCCCTCCGGCGTTCATGGCGACACCGGTAAAGTCATGGGGGTAGCCGTACGGGCCGACCTTACGGTGACCTTTGGCCTTCCCAAACTGGGCAACATGCTTTACCCCGGATATGAACTCGGTGGAAAACTGTTTGTCTCGCACATCTCCTTTCCACCCTCCCTCCACCAGTCGGATTCGCTCAAAGTCGAGATCAATCGACCCATGGAATTGCCTACTCGAGATGTGGCGGGACACAAAGGCACGTTTGGCAAACTGCTCACCATTAGCGGCTCGTCGAGTTATCTGGGAGCTCCCTATTTCTCCGCGCTCTCTTTCCTCAAGAGCGGTGGTGGGTATTCCCATCTTGCTGCCCCTAAATCCATCACTCCTTTCATCGCCAACAAGGGCAGCGAAATCGTGCTCATCCCACAGGAAGAGACGGCATCCGGAAGCATTTCCATAGCCAACAAGTATTCCCTATTGCAGCTCATTGAGGATATGGACATGGTCGTCCTTGGGCCTGGATTGTCGCTCCAAGAGGAAACCCAGGAATTGGCTCGCGAGCTGGCCATGGAGGTCACCAAGCCGCTGCTTATCGACGGCGATGGCATCACGGCGCTCTGCGCAGACCTGGAGATCCTGCGGAAGCGGAAGGGGGCCACCATTCTCACACCCCATCTTGGAGAAATTTCCCGTATCACATCAAAATCCCTGAAGGAAATCGATGAGCGCAAGGTAGATACTTTGCAGGAGGCCGCCGAATCCTTGAATGCGATCATCGTCCTAAAGGGGGCACATTCCCTCATTGGCCTTCCGGATCAGCGCGTCTTCATCAACATGAGTGGGAATTCGGGAATGGCGACCGCGGGATCGGGCGACGCCCTAACAGGCGCGATCGCCGCCATGTACTGCCTTGGACTGCCCCTTGAAGAGGCTGTCCGACAGGGGGTATTCATCCATGGGCTCGCTGGAGATCTGGCCGCCAGGGCGAAAGGCGAAGATGGCATGACCGCTCAAGACATCTTGGACCATTTGCCGCTGGCCGTTAAGGCATGCCGGGACGGGCTAAACAGGGAGTTCTTGGAGCGTTACGCTGGCGCACATCGTATATAGGAGGCGATCTTGAAAGCCTGGATCCTTACACAACAAGCGCCTGTGGAGAATAAACCGGTTTCTTTGGTCGAACTTCCCGACCCTCAACCGAGCGACTATGAAGTACGAATGAAGGTGTCCTATTCCGGCATCTGTCGAACGGACATCCACATCGCCGAGGGGGACCTTCCCTTGAAGAAGAGCCCGATCGTCCTGGGTCATGAGGTCGTCGGGATCGTGGATGAGATAGGTAAAGAGGTCACTCGGTTCCAAGTCGGCGAGCGAGTCGGCGCGTATTGGCTTCACAGTGCCTGTGGCCAATGCAAATACTGCCGCTCGGGTCGAGAAAATTACTGCCCAGATTTCCAGGCGACCGGTTGGCACGCCAATGGTGGATTCGCTGAATACATGATCATGCCAGAAGGATTTGCGTTATCCCTCGAGTCCGTTCAACTGGACTCATCGAAGATCCCTCCCTTGCTTTGCCCGGGCATCGCGGGGTACGCAGCTTTTAAACTCGCGGAGGTCCAAAGCGGAGAGACTCTAGGCCTCTACGGTTTTGGACCCACAGCCTATTATGTGCTCAAAGTCGCACAATCCGTAAACATCGAGACCTATGTGAGCACCCGCTCTTCTAGAAATATCGAGAGAGCGAGACGCGAGGGGGCGACTTGGGCCGCGGATTCTTCCAAAGAGGAAATGCCATCGAAGCTGGACGCGGCCATCCTTTTTCCTCCCGCCGGAAACTTGGTGGAGCCTATCCTCTCACAGCTAAACCCTGGGGGAGATTTAGTGATGGCACCGGTGAGTTCTTCACCTATCACCATCGAGCATTACAGCGCAAACCTATGGGGGTGCACGATTAAGACGCTATATCAGTTAAGAAGATCCGACGCGGAGAAGTTCATAGAAATGGTGAATGACTTGGACCTTCACCCTGGGGTAAGCCTTTTTCCGTTTGAAGAATTAGATGAAGCGCTCATCTTGGCCAAACAAAATAAACTGGAGCAACCCAATGCAGTGATCGAAGTCTGGTCACTATGATATCAATACGGATATTATATGAACGTGCTTTGTCATTGGCTGACACTTGGTGAAAACCTAGCGCTCGTAAACTTGCGAACCTGACTCGTTCACTCCGGAGAAAGGAGGAGTGAAGCATGTCGGTTTGCCGGATAAGACTCATCCTTTGGCTCATTTTGGCTGGCACCACGGTTCTAGGTGGAATCGTCACAGATCTCACCCTGCAGACCAGCCCCTTTCCCATGGGTCTCGCAAACCTGGTTGGCAGCATAGCCGTGGGTAAGGAAGCCAATCTTGCCGTGATCGACAAGGATATCAACGTCTATCTCACCATGGTCAAGGGCAGGATTGTGTACAATAACCTATAGGCTGGGGACCCTCTCTAAAGCGAAGAGCATGGATTCGCCAACTCAGGTGCAATCTTGGGTAAATGATCGAAGATTGCCCAATTCAACTAGGCTGCTACGAGCAAGGGATCTAAGCTCTCGTCGAGGATTTCGCTCCAGAGCAGAGCACTGTCATCTGCTGCATATCGCAGACCAGAAAGGATATCGAACCAAGTAGGAAGAAGCTAGAGGAGATCATAAGGATGAGATTGTAGACAAGCTGGGGTATGCTTCTTTTCTAGCTCGCGATTCTATTCGTGTCCTCGACCAAGTTCTCCCCACTCATCTTTCCAATTAATTTGATAAGCCGGATAGGCAGTGGCTCCTGCACGACCTCGCTTAGATGTTCCTAATAGTGTCCATCGGATTCTACTGAGGTAGAGAGTGATGTCCTGGTCATCAACTCTCGAGTGTATCAAAACCCCAAGATTGTTCCCGCGGGACAAGGGCGGATGACATGTGCACCAAGTCTCTGGGTCAAGGTGACGAAAGCCATCTCACCCGTGCAGTGGTTCGGGTAGACGCGCTTCAGCACTGGCATAGACGATAGAACATCAACGACGTGCTGGAGTTCGTTGTCGCTGATACCTGCAAGATGGAGACCACCGGCGATGCCCACAATGGGCCCACCAAAGGTGCGTTCGACATGCGCCAGCGAATTCAATAGTCCAGCATGACAGCAACCACAAAGCAACAGCAAGCCATCACCCACCTTCAGCACAAGTGCTAGGTCATCCATATAAGGATCGGGAATAAGGACATTACCTTCACGAATGAAATGATTGGCGCTTCTCCCCTCTGGCTCCGGCCGTTCACCGATCTCCCCTGTAGTCCAAAGGTTGGGGATGATCTGCTGCGGAGTCTGGCTTAGCTCTAAGGTCAACCGGGCTGCCAAGTCTTTTTCGCTTAGGGAAGGACCAATCATTTGAAGCTCCCCCTCTCGGCGTGAGTATCGTTCACGGAAGAGATCGATGTTAGCATACAGGGGTATTACCGGGCGTACCTGGTCAAGCAGTCCCGACAGGCCACCAGTGTGATCATAGTGGGCATGGCTGATGGCCAAAGCGTCTATCGTCGTCGGGTTCACGTTCAGCAGCTCCAAATTATGCAAGAGTACTGTCCCGCTCTGGCCAGTGTCAAAAAGCACACGCCAACCCTCCATCTCTATCAGGAATGCCAGGCCATGTTCACCCCAGAAAGGTGAACTGCGTTGAACAGCGTTGTCCACTAAACATGTTACCTTCACAAGACCCTCCTCCAACAAATGTCTGTCACTTCCGCCTTTTTCCTTTCACGGTATCGTATCCACCCTGGAGTGTATTAGCCTATCGTTATTTCAGGACCTGGTGAGATAGCGGTACCGACCGAACTATCCGCTTGCTAAACACGTAAGGAAGGCTATGTACCTCATCCAACGACGCGATGCTGCGATTCATTAAAAAAAGCAGCATTGCCTTGCCCTATAACGTGCCAGATCCGTCTTGTATTTCCATTCGGCTGTCTATGCTGAGCCGGAAAAGGTCTTTCCCGTTGGCCTACGTAAGAAAGGTGTGAGCCAAGCCACACAAGCAGTGGTACGGGACCACCTTCTGCGTGGCCAGATGTAGGAAATACTCAACGATGACCATTATTTTTCCCTCGATCTCGGCACCAAGGTGAAAGCCCCCAAGAAAAAATGGGGCTTCTTTATGATGCACTGGATGGATTCGAACTCACGATCCATAGGTTATTAGTAGTGTTCTTAAAAAGGGGTTTTAGATCATAAGGCCAGTCGTCCAAGGGTGGCCAACTGGTATTCGGTTAACTTGGTCCTGGCCAGCGTATTTTATCATTTATACATGCTTGGTCTCGGGCTTGTCAGTTTATCTTGGGGATGCTACTTCTACCTTATTTCTCGCCGTTCCTCGTTTGCACGCAGCATGTTGCAAAAGAGCGCACCCTGTTCAATCGCATCATCCAGTGCAATGTGCGTGTGAGGAATAGAATCAAACCACTCCCTGGGCATGTTACGCTTTCCTATCTTCCGATACTCCCTTCCGAGGATCGCCATCGCAAGGGTCTTCATGTCCAACGCGGAATGCGAAAAGGGACTTTCGCCTGCAAAACGGATCATATACCAGTAGACGAACATGAAATCATAGGCTGCTGGATAGGCCACGAAAACCGGCTTTCCTGGAAGGTCATTAAGCCATTCAACGTACTTAGGCATCACCCTCTCGGGAGGTCTGGTGTTCTCCCGGGTCGCTTCATACGCTTCGCGATGCTTGCTCCACCACTGCATAGTATCGGGGTGTCCTGTTGCCCCTGGAAGCGTCTTAAGATTAGCGTGGAAGGTTCGTATCAAGGTCTTATCCGCCAGGTATGCCGCAGACCCAAAGCTCAGCATCGAGTGAGGGCCCGGGATCGGCCCGTCCGCTTCCACATCCGTGCTCACATAGACTTCCATATGGTCCCCCCAATCTCTCCTTCAATTCTCTTAATTTGATTTCGATCTCCCACCAATCCACTCGATCTGTACAATGTCCTTCACCACATCGAATTCCGTATCGCCGGTGACAAGCACGCCATAGTGCGCTTGAGCAGCCGCGATGGCAAAGGCGTCCGCGTGCGCTACCGGATACCCTGCTTGGATGTGCGCGGCTGCGAGGACTGTCTGGCGATCGATCGGAAGGATCTCAATAGGCAGCTGCTCGATGACCGCCAAAACCTCCTGAGCTTTCGCCAGCCCGCGCTCTCTTTCTGTAATATAGACCACCTCTCCCAGGTTGATCAGCGACATCAAGGTTCGGTTGTTCCCGCGAGAGCCTTCATGAAGGATCCCCTTGACTCGCCCCTCCCCAGCCTCACCTCCCAAATAGGCCAGCAGCGCAAAGCTGTCCAGGACATAAATCGTCGTGCTAGCGTTCACGCGCTCGTTCTCTTTCACGCTCCTCTAAGAGAGCCTGAGTAAGTGATGATTCTCCTTTGAGCATCCCTGCTGCGTACTCCAGGGGATCCTCCGAGGTGGGGATTAAGGAGAGCACACCGCCATAGTCAACGACGTGGACTTCATCCCCAGGTTTCAGGTCATATTTCTTGCGCAGGTCGGCTGGGATGACGACCCATCCCTTTTGGGAAATCTTTAGCGTCATCGGATTTCTCTCTTTGAGGTGTTATACTAAAGTATAGATAAGTATAACGTATATGCAAGAAAAGTAAACTGTATTCATTGATCTGGCTTGATCATCCGCTACTCACCCCAGTGAGTGTGAATATGTCCTCCCAATTGTCAGGGATCATCATTTCCATTGAGGTAGAAGAAAATGGCATTAAAGACTCGGAAAAGTCTGACGGTCTACAGTTCGTGAAGACGGATGGAAATAGAAAATTCCAGAGGATGGGCTCACGAGCCCCAGGTTATTAGTTCGCCTGCCCTGGCGGGCTAGGCCAGGGAATCCTGAATCACCACCCTAAACGACAAAAGGCACGCTTCTAAGGTCATGGATGACCGTGTAAATGCCGAGAATTGATCGTCCAGGCCATGGTTTTACACGGGAATCTATCTTTGAAAAGCCAAAGATATTGAAGCTTAGAAGGCTAAAGATTTGGATGCACTGACCAGCCACTTAGCTATTCGACTCACGAGGCTGCTAAGCCCTAGCCAACCTCTCCTGGAGTGAACGCTGAAATTCCGGGTATCCGTCTGAAATGCTTAGTGTCGAAGGTTATCGCCCCGCTTAGCCCCCTCTTCCTCATCCACAGACCGTTGTATGCATCAATGAAATCAATGTTCTCATCGACATAGAGTGCCATGGCCTGAGCAATCAATTCTGAATTTTCCACTTCTAAGCCAGGTGTGTTCAATATGCCGATAATCCGGTCACAAACTTCGTTATGTTGGAGCTCGTAGTATGATTCCAGAGTCCAGACGATTTCAGCAATTGTGAGAACACTTGTCCGAAGCGTGACCTTCCCTTCCTCTACTTTGACGAGGAGAAGGTCAACGGCTTGTGCTTGATCCGGAACATCTGCGGTGAGGAAACGGAGAAATATATTCGTGCCGACGAAATACTCAGCCTTCGACATTTCTCTTTCCCACCCGCTTTCTTACCTCCCTCCGCACTTCATCAAAGTCCTCGGGGCGTTTACGGGGCTCAACGCTCCCTTGGAGATCGCGAAGGGTGTGCTTCACGGGCTGCAACACTACTTCGTTGTCCCTTTCAACGAAGATTACCCGATCACCGGGCTCGAGTCCCAACCGATCTCTGATCCTCTTTGGAATCGTCGTCTGACCCCTCGATGTCAGCTTTGAACCTACCATTTATTAACTCCTGAAAAGTAATGGGATATATATATTATCTTACTATTTTTAAGAAGAGTCCTCTGAAATTACTCAGATTGGGGTTGCCCTGACTGCCATTTTCGAATAAGAATGTTGTGATAAACGACGTTGAAGGAAACCCCAAAAGGAACCAAAAACATGCTTGATCAAATCTTGCATCTGTTTTTGGGTCTCTCTTGCTTTTCTTCTCTCTTCTCTCAGCTTCTCCTGATACCTTTGAATACGCCGGATATTGGTCATTGCCGCAGAAGCAATGACCATCATGCTC
>Ga0209986_10004423_pt1 | contig 11893 bp, 18 predicted proteins | sample BlataG_FD_183168 | JGI IMG/M metagenome (GOLD analysis project Ga0209986, IMG submission 183168) | Deep subsurface microbial communities from Black Sea to uncover new lineages of life (NeLLi) - Black_00105 metaG (SPAdes) (version 2) | ecosystem: Environmental > Aquatic > Marine > Oceanic >...
CTGGTGTTTGACCACCTAAGAATGCTTGTTTTGCACCTTCTAAACCTGTTGCTTGCGCTGATCCTGCGGGTCCTAATTGACCTACACCTGCAGCACCTTGTAATCCTTGTAATCCACCATATGCTAAGAACGGGGCTGCGCCTCCGTATTTTTTATCTGCCATTACAGCAGCAAGAGCTTTACCACCCTCTAATGCAACATTCATTCCTGTTGCTTGACCTTGACCAGCTATTAAAGAACCTAATCCTCCACCTGTTCCACCAGACGCAGCACCAGCTGTTCCAGCACCAGGTAATAAGGCTTGCATACCCGCAAGACCTAAAGCCTTACCTGTAGACATTCCCATAGCTTTGTTGACTCCAAAGTTGATTAAGAAAGGTAGTACCATTGCTGGCAGTGCCATATTATTAAGCTCCTATTTACACGTGTTTAGGTAAGATTATCACTATTTTGATTACTTATCAACTCATCTGCAAAACGACCTGTATACCTATGTTCGCCTACATGTGCTAAATAATCATTGACCCAAGCATAACATTTACCACCAATATCTTTCCATCGTTTACAGAAGGCAAAATCTTCTCCTAAATAATGTTTTTTTTCTGGAATATACATTGTGTCAAAAAAGTTATACATATTCTTTAATCTTTCGTTTTTACCATTCATAATTTGGTCTTGATCTATTTGCATAGATTCACCATAATGTTCTATCATTTTTTCAAGACAATCTCTTCGTATCATCATAAAACCAGTGGGTGAATGAGTAACTTCAATACAACCGTTTTCTACTTTAATAACGTTATTATCTGGAACTTTCATTGGGTATCTATAAAAAGCTTTGTTTTCTAAATCTTTTGCTGATTTTATTTGTCCGTTTTGTATCATGTAAAATGCTTTATCATAATTCATATCCTTTAATGGATAAGGTATGGATATAAGTTCTTTGTTACAATTTACTAACCGTTGAGCTGCACCTGGCTCAAACGCAATATCAGAATCAATGAATAACATATGGGTTGCTTTGGATTCTAAAAATGCGGACACACACATATTACGTCCTTGTGTAACTAAAGATGATTTCATAATTTGAAAGTAAACTTTATATCCGTTTTTAAATCCGTGTTTTTGTAATTCTAAAAGTGCTTTTGTATAATGAATGGATACTTCACTATGCACAGGTGTGGCTACAAAAATAGAATAAGGTTTTTCGTTTGTTTGTGTTTCATTATCTTCTTGATTAAACCAAATCGGTTCATGATTTTCCATTTAAAGCTCCTTGTAAAAAATTAGTCCATTCGTGTTTTCTGTTTTCCCAACTATAAAACTTTTTATAAAACATTTGTTGAGAGGTTAATAATTCTTGCATGCCAGGGGTATGTAATACATTAACAATACCTTCTATACCATGTGCAAACAATTTAGCTAGGTCCTTATAGTTTCTTTGGTATTGAATATAAGTTGGCCATTCAGAACACGTTTCAAATAATGCACCGTAGTTGGTTACTATACCGTGTAATCCATGGGCTAACGCTTCAATGGCTGCAATACAGGACGTCTCTTCCCAAATGTTTGGATACGTAAAAATATGATAGTTATACATATTCTTTAATAATTCTTCATTAGATACAAAACCTTTATAATTTACATTAGATAATTGCTCTGCTTGATCGAATAAGGGTTTATATAATTTGTGATTAGCCTCATCAAATGCTGAGCCGTATATTTTAGTTGACGAGTAGACATCGCAGGTAATCAAAGGATTTTTAATTAACTGCATAGCACCTAGCATTACACTAAGACCTCTCCATGGAGTTGAACTAAATAATAATTTTACAGGTTCGCCTTTTTTATAAACTGCTCTACCAGAAAAATTATCAATAGCATTTTTAATGACTGTGCATTTATGGTAAGGTAGCTGAAACATCATTCTGTATTTTTCAGCGCACCAATGACTATTAAATATGTACCAATCATATTTATCATGGTTAGATTTATCTTCCATCCATGGAGCCACATTAGGTTGATCATATGAATTTTGAACCCAAAGAATATTAATTTTATCTTTTGATAAGGGTTCTTTTTCAGGAACGGAAGTTGTGATTTGAAAATTATCTAATAATTTATTGTCTACGTATTTATACAGCTGATTATACTGTAACTCCGTACCGCCAATAGGTTTCATAAATTACTGCTTTATCGTATCGCCTTTAGTATGTAAAGAAGCAACTGTAATTTCTAAATCTTGTCTAAAATCATCTGAAGTAGTATCAGTGTTAGGATCAGCAACATCTGCATCAAAAGCTGATTTAGATTCATAGACTTTTCCTGTTCTTTTGTTTTTTACGATCTCTTTAGCAATTGCAGGTATTCTTGGTAATTCACTCATGATGGTTTTCCTTGTCCTCGTTTTTTCTTTTTTGTATATGATTTATTTGGAGATTTTGCAACCCTTCCAGGTCTTTTTCTTTTTTTCTTTTTTACAAAGTTATTGACCCCGAACTGTCCTTTTTTCTTAGCCATTTTCCTGAGATCTGTTTATAAGTGCATAAGAAATCACACCATGACAGGTATTGGCATTGTTAACTTGCATCACTAAACTATCCCCTTCTTCTAAATTAAGAGGTTCTCCATTAATTGGATACTCAGTTGTGTCTGAACCTACTTCTTTATGATAGATGACATAACTTGTACTTGCACTATTATCATGGAAGTAGATATGCGTATCTACATTATTGTTGTGTTCATTGGCAAGTGTATATCCTTTAACAATGGCTCTAGATGATACATCAATGGTTAACACTGTTGTTAGATTTGTAGTGTTTAATTTGTAACCTGCGTTTTTATATTGTATGGTCATGATAAAAAGAAGTTAAACGTATCCTGTTCATTTTTCAAGTCTTGTTGAAAAGTGTAATTTAATTGTTGTTTTAATTGATCCAATGCCTGCAATTGCTGTTGTTGATTTATTGAATCATAAACAGGTGTTGGATCAGGTATGGTTACAGTTATTTTAGCCATACATAAAATTTATTTCTTGTTTTAAAAAATTTATTCTTTTTTTTAGTAAATAAATACTTTTTTTATCTGTCTTTTGTTTTTTACACCATTGTAAAGTACGTTTTAAAGCTTCAATATCAGCTTCTTGATATGCAGGAGTCTCTATTATAACATTTTTTTTTATCATTATCTTCTACCGTCAGGTTGTACATCTGCCCTAAATGTACCATATCTCCAAGTCTGGCCTGAAGATGTGTTTTCTATTTTTAAACTTGCAGCTCGTCCTCTAGCTCTGGTATCTACTTTATCAGTTGAACTCGTAATGTCAAATGGACCCAAAGATGAAGAGGAAGCTGTGTCTGTGGGATAATTTTTTAAATTGATTGTTATTCTTGCACCACCGTCAAGTCGTTTAAAGTCGGGTATAAATCTTCTAATTTTAGTAAATAGTTCTCCATCCCCATCGACATGTAACATAAAATCTCCAGATTCTACAAACGCTTCTATTGCAGTTACTGTATCTCCTACAACTTGATCAGTTCCTGTTTCATGTTCGTAATAAGTCGTAGAACCATTAATATTACTCACACCTTGAATTGTTGGAAATGTTGGAACTCCTGTTTGATTAAATTCTGTTTTATATGGAGCATCAAATAAATGAGCATCCGCAGCTGTGGTCCTTGCTAAAGAACTTGTATACCAACAATTTTCACCTCTGTTCCAAGTTACCGCTCTATCAATCACATCTGAGTTTGCAGACGGATAGTACCAAGTGACTTCTCCAAATAAACAATTTACTCCAGCATAAACTAATTTCTGTGCATTATAATTAAAGCCTAAATCACCAGGATTATTAGTTGTAAATACAAAATCTTCTACCGAACACTCTAAAGTTTTGACTGTTCCATCAAAATAATTAAATCCACCTGAATCATCCATCCAATAAACAAGTCCGTCTTTAAATGCCATTGCGTGTTGACCAACACATCCACAATTAGATCCTACTTTTCTAATACTAAACGTGAAAGGAGCTCCAACAAATTGAATCGTGTAAGCAGCAGTATCCGTGGTTAATAATATGTAATCTTTGGCTCTAATCGCTGCACGTATTTCTGTGCCATCATCAATTCTAAATGTCCCTGCGGTATTTGTTGAGGTGGGTTCATAAGAATTAAAATTTTCTTGATCGGAAAATCTTATAAACATTTTATCTTGTGTAGTGGTATCTCCGATGGTCGTCTCTGTTCCAAGATGTATAAGATGTCTATCTTGATCAGACACAATAGTCATAATAGATCTAGTTGGAGCTCCTGACATAACTGTTGCTCTGGTGGTTAACGCGGTAGGGGTATTTTGTATAGGTTGCCACGTAAAGGTTCTACCATTTAAAATAGTTCCAATAAGTATTTGACCAAAATTATCTAGTGACCAATTTCCTGGTTGAATATCAGTACCTCCAGCTAAAGAATCTTCACCCCAAGCTGTCAAAGCAACAACTGCTGCGCCATCCGAGTGAGATGCAGGAGTTGTACTTTGAGATCCTCTAGTGCAACCTGTTAAATCATTTGTGGAAATTCCAGTGTAAGATATAATTTCTGAATTTATTCGAACAGAACCAGATGTTGGAAATCCTGTTGTGTCAGTTAATGTAATAGTTGTGACTGAATTATTTATACCACCGTTTAAAGTTGTTTCTAATGAACTTTCTCCACCATATAAATCAGTGCCCCAACCATAGCCTTGTGCTCCTGATATAGGTCCCACTTTGACATATCTGTTTATGGTTGCTGCGCCATTAGATGTATTATTTGCCGTTGCATTAGTAGCCATGGTAACTGTAAATGTATCTGCACTTAATCTTGATGTTACTTCAAAGGTTTGATCTTCAAAATTTCCTGCTGTGTATCCAGCACCTGTTGGAGGTGTAACTGATGTAAAAGTAAAATAATCACCTTGTTGTAATTGATGACCTGTCAAATTTACAGTAACAATTGCCGATCCGTTAGTTGTGTCAAATGTTGCACCAGATTGCGCTGTCTCTAAGGGTGTAATGTCATAAAAATTATCTTGATAATATATAAATAATCCTCGCAATGTACCTATAGCGGCATAAACTCGTCCATCTAGATCTGTGTATTGGTGTTGATCTCTCGCAACACTTGGTAAAGTGTTAGAGGTAATCTTTTCCCAACCTCCAATTTTTTCAGGGAGTCCTGAACGAAAGCGTACAAAGTCACCGTCTACATACTGACCTTCAGCAGCTGTATCTGTGATTTGTTTGTTGAATCCTGGTCTTATATTTATTAAACTTAATGGCATATAATAATATTATCATATACGTATTTTAAAAGCTATTCTTCCAAATCTTCTGGTTTCTCGCTATAAAGTCCATAATGTTTCCATTTTAAACAAGGGTAACATTTACCACAAAACCATTCAACTGAATTGCACGATCGAACATATTTTTGTAAATATGGATCTAATTCGTCATAAAGTTCTTTTCTAGAGTTGAATCTATCGTGACCTGTGTGAGCATAAGCCCCTGCTGGAAAAACGACTCTAGGAGGAGGATAAGGAAAACCTCTTAACCCTGCTTTTACACAATTATCGAGTTCACCAGAATAAGAATTTACGTTAAATTTTCCTATACCTTGCCCTGGATGAAAAGGAACCTCGATCTGTTCAATGAAAGTAGAGGTATATTCTGATTTCCAAATATAATGTAATCCATGAGTAACACAAACTTGTGTTGCGTAAAATATAGCCCAATGATCATCAGTGCCCCAAATAAAATCATTACTATCTCCACACTCTCTAAAATCAGTGGTAATACCAAATTTATGCAACATAAATTTACCTGGATATTTTTGTTTGAAATATTTAGATATTTTATCTACAACTTGATTTTGAATAGGTTGTCTTAGCTTTGCTTCAATAGCATATCGAATCTCACCATGAACCGCGATGACAGTTTTACCATCTTCTAAATGTTGCTGAAGCATAAGCGTTGATTCTAAGGCTCCAGACCAAAGACAACAAACAACTGGCTCGTTTAAATAATCTGCTGGAATATGACTTTTGTTTTCCATTAATCTATTTTAGCCATCGTAAACCAAGAAGTCATGATATACTTCTCTTCGGACAATGGCGGATTACCTCTATGTAAATATGGAAAGTGTGCGGGAAAAAAACATACTCTTCCTTTTTTAGGTTTGACTCTCATATTTTGTATAAGAAACTCTGTTTCACCACCCTCTTCAACATCATTTAAGTACAATGTGTATGCTAAAACTCTTTTTAGTTGATCTAAAGATGTCCCTGATTTTTCAACATGCCATACATGATAACCTCCTCCAGGAAGTGTTCTTTGAATTTTTGAAGGTTCCCAATGTATTTCGGGGCAAGCTACATGTTCTAAAATTTTAGTCTCACTAGTGTATACTCTTAAAGCATTATTTAAATTTACAAATAAACTTTTAAGTTTAGGACCTTTTGCAAAAACATCTTTATAATTATCTCCATTAATTTCCGCTGAAGTATCTGATTTAAATGTAAAAGAAGCACCTTCCGCTTGAACTCTTGTAAATGTTTTTTGAAATTTATTTTCTTCTTTAAAAAATTCTACTGCTACATCACAATCTTCTGGTCTAATTAAATCATCATAAACTTTTATAAAACTTTTATCACTAATTTTGTCTAGCATCGTTTTCAAAACTCTTGTATGGCCCGTTAGCATCTACATAATGAAAAAATACTTGAGCACAGTATTTTCCTTTAAAAGGTTTTCTTCCATGTACAACATCACAACCCAAATACATTACCGCATCTCCTATTTCCATGGTAATCCATTTGTTATCCATATGGATAGGCCATTTTTCTCCGCAGCTATCTATGTTTGCAGTGATACTTATTTCACAAGAAGGTCTATCTTTATGGTCTTCTAATATTCCCCCGTGTATGTAACCTCTCCAAAACGCATATGTTTTAAGTAAAGGTATTTTTGCAATTTCTATTGCTTTCTCTCTTTTAGCTTCTAACATAATATTTAAAATAGAGTCTTTGTAAAAAGAAGGGCAACCAGGAGATTGGTCATTATTTAAATTTTCTGCACTAAAAGTTTTATCAAGACAATAAGGTTGTAATAAAGCTAGTTCTTCTTTGGTAAAGAAATTTTTAATATAAATATATTTTTTATCTCTTATTGTGTCCAACATACAATACTATACCTTTCGCCTTTTGTAATTGGTTTAACAGAATGTGGATATAAAAAATTGGAAGGAAAGACAAGAGCAGTACCTGTTTTTAATTTTTCTTCTCTTACAACTTCTGTTTTACTATCTGGTCTAAAAAATTGAAACTCTCCTCCTTCATACTCTTCATTTAAGTTTACAATGGTTGTAAGATTTCTAAAAACGGAACCACCATCAGTATGAACTTCGTATTTACCACCTTCACCATACTTTAAAAAATCAACTTGATTCAAAAGATTAGGCATTGCATCTGGGTTTTTTGTTGTCATCATCATGTAATTTAAATGTATAATATTTAATTGCTGTGCAATTAATTTAAATAAAATCCATTTAGAGGCATTTTCTTTAATTATAGGAAACTTATTATGAACACTAAATCCTTTTACATTTCTAACTGTGTTATCAATTCTAGAATCCATATTGGAATTCCCTATACCCATATTATTTAATTTTTCTATATTTATATAGCTTTTAATTTTTTCAACCAAATTATGAGAAAAAAGGTTGTCAAATCTTATGATATAGTCTGTTACTTTCATTCTTTAAAAACTTTATAATTATGAAATGTAAGATGTTGGTCTTGCTCCTAGTCTAGCTATTTTTTCTGCATTTGTTTCATCTCTATATGTTCCAGAATCAGCGGGATCTTCAACTTGTGCATTATCATTGTCCCAATCTTCTTGTAATTGATATAAATGCGCTGCATCCCAAAGATCTATAAACTGTGAAAAATTTCCGTATATAGATGCATCGTATACTCCGTTAGGTGTATTATCTTTAAACTCTACTTGATCATTGTCTACATTATCATCTGTAAATTGAATTGCATGTAAGTTTGAAAATTTTGCTTGATTCCAAAAATCTGTTCCTCCACAGACATATCCTCTAGCAGTAGCCATATTAAATTCGCCTGTTCTTTTAACGACAAGTTCATCGTCAAATACTACTGTCCATGTTCCATGTTTTGCCATTTTTTTTCTCCTTAAGTTTTAATAATGTATATCAAAGTCAAATATGGTTGCAATACTGAGTTAGCGTTTCCAGTAAAATTACCTGAAAAAGGATGGTTATGCGCTCCTCCACCTCCTGTAGTTGGTGAATCTCCTGTGCTTCCTCTAGAAACAATAGGTGATGGATTACCTACTCTATTACCTGATAATGCACTTTGGTTGTGGTTGTGAGTTGCCATGGTGGGAGTAGAAATTGTTGTATTTCCTAAAGTTGCAGCAATGGTTCCACTAGTAGGAGTCGTATTTGCTCCTCCCGATGTTGCAAACGTTTTATTTGGTGATTCATTCTGACAGCACTTATCTACTAAATCTGGTAAGCCAAATGTTGTAGAGCCGTCTCCTGATCCGTATGTTGTTCCAATGACTGCGAACAAATCTGCATAGGTTGTCCTTGAAACATTGGATCCATCACATTCTAAAAATCCAGATGGAATAGAACTGTCTGACCAAGGCATGATAATACCTGTATTAACCCCTTGAATACCTGTGAGGTTCGCTGCGTCAAAATCATATCTTGTTGCTTCGTAGTTTGCCATAATTCCTTAAGTTTTAATTATATATTTTACAGTTAAAAAAGGTTGAAGTACAGAGTCAGACCCACCTGTAAAGTTACCACTCGCACTATGTGAATGGACTCCATCTCCTCCTGCGTTACCAATAGTTGTGTTGCCAGCAACCGCAGTAGCTCTAGCACCTGCTGGTTGAGCTGGCCTATTAGTAGGTGAAGCACGATAAGTACTTGGGTGGTTGTGTGATGCAATAGTAGGAACGGCTAAAGCCGTATCTCCTGTAGACCCTGTAACATTTCCTGATGATGTAACTTCATTTGCTCCACCTGTACTAAATTGTGATTTACTTGGAGATTTACCAACTGCTGTTCTATCTGTTAAGTCTGGAACATTAAATGTAGTTGATCCATCACCAGAACCATAGTTAGTTCCAATAACCGCAAACAATGCAGCATAAGTTGTTCTTGATACAGCAGCACCATCACAATTTAAAAAACCACTAGGAATAGTGGAGCTTGACCAAGGTACAATAATACCTGTGTTTACTCCTTCGATGTCAGTTAGATTTGCTCCATCGTAGTTATATCTTGTTGCCTCATAGTTTGCCATTTAAATTCCTTAAGTTTTAATAATATACATTACAGTTAAATATGGTTGTAACACACTTGTTGCATCTCCAGTAAAAGAAAGTGAACCTGGGTGTGTATGCGCTCCACCACCCCCTGTGTTACCAATACGCTGAGCAGGCGGGCCAAGTGATCCAGCCGATACAATTGGTTGATCTGGGTCTGCACTGTCAAATCGACCTCCTCCAGTAGTTGGTGTAATGGTGGTAGGATGTGAGTGCGATGCAAGTGTTGGAGTGGCTATTGTGGTATTACCTACGGTCCCTGCAATATTACCATCTCCTGTTACTGTATTTGCTCCACCTGTACTTGCTAAAGTTTTGTTTGGTGATTGACTAACAACAATTCTGTCTGTTAAGTCTGGAAGATTAAACGTGGTTGAACCATCTCCTGATCCATAAGTTGTACCAATAACTGCAAATAAATCAGCGTATGTAGTTCTGCTTACTGCAGCTCCTGCACATTCTAGAAATCCACTTGGAACAGATGTGTCTGACCATGGAACAATAATTCCAGTATTAACTCCTTGTATTCCTGTAAGATTTGCGCCTGAGAAATCGTATTTGGTAGCCTCGTAATTAGCCATGAATTATTTCTCCTTATAAGTCCAACCTGTAGTCGCGTCTCCTGAAAAAACTAAACAGAAACCAGCACCTTGTGTATTAACTATAAGGTCTGCAGCTGCGTTAGCTATGTTTGAACCGTTTCTCCCTACGGTTAAAGCATTTGTATTGAAATCATATCCTTGATCTACAAATGAAACTTCATCCCCTGTGCTTGGTGATGCAGGTAGAGTAATCGTTACAGCTCCACTATTTGTATTTACTAAAAGTTGAGCACCAGCTTGAACTGTTTCTGCTGCTGATACTACTCTCCAGTTTCTTGTTTCATGATCTTTGACAATATCTGTTCCATTTGCATGACAGATATAATTATTACCTTCACATAATAAAAATCCTGTTTGTCCTGTAACTTTAAAAGTTAACGTATTTCCTGCATGGTCTGTGCCATCAATAACATTAAAAAACTTTTCAACACTTGCTGGAAAATTTACAGTTCTATTTGCTGCAAGAGTTCCTGTGAACTTTAAAGTCATATTTCTTGCATTTGAAATTGTAGCGTCTGTCATCGCTAATGTTACATCTGCTGATGCAACATCGATTTCTTGATAACCTGCTACTGCTTGTTGAACTAAATTTAAATTTGAATTTGTTTTATCACCCCATGTACCAGCGTTTTCGCCAGTGACCATTAATTCTATGCCTAATTCTGAAAAACTTGATGCCATAAATTTTTAAAACTCCTGTGTGTGTATTTTACTCTTTTTACGCTGCTAAATCAACATCTGTCCAAGTTACTTGTGTTCCAGTATTCACTTCAGCCCAAGCAGTAATTCTAGGCAAACCTATAGCTGTAGTCAAGCTTATACCTGTAACATTAACATCTGCGTTAGCCTCAATAGTTACTGAGCCAATATCAGCTGTTAAAGCTATACCCGTTACTGAGTAGATACTTTCTGGGGTTATATCACCCACAGCACCTGTAATTGATTGTCCTGTTAATTCAACAGTAACATCAGTAAATGCCGTTTCATTGCCAATAAATGTAGATAACTGTTGACCTTCTATAGCTACAGTAACATCAGTAAATGCAAATTCGTCACCTATTTCAGTCGTTAAAGAGTTTCCAGTTACATTAACATCAGCGTTAGCTTGTACTGCTTCGTCACCGATAGTTGTTGTTAAAGAAAAACCACTTACTTCTTGAATGTAATTTGCAAATACAAAACTATCACCACTTACTGCTGTTTGTAGCGTATGTTCAGCTACGTTTACGAATACATTACCACCTGCTTGAATATCTACAGTGCCTACTCCTGCAGACATCTCTATGCCCTGTAATCTTAGTGCCTGTACTTCACCAATAGCCGTTGTTGCAGTAACACCATCAGGAAATACATTAGCATTTGCTTCAGGTACTTCATCTCCTATGATTATAGTTAGAGATTGACCTTGAACTTGTACATCTGCATTAGCTTGTGTGGTTACTCCAGTAATAGCTGTTTGTGCTGATACTGATCCTGTTTGTACAGAGTAATTATCTCCCCAAACAAAATCTCCCCAATTAGCTCTACCCCACCCAGAACCAATTAAACCTAATTCATCAATGGTAACTCCAGTAATATTCGTTGTTGCAGTAACACCATCAGGAAATACATTTGCATTTGCTTCAAGTATTTCATTACCTGTAACAATGTTAAAACCAATGCCTGTTTGTTCTACAAGAGCTGAAGCTCCTGCGACTGCACCTTGAATGGTAAATGTTGCTGATAAAGTTGTAGGTTCAACATCTGCATTACCTTGTGTTACAAAGTCTCCTACAGATGTTTGTGCAGCAACGGATGAGACAACTACGGTTTCATCGGATAGGTCTCCCCATTCCGATGCACCCCAAGTTTTATTGCCCCATCCAATTGCCATTATTCATATTACGATATTCTT
>Ga0209986_10004425_pt1 | contig 11884 bp, 10 predicted proteins | sample BlataG_FD_183168 | JGI IMG/M metagenome (GOLD analysis project Ga0209986, IMG submission 183168) | Deep subsurface microbial communities from Black Sea to uncover new lineages of life (NeLLi) - Black_00105 metaG (SPAdes) (version 2) | ecosystem: Environmental > Aquatic > Marine > Oceanic >...
TAATAAAGGGATAGTGTGATTAGTGATTGGTAAATGCTAAATGGTACGTGGTAATTGGTGAATTGGTTAGTTGGTGATTGGTTAATTGCAAGAAAAGAACCCGCCCAATAAATTGGGGGGCTAAATATTATGCTGAGAAGAGGATTTTGAGGTGTTTTCTGAATTCCTTGAGTTGGTGGAAATTCAGATACGCAAACTCCCCGAAGAGCTGCTCGGCTTTCCGGTCGTAAGCCAGTGCCGCCTCAACTTCATCATCAAATCGGCCAAGATAATTGCTTTTGCCATTGAAGATTATCTGCACCTCCCATTGTTTATTATACTTACGAAACGATAAGCCTTTGTACTTTGATTTACTCTTTCGGTTAGGACGTCTGTTGAAGGCATTTTGGGCATACGTACAAAGACGCAGATTACTCTTACGATTATGCAGACCGTCGCCGTCTATATGGTCTACAAGAAAATCCTCGGGCGCATCTAAAATTTCACGGTGCATACTTACCATCTTATTACCCTTGCGCCTAAACGCGTAGCAGCTGTTCTTGCTCCGCCGGCAGTGCCATTTATATTTGGCCTGCCGAGGGTAATCTTCGGCGTCAACGATGGCGAATTCGCCTTGCGTCAAAGGTATGAGTCTTGCACCGTTGGTATCAGCCAAGGGAGGAGTTTGGGCGGCTTTGAAGTTGCCGCAGGTTTCGTTGTGTGCGACGACGTACAATTTCCCTTCGCAGCCCTTTTTATGGTCGCAGATAAGGAGCGTGCGACTTGAGGCCGTCGCTTCTTTGGAATAACAGCAATTCTGGCAGGTCTTAACTTTCACGATTTGCAGCGTGTGAAATGACTTTCTCCGCCAACCCCCACTCACCAATTAACCAATTACCATCCCATCCAATCTGTGTAATCCGCGATTAAGTTTTGAACATTCGAACATTTGAGTTTTGAATTTGTTTCATGCTTCGGATTTCGGATTTCGTGCTTTTCATTGTTTCGTGCTTCGGATTTCGGATTTACAGCCAGTCTTTCCGCCGAAGGCCAAAAAGGCCGGCCTCTATAATTGGACGAACCTGCGCGTTTGAGTCGTTTTTTTGGTGATTTTCCGGGCGAGTGATTGGGCTAACTCCTTACCCACAAACGAATTAAAATTTTTTAAGAATTTCCGATTTTTGCTTTTAACTATATGCGGATTTGATTGAAAATTACGCTGAATCTTGAATCTGAAATCTGAAATCTGAAATCTGAAATCTGACCCGACTCGGGCTAATTACCTGCAGAATTGATTGAAATTTGCTTGTTTGATTTGCTGGAAATTTGCGACCTGTCATTTTTTTCTTGACATTCTTATGTCTGGCTGCTATCATTACTTTTCTACAAGCCCTCCTATAGCGGCTCTTCGGGTGTGGAGCCCATATTGTGGGAGGGCTTCTTTTATAAAGAAGTTTTGTAACCGTTCACGGGGTAATATGTCGAATTTTGGCCGTTTTTCGTCATTGCGAGGAGCGAAGCGCTGAAAGTCCGGCCCCTGGACGGAACGAAGCAATCTCTATCTTCGAGCGTTTGAGATTGCCACGGCCGCAGAATATGGCCTCGCAATGACACAGAAACGCAATTTATACCCCCTGAACGGTTACGAAGTTTTTTCTGCAAAAGCCCGGAATATTCTCTTATCATAAACTCAGACTTAGCGGAAAATCCGGTAAAGGGCGACTATGGCAAAAATAACCTTCAGTCTTGAGGAACTTTTAGAAATCCTGATTTCCAACAAACTGTTACCTTCAGAGATAATACGTCCAAAAGTCCAAGGCGAGAGAATCCGTTTCATCATAAGGACTGACTTATTTATCCTACCATACGTTCCCGCCTCGTTAAGATTCTTTAGTTTTAACGATAACATTGCGATATTTGAACTCACCATTGTCAGTAAGCATCTGGACAGGGTGATGAAACGGCTTGAAAGTTCATTTCTACGTAAAGTACCGGCTTATATGACATTTGAATATCCGAAAATTTTTGTTGATATTGAAAACTTCCTCGAAGAAAAGAACATTAGAGGTGTTCGGGTGAAGGACATATTTTTTAAGCAAGGCCGGTTTACGATTGATACTTGTAAAATATGAACCTTATCATACCCATTGTTCTCAACCCGTTCGACCGCGCCCCCGTGCTTTCTTGCAAAAGCAAGAACGGGGGCTTCGCTCAGGGTAAACTTTTCTCTAAATTCGACCCCCAATTCACCAATCACAACCCGCAATACGAGATACGAGCGACGAGCGAAGAATCTCCTCTAACTCAAAACTAAACACTAAAAACTCAAAACTAACATTTGCCTTTCCCCACTCTTAATGGTAATATTGTCCGAAATCTGGCTATAACAATGCCTATGGGGAAAAAATCATGAATAGAACCCACTGGTTAGACCTTTTCACTGGCACAACTTGGGAAGAATTCAAAGAGCATGGAGCCAATGTGTCCGGCTTCCGCTACCACAGTAATTTTGCATTTTACATTCGCCTGTCAGTCCTTGGGACTCCTTACGGAGAAGCGAATCTCATGATTTTAATCTTTAATTTTCCCCTCGCCCCCGCAATTCCCGCCTGCGCACCCACAAGCCGGGGTCAATTCTAAAAATCCGTGAAATCCGTGAAATCCCCGTTAATCCGCGATTAAAAATTCGTGAAATTCGTGGCTCAGGACACAGCCTGGGGTGACCTGCTAATTGATAATTGATTCCGCCACACAGACAGCGGAACCTCGATATTGATTATTTGGGTGAGATTTCCAGCAGCAGTCGAGGTATGCATAAACATTGTCGTGAAAGTATATCCGGGGTAATTTAAGGGATACAGCCATTTAGTAAAAAGATTTGACAAAAATTTTCTTAAGAACTTGCTTTTTTCAGGCAGATTCAGGTATAATAATGTTAATAAAATTGGAGAACCTCCGAGAAACTAATGTTAAAGGGGAATCCCGGAGGAGAACACACCCCAGGAAAGGTCACTTATTATGAAAAAGATTAAAGCGTTCACACTTATTGAGCTGCTGGTTGTAATAGCGATTATTGCAATCCTGATGGCGATTCTGGTCCCTGCATTACAATCTGCGAAACAACAGGCAACCGGAGCGGTTTGTCTGGGCAATGAAAGAGCTCTCATTCTTGCCTGGCACATATTTCCGCAGGATAATGATGACAATCTGGTGGGCGGAAATCCCTATCCTTATACAGAGAATTATGAAATCTCCTGGGTCAAGGCTCCCCAAAATGATGCCGGAGATCCGATGCTCGATAGCGCCCATGAACCAACGGCAACCGGCGAACTGGCTTATCAGTATGAATCGATTGGCATCAAGAGAGGACTACTCTGGCCTTATCTGAAAATGATGAAAGTCTATCACTGTCCGGGCGACCAGCGGAAACTGAAAACAGACAACCAATCTTTTCGAAGCTATTCAATCCTCTGGACAATGAATGGAGCGTATGGCAAGGATTACGAAACCAACCCAATCTATGATACCGGCGAAGTTGCTCACAAATACAATCAAATCAGGCGCCCATCCACTAAACTCGTATTTGTCGAGGACCAGGATGACCGTGGCTGGAACATGGGTTCGTGGGTTTTGAATCCTTACGGAAACTACTTTACAGATTCTCTGGGGCTCTGGCATGTCGATAGTGGGACACTCGCTTTCGCCGACGGTCACGCCGAAAGCCACAAGTGGCGGGATAAACGTACTATAGAATACTTTAGGAACCCTTATAATTACCTGGAACCTCATTCTACACCGGATAACCCTAATCCAGACTTGCGATTTATCCAGAAGGCATATTTACCCACGGGAAGAGGCCCCGGTGAACACCACTAATCATTTGGCCGAACAGCAGGGGATCTACCCCCCCCCCGGCCCTCGCTTCACGCTTCACGAGCGACGAGCGAAGAATCTCCTCTAACTCAAAACTAAACACTAAAAACTCAAAACTAACATTTGCCTTTCCCACTCTTGATGCTAATATTATCCTGAATCTGGCTATAATAATGACTATGGGGAAACAACCAAATGGCGAAAAAATTACCAGTAATAAGCACTGAAAATCCTTGACCCCCCCTGCGCCCCTCTTAGCCTAACCAATAGAAAGCGTTAAAGTTGCACGCCTTCTTCCTCAGGTGGTTCAATCCCGAGAAATTCTCTATATATCCTGTCTCTATATTCTTTTCCGATTTCGTTTACTGCTTCAATGAATGATTGATAGGTGCCTAACCCGCCGATCTTTTCCCAGAATTCATCTCCTATTAGGACTACCTCATCCTCTTTCATATTAAACCATCGGGCTGGGAAGCTCCAGTTGTAATCTTCTCTGCGCCTATAGGGATTGTATGGCAAAGCATAGTAGGCTTCATCTATTTGTAATGGTTCCATGCTGTACAGCTTTAGTATCTTCTCCTTACTAACCTTTGTTTGATCGCTATTGGGAAGAGGAGCTTTAAGCTCAAAAGCATATTTTTTACCTTTTTCTTTGTCCTCCGCATACACGTCACAAATCACAGTTACAGGAATATCCTCACCGCCTCCTTCCAAAACGTACGGAAGCTCTGTATTCCAATCTGGCCTCCTCCTATCTTTTCCACGCCCCCGGTGTTCAAGAGCATTAAGAATTTCTGTAATGCGTCTCATCCTCTCAGCCTTAACCGTTCCATGAATTGAATGACTTTTAATCCCATATCCCAATCCCTCATTAGCTGCTACTATAGCCAGCTTCTCCCATGCATTGCCAAATGGAGTTACGAATCTTCTTTCGAAGTGTGAACTTTTGAATATCTCGTCTGGAACGAGTGCAGCATAAAGAGGTTTTTTTGCATGGTGTTGCTCCTTTATGAAGGGATCTGTTATGAGAACCTTATTCATGACCCTATCCATCATTTCTTTTATAACAGATTGGATCGAATCCTTCATCTTATTGGAATCGGCCATTTTTAAAATTCCTCAACATATTCATCGTTTCCTCCAAATAAATACTGATTCAAAAAAACTGCCAGCACGTCTACCTGTGCGGCGATTAACATGTCTCCTAACAATATCTTCAACCTCCACTCCGATACTATTCGCTATATCAGAATAGAGATCGTTTCGGTCGTGCGCAACTACAACTAGGTGTCCTCCTGATTTCATGGCGTCTAGCACCCGATGAAAAACAACAGTAATGTCATTCTTGTACTGTCGTTTGGCCTCTTCACTTCTCCCTTTAGAAGCCGGGCCGATTTCATTATGGGAATTTCTCTCCAATCCTAAAAGATGATAACTGTAAGCGTGCTGATCATGATAGTCAATTAGCCCAACATACGGAGGACTAGTCATAACTCCATCTATATTTGGGATTCTCATCTTGCGGCTATCGCCGTGATAAAGCTCCACGGAAGAATCTGTACGCATACTTGCGAACTCTTCAATTCGTCTTAATGTGTCCATGCTATATCGGTTCAAAAATTTGAATGCTTCTTTGATTGGTGAACATGTCCTAGAGTGTTTGTAACACCAATATGGTTCTCTCTGTGGATTCTTCGGAAAGTCTAGGTCAAAGTGAGTAGTAAGCCTTGCTGATCGTGCTGACCGTGACAAAATAACTTTCAACAGGTCACGATAATCATATGTGCCGGTCTCGATAAAATAGCGGTACGTTAGTAATTCTCGTAAAGTTCTCGGTGCGAACCACTCTTTAAGATATTCATTGTCCGTCTCACTCGAGAGTTCTTTGAGTTCATCCGGCAAGTCCCCAACAAAGAGCCTTGCCTGTCTCTTATCTATCTGTGTTGCCAATCGTACCCTCTTTAATATATCTAAAACTTCTTTGCGGGTTTTAATTAGGTCATATTTAGCTGTTTTGACTCGCGCGAGAAGAATATTAAACGCTGATATGTCATAACCTATGGAGTTTATTCCAAGCTCATTTGCTTGAACTGATGTTGTACCCGAGCCAACAAAAGGATCTATAACTGTTTGTCCCGGAGTAAAATACTTTCGAAGAAATATCTCAACTAATTGTGGAATATATTTTCCCAGATATGGGTGTAGCCGATGAACATGTTTTGTCCTTTCTTTTTCTCGTAGATCCTTCTCGCTCCAGTTAAGATTCAAACACTCCAGCGGTGTATCGTGCGTAACGTTACTAGCTTTGGTAGGATCACAATTTTTCTGATATATACCAACACGCACTTCCTCACGAGTACCTTGCTGGGTTTCGCCCGTTTTCCTTAATCGCTGTTTCGGACTTTCTTGCCCTTGGTTATTCTCAGGAATGACTTCATATGTCCTCTCATTAATCCGGTTAATCCTTACTGTGTCATCTGGCCTGAGCTTGTGATAGCGCACAAACTCCTTTACCCAAGACCTCTTTCGAAAGATCCAGCGGGACCTACCTGTTTTTTTGTCCCTAGGAATGTCTGTTTTGATTGGGCTGAGAAGGCCAGCAGCGTTGATAGTAATCTGTTTTCCTAGCTGCTTTTTAGTACAACCCCCGAGAACGTCTTCGGGAAAGAAATCAGGGCCACAAGCCCGAATGTTTAGCTTGTTGTTTTTTATGGCTCCTGCAGTCAGTTTGATTACGCACGAATCCATTCTTTGCAACTCTCCTTTTGAATCTTAATCGAGATAAATGATAAAGAAATTCTTTGTGGCGTCAAGAAGAAATTTCGCCCAAGCACACTACCCAAACCCGCAATTCCCGCCTGCCCCCAGGGTGAGCTCCTGCGCACCCACAAGCCGGGGTCAACACATAAAATTCTGCCCGCTCCTGCCCCCTTGTATAGAGTGCCTTTTACTCTAAGGGGGTCGCTCATCTTTTTCCTTTTGCATTTTACATTCGCCTGTCAGTCCTTGGGACTCCTTACGGAGAAGCGAATCTAACGATTTTAATCTTTAATCCTTGGCCCGTTAGAAGTAAGGCGTTTAAGCCTTGTTCACTTTCTAACTGGGCTTTCCCCTCGCCCCTTTCCTAATCCCTTGCCCGCAAAGAAGTTAAAATTTTTTTAAATTTTCCGATTTTACCTTTCAAGGCCCTGCAGAATTGATTGAAAATTTTTTTCGACCTGTCATTTTTTTTGTTGACATTCTTATGTTTGGCCGCTATTAGTAATGTTTCTTCAAGCCCTCCCAATCAATCAGCGGCGCTTTGGGTGTGGGCGGCCCTGATTATTGGAGGGCTTCTTTTTTAAAGAGCAGCAGACGGTTTTTATAGTTACTTTTTCGCAAGTGGAATGTAAAATCAGCCGAGCAGAATGGCTGTGTTGCACATTACAAAGTGAAAGGCAAATTGGGGGGCACTATATAAGATGAGCGAAGGTAAATTAAAAACCGCGGTACTCGGCCTCGACGAGGGAGGCCGGCTCCTCCTCGAAGTGGCATCTAAAATCGATTATTTCGAGATTGTGGCTGTCGCCGACAAAGACACCAAGCTTGCGGAAAGTATCGCCGCAGAATACAAATGTACCGCCTACGACGATTACCGGCAACTGATAACAGCAATGGATTCTCGTGCGCCATCCGGTGCCGCATCGACGGACTTGCGCGGGGACAGCCGATGTCTGCTGGTTGCCGCCGGTATGTATAGCTGCGAGAAGCAAGTCCGAACGGCGATGAAAAAGAAATTCAATATACTCAAGCTGGCGCCTCCGGCGAGAAATTTTGAAGAGGCGGCGGAATTTGTCCGGCTGGCCGAGGATGAAAACATAAAATTCGCCGTTGCCAATCCCTGCCGGTTTGCCCGAAGCTTTCTTGCTTTCCGACAGTTTCTCCAGCAAGGCCGGATTGAACAAATCTTTCTGATAACCGCCTTCTGCAACGTGGGCGGCCAGCCGCACCGGGACCCCAAACGCAATAGAGTATATTCGGCAGGGTCCCATTCTGAAATTAGTCACAAAATGGGAGCCCGAACCCAGCCTGCCTGGCAGACCGACCCGAAACTGGCCGGCGGCGGAGTGCTCCTGCGCAACTGTTACGGGATAATCGACCGGATAATCTGGAACTTCGGCACAGCCGAACAGGTCTACTCATTAAACACCAACCAGGCTCCAGATAGGCAACAACGATTCTATTTGACAGAAGATACGGCTGTTGTAACGATGAAGTTTAGCGACACCCTTATTGGTAATCTAATAGCGAGCAAGGCCTTTGGGCCAAGACAGAAATTCTTGAAAGTCTACGGCAAAGATAAAATCCTAACGGTCAGCAACACTCAATTTACCGTCAGCGATGGGCTTGGGCAAAGAAGCGAGGAATGGAAATACGACGACGATGAGCTTTGCTGGTATACGGCCCTACTAGAAAATTTTGCTCTAAGTATATTGTCGCCCGATGAAAATAAGCTCTGCAGCAGCGGCAGAGAGAACCTGAAGAATATGGCGGTCATTGAATCAGCTTATCTTTCGGCCCGTACGGCTATGCCGGAGGAGCCCGGCAGGATTCTGCAGATGGCACAGATCGAGCCGACAAGTATTTAATCGGGCTTTTTTGAACCGGTTTTTTCGCCACTAAGACACGTGCTACGTAGCAAGTACTTCGCAGAGTAGCACACAAAGACACAAAGAAGGATTAGACGGGATAACAGGATTGACAGGGATTTTGTTTGGCCGCGAAAAGGCACAAAAAAGGTGGTTATCAGGACATCAGGGAATCAGGGCGTAGGGTATCGGGTATCAGGGAATCTGGGGATCAGGTAAATGGATTGACAGGGATTTTGTTTGGCCACGAAAAGGCACAAAAGAAGTTCAATAATATTTAGCCACGAATTGACACGAATTGGCACGAAAGAAAATTGGCCACAGATTTTGGTTCGTATTGCGTATGTCGTATGTCGTATATCAGGAAAGTGAAAAACTTAAAGTCAAAAGTGCAAAACCACAGTGTAAAATTCAAAAGAAAGTCAGGCCTTGATGGATTAAGAAGTTTTGGGTATCGTTAATCGCGGATTACACTGATAAACTATGAAACCGGAGCCTCCCGTATGGGTTATAATACGGGCTCGTTAGACGGCCCAAAGTTTTACGTGGTCGTTAAGAAACGCCACAATAACCTTTATTGCAGGAAGCCCATTATGGACAAGTATATCGGATTCGACATCGACAGCAAGAAAACAATTGCATCTGTCGTGCAAAGAGGAAAAAAAGACAGATTCACAACATTAAAAACGGACATCAATCGAATGAAGGACTTTCTTAACGGACAACGCCGGGATGGTGAGAAGCTGCATCTTACGTTCGAGATCAGCGGTGAGGCCGGGTATCGACACGATGCCCTGATTAACCTGGTTGACAGCATTACGGTCAGCAATCCGACTAAGATGACCTGGCGCGGCTTTCGGCCGCAACCAAAATTCGAAGCACTAAATCCGAAATCCGAAACAATATCGAATTACCGAAATTCCAATGTTCAAAACAAGAACATAGCCACGAAAAAGCTCAAAAGGCACAAAAGAGCGGCAGAAGTTCAAAGGGACAGCGAAAGGATATAAGACCTTGAAGAAAAAAGAGTTATAAAAAACGTTTTTAAAAAACACGCACAAAAAACAAGAAGTTGACGAATTGTAGTACAGATTAACACTGATAGTTCAATAGTAAGTAACCACGGATTTAGTTTGAGGGGGAAGAATGAAGGGTAAAAAAAATTACAAAATTTGCAAAAAAAACTTGCAAAATCAAATGCGGTTGTGTTAGAATTGTATTTAGTAAAGGCAGGCTGAAAAAATTATCATAATATTTTTGGTCGTCATCATAATTCGTACCCCTTTCATACCTGATCTGCCTTCGAAAGTTATAGGTTTGCTTTAGCCAGCGAAAAACAGCCGAAACTTACGTAAATCGGGTATAGGTGTGTTGCCTGTGCCGTCATAATATATTTATCATAAATTTGGAAAGGAGCGAAAAATGAAGAAGTGGGTTTTACTGTTAGTTCTGCTTTTAGTCGTGACGGGTGTAGCTCAGGCTATTCCTAATCCTTCTGCCGTGTATTGTATATTGCAAGGATATGAATATGAAATTAGGACTGATGAGCAAGGCAATCAATACGGAGTTTGTGTTTTCCCAGATGGCAGCGAATGCGGTGGGTGGGACTATTATTGCAAATGTGAACCCAACGGAATAGGATGCTGGCCAGGCAATTTTACTTGCCACTGGCCTTGCAAAGAGATGCGCTGTAAAGAGGCAGGAGAATCCGTACTGGTTTCTAAATGCTGCGAAGGATTAGACGAAATATATCCGGCTCATATTTTCGATGCCAACTGTAATAAACTTGAATTGATTGGCTGGTTATTTCTTTGTTCCGACTGTGGTAACGGCATTTGTGAGAGTTGGGAAAGCAAATGCAATTGTCCTGAGGATTGTGCCCAGCCCCGCATAATCTACGTTGATGACGATGGGACTGCGGAGTTTGATAACATCCAGGCGGCTATCGACGATTCTAACGATGGCGATACCATCATTGTGAAGCCGGGCTTGTACAGAGAATGCATCAGGTTTCACGGCAAAAACATTACTGTTACAAGCACCAATCCAGGTGACTTCAATGTTGTCGCTTCGACAATCATTGAGTACGGCGTAGGGTTTGCTGGGACGGAAGAGCCAAATTGTACGCTTAAGGGCTTTAAAATTAACGGACTAATCTACGGTGGCGACAATCATACGCATGCCACGATTAGTCATTGTTTATTTTCTGGCAACCGCACTCCTGATGGTAACGTAATTTGGGATTGTGACGGGACAATCAGCAACTGTGTGATAGTTGACAATAGGCCTGGCGGTGATGTTGTACGCTCGGCAATTAGTGGATGTCACGGTTTGATTAAAAACTGCACTGTCGCCCACAACACGTTAGGTGTGCGGATACAGGAGGGGAGTACAACGACAATAGAAAGTTGTATAATTTACCACAATAGTTCGGGACAAGTTGGAGTCAGTAGTGGAGGGACAGTGAACATCTTGTACAGCGACGTGGAAGGCGGTTTGGAAGGGATTTATTTGGATGAGGAGCGCACTGTGAATTGGGGCGAGGGGAATATAGATACGGACCCGTGTTTTGTTCGAGTTGGAGACTGGTTCGGAGAATTAGATGGTGATTATCATTTAAAATCCCAGGCGGGTAGGTGGGATGCAAACGAGGGACGATGGACGAAGGACGATGTTACAAGTCCGTGTATCGATGGAGGGGATATGGCCAGTCCTATCGGCTACGAGCCGTTTCCCAATGGTGGGCTGATAAATATGGGAGCATACGGCGGGACGGTCGAAGGGAGTAAATCATATTTTGGTGAGCCACTCTGCGAAACAATCGTGGCAGGGGATATAAACGGCGACTGCAAGGTGAATTTCAAAGACTTTAGGCTCATGGCTTTACATTGGCTAGAAGATAATAATCCCTGATAGCCGTCTCTTAGAGTTGCTTAATGTGAGGACGGTGCATGCGGTAAGAAATGTCAGGCGAGTTTTTTAGACAGGATAACAGGATTAGGTGGGATTTTTTTTAGCCGGGCGGAGCAAGGAATGACGAATTGTGAAGTTGAGATTGCCGCGGCCGCCTATGGCGGCCTCGCAATGACGGACGACAAAGGGCGGAGGGTGGAGGCAGCTCAATTGATTAGTTAATTGGTTAATTGGATTTCGTGTAGAGACGATTTCAAATTTCAGATTTCACATTTCAAATTTGGCAGCGAGATTGCTTTGCTCTGCGAAGTACTCGCTACGCAGCACGAGCCGCGCCCCGCTCGGGATGACTTCAAGTAGTTTTTAGTTTTGAGTTTTGAGTTTTTAGTTTTTAGTTGAAGAGATTCCCGCTTTTGCGGGAATGACAATAAAGCGTCGCCGTGGCGGCGACGGGTAAACAAAGGAAAACCCGCAGTAAAACTGCGGGCTAA
>Ga0209986_10004426_pt1 | contig 11883 bp, 8 predicted proteins | sample BlataG_FD_183168 | JGI IMG/M metagenome (GOLD analysis project Ga0209986, IMG submission 183168) | Deep subsurface microbial communities from Black Sea to uncover new lineages of life (NeLLi) - Black_00105 metaG (SPAdes) (version 2) | ecosystem: Environmental > Aquatic > Marine > Oceanic >...
CACCTGCACTATCGGTAATTGAAAGCCAGTCAATTCTGTCATCTTTTGATAAATTTTCTGCAAGGATTAATGCTTTCTGGCTATTCTTTTGCTGAATTATTCCTCGTGTGTTTACTAATTCTACGCCGGTTAAAAATTTGTCTTCTTTTTCAAATGATTGCCTGAGATTTTTCATATTATTATTTTTTTTCATATTATTATTTTAGGTTCTTCTCCCAATTAGTTGATGCAAAGGGTTCAAGGATTCAAGGATTCAAGTGTTTTTTTTGTAGCGATTTAGTAAGTGCTTTGAGCATCCTCTCAACCTCTCCTATTCCCTCCTGTGCAAACTTTTAATTCTTTGTAATTCTTAAGCATTTCACTCGAATCCCTGACCCCTTGACCCCTTGAATCCTTTAGATCCTACCAACTCTTTTGGAGATGGTCCTTATTTTATAACAATTTCAGGTTTTACATTTTTTCTTTTTGCATAGTTTTCCAACTGGTCTTCAAAAATTTTTCCGACAGAAAAATATTTTGACTTAAGATGTGAAAAATACAAACCACATAAGGATGCAGTTGGATACATTGCATAATTTTCTGTTAATTTTATTTTAATGTTTTTTTCAATATTTAATAACTCAAAAATGGTTTTCTTTTCGGAATGGTCAGGGCAGGCAGGATAACCTATTGCAGGTCGTATTCCCTGAAAATTTCCTTTAAACAACTGTTCTTTTGTAAGTTTTTCTGCAGCAGCATATCCCCAGAGTTCTTTTCTGATTTTTAAATGCATTAATTCTGAGAAAGCTTCAGCTAATCTGTCAGCCAGTAACTGAAGCATAATGGCTTTATAATCATCATTGTTTTCTTTATAAAACTTCAGGGATTTTTCAATATCCAAACCTGTTGTTAAAGCAAAAACACCGATGTAATCATTAACTCCGCTTTTTTTCGGAGCAATAAAATCTGCTAATGATAAATTCGGATTTCCATTTGTTTTAATAGTCTGCTGACGCAAATTATGAATTACTTTTAAAACGTTTTTTCGTGAATCATCAGAGTATGTTTCAATATCATCAATAACTGAGTTAGCGGGGAATAAACCAATAACTGCTTTGGCTGTTAACATTTTTTTATTAATAATTTCTTCTAAAAGATTCTGAGCATCATCAAATAATTTTTGTGCTTCTTTAGATTTTTCATCATCTTTAGGAATATTAGGCGAAATACCTTTTAATTCCCATGCTTTATAAAAAAATGACCAATTGATGTATTCTTTAATTTCGCTGATTGGGAAATTTTCATAAATTTTAATTCCTGTAAAATTCGGTTTATTAACCGAATATTTTTCCCAGTTGATTTTTAATTTATTCTTCCTAGCATCCTCAAGTGATAAATATTTGAGTGTAATCTTTTCAGAATGTTTGTTCCTTATCTTCTGATATTCATTTTTTATTGAATCAATATATTCTTCTTTTTTATTTTCAGATAATAAATTATTAACAATCATCACACTTTGCGAAGCATCCTTAACATAAACGGTAGCACCTGAATATTGAGAAGCGATTTTCACGGCAGTATGAATTGGTGATGTGGTGGCACCACCTATAATCAGAGGTATGGAAAAATCTTGTTTTTCCATTTCTTTGGCAACTTTCACCATTTCTTCAAGAGAAGGTGTAATTAATCCGCTTAATCCTACAATGTCAACATTTTGTTCTTTTGCAACCTGTAATATTTTTTCAGTTGGTACCATTACTCCCAAATCAATAATATCATAATTATTGCATGATAAAATAACACTCACAATATTTTTCCCAATATCATGCACATCGCCTTTAACAGTAGCTAATAAAATTTTTCTTGAAGAGCTTGATTGTTTGTTTAATGATTTTTCATCTTCAATATAAGGAAGTAAAAAAGCAACAGCTTTTTTCATTACTCTTGCTGTTTTCACAACTTGTGGCAAAAACATTTTTCCGTCACCAAATAATTTCCCAACTGTATTCATTCCATCCATTAATGGACCTTCAATAATACTTAAAGTAGGAGAATATTTTTTGCGGGCTTCTTCCAGATCTTCTTTAAGATAATCGGTGATTCCTTTTATTAAAGCATGTTTTAATCGTTCTTCAATTGTATTTTTTCTCCATTCATCGGTTTTAACAGCGTCAGCACCTTTTTCAATTATTTCCTGAGCAAATTCAATAAGTTTTTCAGTAACATCAGCATTGCGATTTAAAACAACATCTTCAACTAATTTTAATAGATTTTCAGGTATTTCATCATAAATCTGTAACATTGCCGGATTAACAATTCCCATATCCAAGCCTGCATTAATGGCATGATAAAGAAATACTGAATGCATCGCCTGACGAACTATATTGTTCCCCCTAAAAGAGAATGAAAGATTACTAACACCAGCACTAACTTTTGCATAAGGCAGATTTTCTTTTATCCATTTTGTCGCATTTATAAAATCAACAGCAAAATTGTTATGTTCTTCAATACCTGTTGCTATTGCCAATATGTTCGGATCAAAAATTATATTCTGAGGTGGAAAATCAACTTTATTAACTAGAATATCATAAGCACGCTTACAAACTTCTATTCTTCGTTCAAATGAGGCTGCTTGTCCTTTTTCATCAAAAGCCATAACCACAACAGCAGCACCATATCTTTTAATTTTTTCTGCACGTTCAATAAAATTTTCTTCACCTTCTTTTAAGCTAATTGAGTTTACTATAGATTTGCCCTGCAGGCATTTTAATCCGGATTCAATAACTTCCCATTTAGAAGAATCAATCATAACGGGCACTCGTGCAATATATGGGTCAGAACTTAAAAGGTTTAAAAAATTAACCATTTCTTTTTCGGCATCAATCATTGCATCATCCATGTTAACATCAATTATCTGGGCTCCGTTTTCCACCTGATGCCGTGCAATCGATAATGCTTCTTCATATTGCTTTTCCCTGATCAATCGTGCAAATTTCCGTGAGCCGGCAACATTTGTTCTTTCACCAATATTCACAAAATTGCTGTTTTTACTGATTGTAAGAGGTTCCAGTCCGCTTAATTGGGTCAGGTTTTTTTTATCAGGCACCTCTCTCTTTTTTGCCTTTACAGCCAACTTAGCAAATTCATTAATATGAGCAGGTGTTGTTCCGCAGCAACCACCAATAATATTCACTAATTGATTGTCAAAATATTTTTGAATTTTCAATGCCATTTGTTCAGGTGTCTGGTCATATTCACCTAATTCATTGGGGAAGCCGGCATTAGGATAGACACTAACATAAAAAGGTGCAATTTTTGATAATTCCTCCAAATAAGGTTGTAATCCTTCAGCTCCAAATGAGCAATTCAATCCAATACTGAATAAATTAAAATGAGAAAGAGAAATCAGAAATGCCTCAACAGTTTGTCCTGATAATGTTCTTCCGCTTTTATCAGCAATAGTAACTGAAACTGAGACAGGTAATTTTACTTTTTTCTTATTCAAAATTTCTTCAACAGCAAACAGAGCTGCTTTAGCATTAAGAATATCAAAAACTGTTTCTATTAACAGCAAATCAACACCACCGTCAATTAATGCTTCTGCCTGCTCTTTATAAGCTTTAACCAAGTCATCAAAAGTAACAGACCTGAAAGCAGGATTATTTGCATCGGGTGACATAGAAGCTGTTTTGTTGGTTGGGCCTATTGAACCAGCTACAAATCGTGGTTTATCAAGGTTTAACAAAGAATATTTGTCAGCAATTTCCCGTGCAATTTTAGCAGCAGCAAAATTTATTTCATAAACCAAATCTTCCATATTATAATCTGCCAATGAAATTTTGTTAGCATTGAAAGTATTTGTTGCAATAATATCTGCTTCTGCTTCTAAAAACTGAGAGTGAATTTCTTTTATTATTTCTGGTTTTGTTAATGATAAAAGGTCGTTGTTGCCTTTCTGCTCAGGGAAATTATTTACAAATCTTTCTCCACGAAAATCTTTTTCTTCAAGTTTATATTTCTGTATCATGGTACCCATTGCACCATCAAGAACCAGTATTCGTTTATTAATTTCAGTATAAATGTTTTTTTTGGCAAGAATTTCCTTTTTTGGTTTTGACAATTTTCTCTCAATCTTATTCAATATCCACCCTCTGACCTGATCCACCCTCTGACCTGCTACATTAACAATAATACATAGAAGAAACAAATCCAGTCAATAAGAAATGTGCAGGAAATAGACAATACCAGTGAAAATGCCTGTTATCCGCTTGGACACTTAACTGCCATTATCTTCCCCCGTTACTTTGCAGGAATAGCGTATAAATTATAGGGCGAAATGTCAAATTGAAACGATATGTGTACTTGTCGATTAAAATTAAATGTAGCCGTCGGTTAAAAAACTAACCGGATTTGGGTTAAAAAAAATCTTTAGGTGAAAGATCGAAAAATTCTCTAAATTCAAGTCCTCCTCTGCCTACAAGCAATTTTCTATGAATCTTGAATTTTTTGGAGAATTCAATAATTCCGGGTAAGGCTAATCTTTTTTTACCACTCTTAACTTCTATTGCTACAATATCACTATTCTTTTTAAGGATAAAATCTACTTCTTTATTTCTTTCTCTCCAGTAATATATTTCTACCCCAATATTTACAGACTCATTAATGAGATGGGCCCCAACAGCAGATTCTATTAGGTGGCCCCAAAAGCCAAAATCTAATTTTGAATTTTCAAATTTTTTCCCTGTCTGAGCACTGATTAATGAAGTATTAAACACTTGAAACTTAGGGCTAGATGCTTTTTGCCTAATTTTTTGAGCTGCATATTTTTGCAACCCAGTAAGCATTCCTGCTGAAGATAGGAGCTCAAGATAATGAGCAAGCGTTGTGGTATTTCCTGCATCCTGCAATTGTCCAATGATTTTATTATAAGAAAGAATCTGTCCTGAATATTGACAGCCTAGCTCAAAAAGTCTTCTCAAAAGGGTTGGTTTATCAACTCGCGTCATCATAAGGACATCTTTTGATACTGTGGTCTCAATTATTGAATCTTTTATATACCTTTTCCATCGTTCCTCATCTTTAACCAATGATGCAGCACCAGGGTATCCACCAAAATAAATATATTGATCCAGATTGAAATTAAATGCCTCTTTCATTTCAGAATATGACCAATGAGAAATTCGTATAAGTTCAAATCTTCCTGTTAGAGTTTCTGTGATTCCCTTCTGAATGAGAAGAGGGGATGAGCCTAGTAGGACTACTTTCAGGGGGGTATTGTTTAATGTATCCTCATCCCAGAGCTTTTTTACAGTATCTTGCCAGTTGCGAATTTTTTGGATTTCATCGAGGACAAGCAGAAAGTCTTTTTTTAGAGGCAATTTTTTTAGTTTCAAGCGGGCAACTTGCCACTGCTGTTCTATCCAAATTGAAGAATTTGCATCTACAATATCTGTCTCTGCATAGTGAGATGGGATTTTTATCTCCTTCATCACTTGCTGTATTAAAGTAGTTTTTCCAGATTGCCTTGGCCCTGTTAGAACTTGTATGAATTTTCGCGGTTCATTTAACCTATTGGCTATTTCGTTAAAATATTTTCTTTTATACATTTTACTCACAGTTTAAATACAATTTACTCAATATATTGATTAATTTTACTCAATATCTTGAGATATGTCAACATTTGTTGACTCTACAATCCTTCCAACGTCAACTTCTGTGGAAATTCTTACAAAGAGCGTCTGGATCAAAGATGGCCATTTACAGGGAAGGATGTCTGTGAGCCTCTATTCTGGCCGTTTTCTTGAATCTTGCTCCATGTCATAGCCCGGGAAGAACCGTTCCCATACTCTTCCCACATGATCCTTGATCTTCTCCTCGAATGTCTCCAGAGAGGTACGCTCTCGGAGCAGAATATAGTTGTACACGTTTATGTGGTACCATCCAGACATGAACAGTTCCTCCTACTGTTCCAGAAACAAAAAACTCAGTGTTGAAAAGGAGAGGAGAATATCGAATTGCAGGTGGGAATGATCAGGTATCTGAACAACCCCGGTAACGGTGAAGGGTTTGGAATCGTCAAGAATCAGGGTCATCCCCAAAGCACTCTCCCCACCAAAATACTTGCGTCCCATCTTTTCGGTAAGGACGAGTGTGTAAGGATTGACCAACGCTGTCTCCGGATTTCCTTTGAGTAACCGAAAGGAGAACACTTTGAAAAAGACGGAGGATGCATAATGCATATTCGAGATGTCACGTACCCTTTTCGAATTAGAATTTCTAGAGGAAACCTTATCCTGTTTCCAAAACTTCCACCAAATTCATCGGTTCTGTCATTAACAAAAGGAGATATAAACTGAGCCAGGAGATAACCATGGCCGAATTGCAGTTCTATGATATCAAAGCCAGCTTTCTTAGCTCTCACAGCCCCTTCTACAAATAGATTAATGACTTTCTTCATATCTTCTCTATCCATTCTATTTGGGGTTGCTCCTCCGTTTTCACAGGGCTTATCTGTCGAGGAGGGATAATAATTGCCCGCAATTTTAGGATTTGCCATTCTCCCCGGATGATTGAGGTGGGCAATGGCTTTCGTACCCGAGCGGTGAATTAAATCCACTAATTTTTTCAATCCTTCTATTTTATTATCATCATCAATCCCCATCTGTGTCGGAAGTTCCCTCAGACCTTTATCCATATAAAAAGGCTCAGGAATAACACCGCCCAAATATTGGGACCTTCTTTTATAAAAAGCAAGATGCTTTTCAGTTACCACGCCGCTTCCGTCACTATAGCCTGTTTTAATGGGAGCAAAAATAAATTGATTTTTTAATGTTAACATCTTTCTTTTTCCTAATATCTTTGAGGTATTTTAAAGATTTTTTATCTTCTTCCTCTGCCGTGTCTTCTTCTATGCTTTCCTTGTCCTCTTCTTTGTCCTTTCTCTCTAGCAACTGACGAATCATTTCTAAAGAAATTGTTCGCTATTTTTTTTATCCCACTTAAAAACATTTCACCGAGATCGAGCGCTTGTTGTTTCCGTTTATCGGTCCAAAATGTTTGCTTGGGTAGAGACTCGGTATGAGCTGTAGATTCGGGAAATGAAGCCTCTCTTTTTGTAACAGAAACTTCTTTATCAAGAATTTGATAGATGGCATTGGTAGGGCATTCTTCCATACATTCCATACATTCAGTGCATTTTTTGTTGTCTATCACAGCCTTTTTTTGGATGATCGATATAGCTTGCTCAGGACATATAGGGACACAAATCCCACAGCCCGTACATTTTTCGCTATCAATAAACATTGGCATTTTCTGATATCCTTTCTTAAATACCTATTTTATATTTCTTTTTACTGCAATATGAAATATTTTACTTTGTCCCAAATCTGTTTTATGCTTTCAGTTATAGGAGCCTGGGTGTATTCAACAACAGAGAGTGCCCTCATTTGAGCCTCTGTTATTTTTTTATCATATGGTATAATTCCTACAAATTCAGCGTTGTAATCTTGACTTAGGAACTTTATTTTCTCAGTCATATCCATATTTAGATCATATTTATTCACTACAATTCCTGAGGGAATCCCAAAATGGTTTGTTACCTTTAAAATGCGATGCAAATCATGAACGCCAGATACAGTCGGTTCTGTGACTACTAAAGCATAGGTTGCGCCAGTTAAAGAGGCAATTACAGGGCAACCTGTACCAGGAGAACCATCTATTATCGCCTCATCTTTCCCTGATTCTTGGGCAAGCTGGGCTTCTTTATTTCTTACAAGTGTAACCAATCTCCCCGAGTTTTCTTCAGCAATTCCGAGCTTTGCATGGCTCATTGGACCAAATCTTGTCTCTGAAACAAACCATTCTCCATTGATAGAATCTTCTGTTTTTACGGCGTTATCTTTGCATACAAGATAACAAACTCCACAGCCTTCACAAGCTAGATGATCGATAAAAAAATATGATCCATCGTCTATAATTTCCTCTTTTACAGCCGAGAATCGACATTCTTCTTTACATCTACCGCATCCGGTGCACTTATCCTGTTCTATTTCAGCAGCCACCCCACCGCTAAAATTTCCTCTTGCTTTAATTTGAGGATCTAAAATAAGATGTAAATCCGCCGCATCAACATCGCAATCTAGATATCGAACTCTTTCCCCTCTTTTTGCTAGAGTCGAAGCAATATTGGTGGCAATAAATGTTTTGCCAGTTCCGCCTTTACCACTTGATATAGCTATTTTCATTTTAAATAGATTCTAATTTTTGCTCTAGCACATCCTGGGGCATAGCACCAATGATGTTATCTATATTCTGCCCATTTTTAAAAACGAGCAAGGTAGGAATTGACATTATTCTAAAACGTTCGGCAATTTCTTTATTCTGATCGATGTTTAATTTTGCAAACGCTATTTCCCCTTTGTATTTCTTAGCCAAATTTTCAATTATCGGATGAACCATAAGGCAGGGAGTACACCATTCTGCCCAACAATCAATCACTAAAAATGTGTATTTTTTTATTGCCTTATCAAAGTTGGAAGTGGTTAAAACAACAGGAAAATCTGGACTATCCACAAGCATTTTCTTTTTCTTCTCCTCTTCTTCCATTTTAGCCAGAATTTCATCTTTATTTGATGAACCATTAAGGATAAGTTGATAGATAAGCTTTTGTTCAGAAATAATACCAGATATTAATGACTCTCTGTTTTCATTTATTAAAATAGATGGCAGAGAAGATATGTTGAAAATTCTTGTCCTCTCCGCTGCCTCTTCTGCTTCTAGGGAACGGCTCATGACTCGACCCGGCAACTCAATTGCTATTCGGTTGCTTAAAAGAATTGCCTGAGGAGATGCAGGAGAATCGAGGCTGAAATATGTTTCTATTAACACATTGTTGTCTATATTTTTTAATTTTTCTTTTATAGAATTATTTAGGCCACTTTTCCTTTGAGAAACAAGAGATATGGTCTCAATAAGTGTACTTGCTATCTGGCCAGCAGGTACTCCCCAGTATTGGATGGAATAGCCATTATTTTTGCCGATTACAATTGTAGGAGAAAACGACAAATTTAATTCTTTTGCAACTTTATCTCCTGGGCTTAGAAATTCTGCTTTTATTTTATCATTTATTTGAGATAGCTCTTTTACAAGTTCTTTACTAAATTCAGCATACTCAGGATTTTCACCTCCTACAATAATATCCCGAGTGAGAACTTTGATATCCACATTTTCTTTTAATTCCTGGCTATATTTTCTCTCTAAGAGCTCTCTTGTTCTTGTATCAATCAACATATTAAATTCCTCCTTTAATTTTGTCCCCCCACCTGTTAGAGGTGCTTAATGAAATTCAAGCAATGTAAAAAGGGTCTTAAATTGGAATTTGTATTACCTCATTTTCTAAAAAAATTCAGTACATCTTGCAGGTTTTGAGAGAGCCTCTTTATAGTTTCTTGAGTCATGCCAGCATACCCGAATCGGATGCATCGCGGAGCTCCGAATACTGAAGCTGGAACCACGCTGAATTTTTCTAGTTCCATGGCTTTATCGACAAAAGCTTTATCGTCAACTTTGATATCTTCGGGCAATCTTGCAAGGACGCTGATAGCTCCTGAAGGGAAGTCTTTGTCTCTTCCTGCGAGGGCAAACCCTTTCTCACTGAGAATAGAAATTATAAGATCACAACGCTGTTTGAGTTCTTTTTTAATTTCAGAAATAACGTGGGGAGGTCGCCCGTTTTCAAAGTCTTTCACCTCTTCTTTCAAGATATCTATCAATATGCGCTGTCCCAGCACATTCGGTGAAGATGAGAAAGATCGGATCATCTTTGGCATCCAACTATTTGTGAATGTCTCTTCAGCAGCTATTACATAGCCTACCCTTGCTCCAGGGATCAAGTATTCTTTAGAGGCAGAACTGACAACAACAGTTCTTTCAGGAGCAAAAGATAACATGGACTGTGGTTCGCCCTTGTAACGGATAAAGTTGTAAACTTCATCAGAGATGATGGTGAGGTCCGTGTCTTTCGCGAGTTCAGCCAGATTGCTCAGCTCATTTTCGGTAAGTATGTCGCCTGAAGGGTTATTGGGAAAATTAATAAGAACAGAAGTTATTTTTTTATCTCTGATAGTACGTTCTATATTCTTAAAGTCAACATTATAATTTTCGTCAAAAAAATCTATAGCAACAGGATTTCCGCCAGCATTCAAGATGATTCCTTTGTAATTGCTCCAATACAGAGGAGTAAGACCCACGTTTTGTTTGTAAGCAAAAAGATGCATGACTATGGCCAGCCCCTCTGTAGCACCTGAAACAATAGCCACATTTTTTTTATCCAGTCCATTTAAAGGAATTCCGGGTCTGTTTTTTAATCTGTAAGCATAAGTCCAGAATCGAGCGACCAGTTGGCGCAATTCTTCCAAGCCTGAGGACGGCCCATAATAGATTTCTTTCTCTGGGAAAATTCCGACGATTTGTCCCTGGTCGCTTCGTATGAAGCCGGAGTTCCTGGCTGCGATGGCTTTTGCTTTGGCTGCGATGGCGGGAATTATTGGTTCTGAAGAAATAGTTTGGCGGATTCCTTCAGGCATAAATGCCCATGCACGCTTTAAAAGAGGTGATTCGAAAGCACGTTTATTAATCATTATTTTTCTCCGCTCACTTCTTTTCTATCAAAGAGGCAACAACATCCCTCAATTCTTGCATTGTAAAGAGATCTCTCTTTCTCAGTCTGCCTAAGGGTTCATTGAGAGGAGTACTTGGAGGGAGACCTAATTTATCAGCGATCTTTCGGGCTGGAATACCTGTTAGATTTTCTATGTCATTAAGCGTCATTTGGCCTGTGATCAGAATCCCGGATTGATCTTCTTCCATTCTTCCTCTGGCTATTTTTTTCTCGTGCTCTTCTTCTCCCTTTGGCTTTTCTTCTTTCTTTTCATGCTCAATTTTTTCTTCTGTGATCTGTTGTATCTCTGGGCTCTCTTTTTTCTCTTCTGGAGATTTTGTTTCTTTGCTCAAAAGTTCAGTTATTATGGCTCTTACTTCAACTAATGTAAAAGAGTATCTTTTTCTCAGTATTCCTAATGTATCATCAAACGAGATTTTTGATGGGAGTCCCAGTTTATCGGCTATTCTTCTTGCAGGAATATCAAAGGCTTTTTCCACATCTAAAAGTGTCATCTGACCTGTTACAGTCAAATATCCCTGATCTTCATCTTGGAAAGCAGTTTCATCCGATATTTGATGTCCTTTTTTAAGTTGTTCTATTTGTCTCATTCTTTCCCCTGCTTTTTTCCCGTAGTCCTCATAAGAAGCAGGATACTTAGGATAAAAACACCAGAAAAGAAAAAGAACAAGAAAAGAAACAATGACTGTAAGTATTAAAACCGCACCCCATCTTTTTTTGAATAGCTTTTGTGCTTTTCCCTTTATCCATTTCCAGTCAAAGATAATGTGAATAATGATGAGGATAGAAAAGACGATGGAGATATAGAGATGAATGTTTCCCCATTGATGGCGGTGAAGCCCCATGAAATATTTATCCGCCTCCTGCGCAGTAGGACCTTGAGCTAAAAAGAAACCCATGAGAAAGCCGATGAAAGATATACAGACCAGACAGATGAAAAGCAGTGTATCCACCAGGTATTGCCAATTGGATTTTTTCATTTTTAAACTCCTCTGTTTAATATTTGTTTTAGTCTCTCCCATATTTCTTTTATTTCTTTTGATGCAGAATTTGTTGAATATTCGACAAAAGGAATGCCCTGAGTCAAAGATTTTGTTATTTCTTCGTCATAAGGAATTTTTCCGATTAGAGGAACAGAATTTCTCTCGCACCAGGTTTCGATCTGAGAGACATTACGAAGATTTATGTCAAATTTATTGATGCAGCAGGCTGTTCGGGTCTTGAAA
>Ga0209986_10004427_pt1 | contig 11882 bp, 16 predicted proteins | sample BlataG_FD_183168 | JGI IMG/M metagenome (GOLD analysis project Ga0209986, IMG submission 183168) | Deep subsurface microbial communities from Black Sea to uncover new lineages of life (NeLLi) - Black_00105 metaG (SPAdes) (version 2) | ecosystem: Environmental > Aquatic > Marine > Oceanic >...
GGGGGTAGGGGGGGGGGGGAAGATGAGGGTTACAAAATAACAAAGGTGGAAGAGACGGGTGCCCTTTCTCTGTTGTCGGTTGTGGGCAATGAGGTGAAGGATAGCTTACCAAGACAGCCACTTGTGGTGACATTGATCTCACTGAGTGCTAGATCTTTGGCGAATTGTGTTATCTGCAAGGACCCTTGCTTCTTGCATGTTTTATTCGTGCAAATTCTAAGCTCGAAAAGTGGATTAGAATTATTTGAAACAACGACACAATGCCGCCGTTTTGATAGATTTTGCCGATTCAAATTGTGAACATTCAGATTTGCCGTCATTATGAGTTCTGGTGTGGGAAATATAAAGGATTTTAATGGTTGACCGGGAGCAAAAGAACCTTTTCTGCCGCTCGTCTCGTCGACCAAACAACTTGGGGAAAGCTTTTGTTTTTTATTAATTCAATTGCAACGTCAATTTTCAAAATCATACATTGGTCAAACTATTTCAAGTCTATTTCATTCCGTACCCTGGTTAAACCTCTATATTTTCAACGTGCAACTCTCGATTCAAATCCAAAACATCCACATCACCAGCAGTTACCCATAGACCAGCATGATGACCTTCCAGACCCCATCCAACACTTCATTAGACGTATCTCCACTCATCTTAGACGGCAAACCGTACACCTTCTCCATAAGATGTCCCCTCCCTTCTCCCAATCACGCCACCATTGTCGCCAATACCCTCTCTGTCGACGAAGAGCTCCGACCGCAATTCGTCACCAGAGAAATAACAGCAGATGGCTCCTGCTTAATAGTTAGGTTTGCAGCAGTAGATTTAAGAACTCTTAGAGCAGCTAGTGCTACATTTTGTGATTTATTAAACTTATCTTGCAGAACATTAGAAGTGTTTCCTCCCCTAGATGATTAACAATTATTATTATTTAATCTACTCACCCTTCTTCTTCTCCATCTTCATTCTCATCACCACCACCCTCATTCTCTTGTAATATACATATAGGCACAAAGTAAACAGGCAACCTCCAATACCTACTCTTCACCCCTTTCCATATCTCCTCGTCATCAACCTTCACTGGCATGGCTTCATAGCTGACTTCAAACCCTAGCGCCCGTAACTCTAACCTTGCTACATCATTAGACACCAAGTGATAGAATATCTGATCAGCTGCCAGTCCATTGAAATAACTATATACACCTCCTGGTTTTAATAACCGGGGTATCTGGGAGTGAAACTCTCGCATGTCGTCATAGTATTCCCCGAATGTATCGAAGAAGATCGAGTCGAAAAACTGGTCTGGGAGGAGACAGATGACATCTTGCCATCTACCAAAGTGAACACTTACTCCTGCCTTTTTATTCCAGCCATCTTCTACCATTTTCTTATACACCATCGGATGGGCTTCTATTATATGATGCTGAGTAATACTATTGGTACTTGATATAGTAGTTTCATCGTCCTTTGCATTATGAATTCTATTCTGTATTTCTGTATCTATAATGCCCATACCAAAGCCTACATTGAGTATTGCTCTTCCACTAGGAGTGTCTGTACATATAATATCAGCATGTTTCTGCATCAACTCTCTCTCCCATTCCATCATCACCCCATCTCCTTGTTGATTGATCAATGTATGTCCATCTTCAGTGTACTCCACTCCTTGCTCCAAATACTCTTGATTTGAAGCATTCATATTGTTATTATCCTGTTGTTGTTGTTGTTGTTGTTGTCTACGAGCTGCAGTGCCTAATAAGAGCTCTGCACGAACTGCAAAGTCAAGAAGCAGCTTGAAAATGGTGGGGTGACCAGAGCCGGAGGCATATTCTGCAGCGGATTGGTTTTCTGAGTCGGTGGCGTTCCATGGCGCACCGGCTTCTAAGAGTAAGTTGACGGCAGTTGAGTTGCCAGAAGATGACGCCATCATAAGAGGGGAGACGCCTTCGTCATTTTGATATGATGGGTCTGCGCCTTGGTCGATAAGGATCTTAATTTTGTCTGCATCTCCAAGTTGTGATGCATGGAGCAACTGTGCATCGAGCGATTCGTCATCACACATTGGTATCCTGTTAAGTATTATGTGTACGTGTAATTGCTATATAAAAATTAATTGTAATGCACCACAGCAAACTTAAGCCTCCCCCAAAGATTTCAAACGTTCCCTTTCCCAGCCAAAGAACACAAAACCACTCCAATGCGCCAAGTGAAAATGATAAATTTCCATCCATCTATACGTATTCGAATCCATTAAGACGCGCCTTGTGACCAATTTACTACACAAATTCCCAGATCACTTGCTCATTTATTAGAACATAGAAATGGCCATGATTGCAAATAAAGTAGTCGTTGTTACTGGAGCATCTAGAGGCATAGGTTTAGAATTCGTCAAGCAATGCCTAGATAAGAACAATACAGTCATTGCTGCATGCCGAGAGCCTAAATCTGCCGCCAAGCTCCAATCCCTCCAACCCAACGACGCTCTCTCTATCACCCAACTAGACGTCACATCTCCTTCCTCCATCTCTTCATGGACCCAACAAGTCCTCCAACTCACCCCTCACATCGACCTCCTTATTAACAACGCTGGTATATATGGTGAACGCATCAGCTTCAATGACGCCACCCAGGATGCCATGCTCCAGCCATTTGTCACCAACGCCATTGGCCCTCTCCTCATAACCCAGGCCCTCTACAAAGCTGGCCTTCTTGGTGGCCCCTCTTCCTCCAAGTCATCTCACTCCACCATAGCCAACATTACCAGTAAGATGGGAAGTGTCGAAGACAATGGTAGCGGCGGCTCCTACGGCTACAGAGCCAGTAAAGCTGCCCTGAACATCATAAACAAATCAATGTCAGTTGATCTGGGAGAAGATAACTGTACATCAGTGTTGCTTCATCCGGGGTGGGTACGAACTGATATGGTCAATAATAATGGATTGATCGATACTAGTGAGAGTGTTTGTGGTATGCTGGCTGTGTTGGAGAGTGGTAGGCCTTTGAATGGATGTTGGTATGATTTTGCTGGCAAGGAGATACCTTGGTAAACGCGTATTTATTTGCTTTTAAAAATGAACGGGTTAAGGTGTACAGAAGTGTGTAATCTAAAAAACACTACACTACCATCATACAAGTAAATGTATTCCACCCCCTCTCTCTCTCTTCTCTATCTCTCCCCGTCTCTCAGAGATCTCAACACAGCCTTAACTCTAGCAGCCGATCCAAACGCCACTGCTGGCCCCCACTCCCTCCTACTTATACTTATACCACTACCACTACCTTCTTTTTCTATAAACACCAACTTCAACACCAAGCTCACCCTTGGCCTTCTTCCTGCAGCAGTACTGGGTGGCAATACTCTGTGGACCACATCCTGGTGCATGATGACTGCTCTTCCAGGACTTGGTCTCACGAAGACACCATTACCACCGCCACCACTACTATTACTATCATCATCAGCTTGGTTGTCTAGAAACATAGTTTCTCCACCCCAATCTCTCTTCCACTCATTATCAAGGTATATAATGAGCGATACCAACAAAGGAAGGCCAGGCTCCCCATTGAAATAATCCCCGAATGCATCAGTCCAAGGGGAAGGGGAGGGGAAAGTGGTAGGGTCTGCGTCAACATGCCATGTGTAACTATCGCCTGCTACTGCTGCATTGCATAATACAGCACTGCAATCAGCATTGTCATCATTATAATTTAATTGGATAGCCTGTGAAGGAAGAAAAGCAATGTGATACTCTGGATACAAAGCACACAGACGAGCCTGTACCTGCATCATTGCTGGGGGAGGCGTGTCTGACATGAGCTCTTTCAATACATGTGGTCTCAGACCCCATGTTGGTGCCCCTCCCTTCATATCTGCTGTCCTTCTCTCCCATTTATTACCATCAAATGATCTACCATCATCATTCTCACCAAGTGATGCATATTGGAGTAGTTGTCTTCTGTTGATGTCATCCAGGAAATTGTCCAAAACAATGACGGAGGAGGTGGATATTCTAGCTCCCTCTGGTGTTGAGAAGGAAGGGACAATGCAGCCATCTAGTGATATGTTCAGTGATACATTCACTGATTGAGGTGACCATTGAGTATCCGTTGAGATGGTGGTGTGGAGGAGCTTGAGTGGAGGGAATGATGGAGGGAAGGGCCATGGTTGTGATGATGATGATGATGATGATGGTTGCTGCTGCTGCTGCTGCTGCTGCTGCTGCTTGTGTTCCTGTCCTAACTGTTCCTCTTGCATATCTATCTATATCTATTTCTATATTATTATTATACAGAGTTCATAGCCTTTAGTTTCTCACGTTGTTGCTTAGGAGATAGCAGCATGCGATCAATGTAAGGGAGTTTGTCCAACCTGGTTCTTCTGGCTTCTCTATGTTTGGCAATCTTCTCATCCATATCCTTGAGATTGGCTTCTATCTTGGCTAGTCTTTCAGGTTTGGTTTTGTCTACTTTGTGGCCTTTCTGGCGAGGTGGTTTTTTGGTGGTGGTGGTGGTAGTGGGGGATGTGATAGGGTCGTAGGGCCACTCTCTGTTTTGGAATGGAAAAGGGAATGGAGGGGAAGGAAGGGAGCGGCGGCATTGAGTGAGGATCGTTGCATTGGTATGGAAAGGTTGTTTGTCCGGGAGATTTTGTTGGTGTGATGTAATAGTGACATGTTAGTTGACGTACCTGCCCTCTAATAAGGTTTGTTTTCTTAAGCGAGCAGCGTTTTTAGCACTGATGACTGCTTTTCTCCAAACACCTTCAACTAGTTGAGGCTTGAATGCTGCCTGGCCAAGTTCGGCAAGACGTTTTGCTGACATTTCAGATGTGCGTGAAGAGTGGAAATTTTATGTTGTGTGGGGGAGGGACTCTTGTTTTTCAATGCCAGAAAAATCAGTCACTGTTACCTTTTACCATCATCACCATCACACCGCCTGCTCAGACACCCACACATACCTGCCTCTATTCGGCCAGACATCTCTTTTCCTAAAGGAGGAGAAGCAGAAGAGACTTGGTGCCCCAGGCATTTGCCCTGCCTTGCTTATCACATGGATGCATATATTTGCACTTGTAGTTTTTATATTTCAATGCCAGAGCATGTCCCCGACCTCGTTCGACTAGACTCAAATTTCTGAGTCCAAAAGTCGTTATTTTGTACCAATGCATGCATATCCAACTTGGTACTATCAATTTCCATGAGCGTAAATGTCCCACATAACTTCTTATGACGACAAACCGCATATATTTCATTCAAAGTTGAAAAGGGGGAACATGTCATCCACTGATTCACTGCAATTCGAAATTCAACTCTTAAAAGAAGAGAACCAGCGTCTGAAAGCCCAACTAGACACCCTCAACATCTCATCAAATAGTGAAACATCACATCAACCCCCAAGTACCACAATTAGAACCAAGACATCTTCACAAACACCATCACCGACATGGGATGCCGTCGGCCACGGCCTCTCCTCTGACCAAATCTCCCGCTACAGCCGCCAAATCATCCTCGGCACCTTTGGCCCAGAAGCCCAAGGCCATCTCTGCCGCAGCTCCATCCTCATTGTAGGAGCCGGTGGCCTCGGCTCCCCTGCTGCTCTCTACCTGGCTGCTGCCGGCATCGGCCGACTCGGCATCGTCGACCGGGATGCCGTCGAACTCAGCAATCTCCACCGCCAAATCATCCACACTGAACGCTCAGTCGGCATCCATAAAGCAGAATCTGCAGCAGCAGCATGCAAATCCATCAATTCTTCAATTTCAATACAAACATACAAACACGGCATCACCCCCCAAAACGCCCTCGACATTATCTCATCCTACGACGTCGTCCTAGATGCCAGCGACAACGCCCCCACCCGCTACCTCCTATCAGACGCCTGCGTCATTGCACGCAAGCCTCTCGTATCAGGAGCTGCTATCGGCTTGGACGGACAGCTCACTGTTTATTGTTATGGCGATGATGGTCCTTGCTATAGGTGTCTCTTTCCAGAATCTCCCCGGCCAGAGAGCTGTGCACGCTGTGCTGATGCTGGGGTACTTGGTGTTGTACCCGGTATCATTGGTACCATGCAGGCTTTGGAAGCTATTAAGATTGTATCTGGAATAGGGAAGCCAATGGGGAGGAAGATGTTGATTATGGATGCTGCTGAGGGAAGGATGATGATGATGGGACTGAGAGCCAAGTCTCCCAATTGTGTTGCCTGTGGTAGTGGCGGTAGTGATGGTGACAAAGATGGCAGCGATACTAGTCTATCCAGGTATACAATAAATGCGAATACTATAAGCACATATGACTATCGAGATTTCACTGGTCAGGCAGATAATGATGGACCGCCAGTACCACTTGTACTATTAGATGATAAGGATAGAATATCAGTACAACAGCTGAAGCAACGCCTGCTGGCTGCCTCATCACCTGCTAGTAACGGATCAGCAGTAGAACAAATCAATAACAGTGATAAGATATTGCTGATAGATGTGAGACCATTGGAGCAGTATAAGATATTTAGGTTACCGGGTGCTCTGCATGCACCTTGGGGACGTAGGTTTGATGAACACATTGCGCAACATATGAATGGTGATAGGGAGGAGAGGGAGGTGATTGTATACTGTAGGAGGGGTAATGATTCTCAAAGAGCAGTGGAAAGGTTGAAGGTATTATGGCAAGGGAGGAGAGGTGATGTGAAGGATGTGGTTGGAGGAATAGAGGCCTGGGCCAAGGAGGTAGATGATGAAGATTTTCCTATACTGTGAGATGATCCGATGGTCTGATGGTAACGGATAGAAGAGGAAATAGATTGAGGGCGGTCGTCGACGAGTTTGTCATGTTATCCAACCCAGATCGTTGTTATAAGCGCTCAAATTGAATCGTTTTTGAATTATATACTTAACAAGCTGACATATTGGGGACGGTTTGAAAATTGTTATTTGCTTCAACTAGATATAAGCGAGAGAATGAGTGTGTTGAAAATGCCTTGCAAAGTGCAATCAAGGCTGCACAATGAAACTCATAGTAAATTATCATGTTGTCGCTTCAATGGAACATCCATTAGTCTGCCTAAGGATCGTTTGGTGCAGAAAGTAGCCCGTCAAAACCCCTCAAAATACATCTCATCTTCACCTCTAATTCCCAGAGCAACAGCCGCTCCTCCCACCACTGCCTCCACCGCATCCTCTTCAGGCTCCCAATTCAATGGTTTCTATGACGTTGTAGTCGTTGGAGCCGGCATTTCCGGCCTCACCACCGCCCTCGCCCTCCAAGCCGAACACGCCACCACCGTCAAACACATCCTCGTGACAGAAGGCCGCGATCGCGTCGGCGGCAACATCACCTCTTTGGCAGACAACTCTCAGGGCTACCTCTGGGAAGAAGGTCCCAACAGTTTCCAGCCAAACGACTCTATGCTCAAAGCTGCAGTCGATTCAAATTGTGACAAGGATCTTGTCTTTGGTGATCCCAAGGCGCCGCGTTTCGTCTTCTGGGAAGGCAGACTCAGACCCACCCCATCAGGCCCAGACGCCCTCACATTCGACCTGATGACAATTCCAGGCAAAATCCGGACTGGTCTTGGGGCTTTGGGCCTGTTCAAAGCTCCAATGCCCCAGCAGGAGGAAAGTGTAGAACAATTCGTAAAGAGAAACCTAGGTGACGAGGTCTTCTTCCGCCTCATAGAACCCTTTTGTTCCGGTGTATATGCTGGAGACCCCACCAAGCTGTCCATGAAGGCTGCTTTTGGTAAGGTGTATGACCTGGAAAAGAAGGGAGGCTCCATTGTTGGTGGTGTTATCAAGCTACTACAGGATAAAAAGGCTAATCCACCTCCTCCCAGGGATGCAAGACTGCCTCCCAAACCACAAGGACAGACAGTAGGATCATTCAAAAGGGGACTACAGACGCTGCCGATAGCTATAGCAGATAAGTTGGGTAGTGATGTTATTCGTACATCATGGAACTTGAAGAGCATTGTTAGTAGTAATGAAGATGCTTCATATACATTGATCTACGACACGCCTCAAGGACAGCAACAAGTGAAAACAAAATGTGTTGCCCTAACTGTCCCTTCATACATAGCAGCAGATTTAGTTGCTGACAAGGCAGCTGGAGCTGCAGAGAAGCTAAGATCTCTGGATTACCCCCCCGTAGCAGCAGTCACTCTGTCCTACCCTGAGACCGCCATCAGACCAGACAGATTGGACGCACAAGGCACTCTGCCTGGATTTGGTCAACTCCACCCCAGAACCCAAGGCATCACCACCCTGGGTACCATCTACAGTAGCAGCCTCTTCCCTGGAAGAGCTCCACCAGGCCAAACCCTGCTTCTGAACTACTTTGGCGGCGCTCTGAACCGAAAAGTCACAGAAATGTCCGACGATGACATCATCGCTCAAGTGGACAAGGACTTGAGAGTAATGCTCCTCCGACCAGATGCACCTCCTCCTAAGAAAATAGCTGTGAGAGTATGGCCCAGAGCTATTCCTCAGTTTAATGTGGGTCATCTGGAGGTGGTGAGTGGTGCGGAGGAGGAGATGAAGAAGAGTGGGCTGAATGGAGTGTTGTTGGGTGGTAATTATGTGGCAGGAGTGGCGTTGGGGAAATGTGTAGAGTATGGGTATGAGTTTGCTAAGAAAGCAGCAGCAGTGGTGGAGAAGAGTAATGTAGTGTAGTGGGGAATTAAAGAAGAGATAGAATGCTGAGATTTGATATGTAAGGCATTGTTACTGCCCCATTTCCTACTGTTTCATTGTATTATTTCCAGGTAATAGTTCCATGATACTAATTGCATCCACCTCCATGTGGGGGCAAGGGCTGTCTATTTGTAGTTGTGGGAATGTTATTCTTGTCATCAATTCATTACTGTGTGGGAGAATGTACCAAAGGAAACCAAAACTCGAACATTTTGCTTAACTCAAAGGAGCCCCACGTGCATGAGGCTGGGATTGCTGTGTGTAATCCTCCTTCCATATATGTACGGCATTGTCAATGCGGTGCTTTTTTTTCCATCAATAATAATAGATGGTTGATCGTCGGATGGTCGGTACGGTTGAGAGATGGCATGTTTTATAAAAAGAGGGTAGTTTTCTAGATCATCCTGCATTTGAAAGAATAATTCGAATTTATACGTGTTATAACAGACGTAGTTCCTTGTCATCAAGCGCATATTCGTCCGATTAATTGCGAATCAAAGCTCAAAAAACAAATGACGCAGGAGCAAGAATGGTCGCTCACCGAGGAGCAGAGGCAAGAGACAGTATCTAGAATACGGCTGAATCTATCCACCATGGCATTCTTCCGCCAGGCACCACTACCCGATGATGCCGTCGCTACAGCAGCCGTCACCATGGAAAAGAAGGCCTACACCGTCGCCAAGGTTGAGGCTCGCACCACCACTGGCGTCAGGCCCCACCATGAGACTCTCAAAGCCTACATACGTAAACTTGGTGCTCTGATGATTGAAACTGTAGAAAGTGGAGCAGCTGTTGTTGAAGCCCATGCTGCAGCTGCCACCGCTGCCACTGCTGCTGCTGGAGCCAAACCAGGAATGACAGATTCAATCGATTTATCACATGGCTCCCGAGACTTTCTAATCACAGAAACAGCAGAACAACTCCTTGCGCCAATGCTCCAACCAGGAGCTGTCATCAGACGTATCAAATTCAGCACCAAGAGCTTTGGCATAGAAGCAGCAGAAGTCGCCGCCAAGGCAATTAGAAACGTCTCCAACACTCTCCAACATGCAGACCTGGCCGATATCATTGCAGGAAGACCAGAATCTGAAGCTCTTGGCGCCCTTACAATCATTGCTGCAGCACTAGCACAGTGCCACTTGAAGTTCTTGGACTTGTCAGACAACGCATTGGGAGAAAAGGGCATCAGAGCAGCTGCCGCTGCTTTTGTCGATCAGCCTGCTCTAGAAAACATTGCCTTCCGAAACGTAGGCTGCTCTGTGCATGGATGTGCTGCATTGCAGGAGCTGATTAGCAACACGAGTCATTTGAAGAGTATCAGTTTGTATAACAACATGTCGGGTGACGAAGGGGCTGTATCCATTGCTGCCCTTATTTCTAGATGTCCTGTTCTGGAGGAGTTTAGTATGGTGAGCAGCAGGGTGGGAGCAGAAGGTGGAGCTGCACTAGGCAGGGCGCTGGCTGCTGGAACCAAGATGCTGGTTAAACTTGATGTTCACGATAATCCAATGACGGAAGAGGCAGCTGCGGCTCTTGCAACGGCCATTATGGCTCAACCTCACTTGTTAACTTTAAACCTCAATGATACATGTCTGTGTGATAAGGGAGTGTCCCAAATAGCAGCGGCATTACAACATGCAACTGCTGCAGAGAAGCTGGAGACGTTAGAACTTGCTTTGAATGAAATTACACCAGATGGAGCAGAAGCAGTAGCAATGGCAATCGTGGCAAAAGGAGCAACCCTGAAGACGGTCAACCTAAGGGAAAATGAGCTTGAAGATGATGGTGCAGTGATGATAGCCAAAGGCTTAATGTCTGCCCCTCACCTAAGAACAATAGACTTGTGTCTGAATCAAATACACAGAGTAGGAGCGCTGGCAGTTGCCAAGGTGGTGGTGGAGACGGCAAATGATTTGGAGCTACTGGCGTTGGATGAGAATGAGATCAGTGATGGTGGGGTGGAGCAATTGAAGAAGATGATGGAGAGTGGTGGAAAATTAGGAGCTTTGGGAGCTTTGGATGAGAATTTGGGAGATGAAGAGGATGAGGATGGAGATGAAGGGGTAGAGGACTTGGCTGAAATATTAGGGAGAGGACTGAAGTTGTGAGAAATGGAGAAAGGGAGAGATAAGTGGAGGAACACGCGTCCTTCTCATTTAAATTAAGCGAGAGGTAGTTCACCACCCAGCTTTAATTGCAATTACAGATAGAAATAAATTCGCTTGTTTCGATTACCTTAAGAACAACACGTTCCAATTTATGATCATTTCCGCTTGAAGTGAAAAATCGCTGAATTTTGTATTTTTAGAGGAAATTAAAGAAAGAATGGCCCGTTCTATAAATTTATGGCTGCTACCAGTCATTTGCATGGCTCTCATGCCGAGTCCAGCTAAAACAGACGTAAGTATTCTCCTTGCCAACAACATCCTACTGCACAGATCGTCCTGGACATCCCCGCCCACTAACCTTTGTCATTTCTCCTATTACCTGTCTGCCCTATTTCTTTTCTATTCCATCTTAATCAGTGCCCAGAAGGAGCTACTTTCATGGATGCGTTAGGGGGCACCTTCTCCGCCGCCTCCATCACCAAATGGGGCATCCAACTAGCCGGCTTCGACGACAAACTCCCCCCTCCCTCCATCGGCGTGACCATCCTCATTCCCAGCAATAAAGCTTGGCTGAAGCTCTTCTGGGATGAGAAACTATTCGTCCCAGTCCTAACCACCATCAAGGACAAACTCGTAGCCATAATGTCCTATCACATTTCCTTAACCCCCCTCTCACCCGACGAAATCCGCTCCTCCACCAAAGACGCCCCCAAGGAAGCGCCTTCCGTGTTTGGCCTTTTAATGGGCCGCAATGAACCTATTATTTACTGGAACGATCTTGATGTTGGATTAGACAAGATGTTATTCAAGAGTCAACACAAATCTCAGATATCAGGTGCTAATGCATTGCATGTTAGAGAGATTTGTGGATCTTATGTATGTAGTGGATAGAGTGTTGACACCTGCTCCTGGATTGGGCAATGTGCCCAAGGTAGAAATTCCAGCTGGATTTGATATGAGCGCCCTCGGAGGAGGAGATGGTGGTGGTGGTGGTGGTGGTGGTGGTGGTGGTGGTGGTGGTGGTGGCGGCGGCGGCGGCGGCGGCGGCGGCGGCGGCGGCGGCGGCGGCGGCGGCGGCGGCGGCGGCGGCGGCGGCG
>Ga0209986_10004428_pt1 | contig 11881 bp, 10 predicted proteins | sample BlataG_FD_183168 | JGI IMG/M metagenome (GOLD analysis project Ga0209986, IMG submission 183168) | Deep subsurface microbial communities from Black Sea to uncover new lineages of life (NeLLi) - Black_00105 metaG (SPAdes) (version 2) | ecosystem: Environmental > Aquatic > Marine > Oceanic >...
TCTGCTATCCTTTGCCGTTGCAGTGAGAAAGTAAGTTACTTCAGGGTCGATTGTTCTGTATGTGGGTCCCTGAGCAAACGCAGATACTACCTTTTTCCAATCCGACACGATTTCTACCCGGCTGAATATAGGGGTTCTGGCCTCGTTAGCAACCCTTGCTCTCAGTTCAAATCTACTTGTAGGATCAACGACCAGATAGGAGGGAAACCCCTCCAGATATGATAGGTTCTCTTCGTATCTGTCTATTGTGTCGCCACCCATGGTAATCTCAATAAAACGCGTGTGTAGAATCGAATCCAGATCAGCATCCTCAGATGGATAGATACCGGTCTCTCTTCTGTAAGATTCAATGGCCTCTGCCATCTTGTGCAGGGCTACATTTGCCTCCAGAATTATCGCCGATGTCTGTACACTCTTTCTTATAGTGCCTTCGTATTTTGACATTATTGCCGTAGCCCTTTCAATCATCTGGATTCCGCTCAGCAGTCCAGCCATATCATCCTTCCGCATCTCCAATGATCTGTATTGATTAATACCCCCTCTTATATCTTTCATAACCTGTATAAGAAGTGAGTCAAACGCTAATGTATCGAGTATGGTCTCTATATTCTCAAATTCCCTCTCCGGGATAACAACCTCTGCTTGAGCAAGGGGTTGGTGGGTAAGGTATGCTTCGTAGACCTTGAATGTCCTGGATATCGCATCTGCCTTATATGTTGCATTCGCCACCCTCACTGAATCAAGCAGTCGTTCTGCCATCCTCTTTTTTAGTTCGTCCAATGACTGAATTATCTCCTGGCCTTTTCGTACAAGGTTGTCATCGATTTCCGAGATGACCAGTTCAGGATTCACCTTCTTCAGGATATCCAGCATCGCCTTAAACTCATCCTCTACATCTATCCCCACATGTGGTATCTCTATCGCCTCAATCTCCAGCATGTACTGAGAAATGAGATTTTGAACCCCCTCAATATGAGAAAGCATTTTTACCTGCAAAGAGGAATCCAGGCGGGGAACTATCTGCCTTTTGACATTCGCCAGCAGGTTCGTTATATTATCCAGCTGATTTCTCGCATTCTGTATACTTGCTGCGTGTATTGCAGCATCTTCATTCTCCTTGTATCTTACCCTCAAAAAATATGGTTTTAAAACGGCCTCTAAGTCTGCTCCCTCTTCAGGATAGGTTGCATTATCAACCCAGTATTCCTCAAGTGCGTTCTTCACTCCCCTCAGGCTTCTCTCAGCGTCCGTTATCATTGCCATGTCACGGTATCCTCCGCCCCTCTGACATGCAAAAACTGTCAATATTACAAGAGACAGTAACAAGATTTTCTTATACATGTCCCTCCCCTGTTGATAAATATTGAAAATTTAATCTATTTATTCCCTTATAACCAACTAACAAACTAACCAACTATTTAACTAATTAACTATTCAATGGAGCTGACGGGATTCGAACCCGTGACCTCTTGACTGCCAGTCAAGCGTTCTCCCAACTGAACTACAGCCCCGAACAATTTTTATACCACTATTTCTTCTCCTTTTTTTCTATCACTTCGTCTATTATACCGTATTCCTTTGCCTCCTGCGCGTTCATCCAGAAGTTTCTGTCCGTATCCCGTTCAATTTCTTTCACATCCTTGCCCGTATGAAACGCAAGTATTTGATTCAATTCCTCTCTCACCCTCGTGACCTCCTTCGCATGTATGGCAAGGTCAACAGCCTGACCGGACATACCGCCCATGGGTTGATGAATAAGGACCCTGGAGTGAGGCAATGCAAACCTTTTACCTTTAGTCCCCGAGGCAACTATAACAGCGGCTAAAGAAGCTGCCATTCCCATACATATCGTCGAAACATCTGCCTTGATATATTGGATGGTATCATATATTGCAAGGCCGCAAGATATGATACCACCGGGACTATCTATATAGAGATGTATATCCTTATGCGAATCCTCGGCTTCAAGGAATAAAAGCTGTGCCACGATACTCGAAGATACAGTCTCTGTTATCTCGCTGCCGAGAATTATTATTCTGTCCTTCAGCAACCTCGAGAATATGTCGTATGCCCTCTCTCCTCTTCCAGACGATTCAACAACTATCGGAACAAGATTCATAAACTCCTCCTATTGACTTAATATCAATTTTGAGCTTTCTGGTTTCTGGTCGTCAGTCTTATGCCTATCGACTTTTTCTGCGTATTCAACCTTCGCGTTTTTTACTACCAGGTCAAGTGCCTTTCCTCTCCTGAGGTATGCCCTTATATACTCCCGACGATCAGTGTCTTTAAAAACCGTCTTTACCTCTGCAGGCGAAAGCGACTTTTTCAGGATTTCCTTCAATTCCTCGTCTGTCACCGTCAAATTTTCCTTATCCGCTATTATAGAAAGAATGACCTTTGCTTTTGCATCCCAGACCGCTCTCTCTCTTATCTCCTTTTCGTCCATAGAGTTAACTCTTGTATTCTTTACATCATCCTGCCAATCCTCATACGCAATGTCAACAAACACCTTCGGCGAATCAAACTGGCACTGCTCCACAAGTTTGTTAAGAACTACCCCAGGGAGTATCTCTTTTATCTGTGTATCAACCCTTTCAGAAAGTGTCTTACTTGCATGTTCTCTCAGTTCCTCCATGTTTTGGAATCCGCATATCTTTGCAAACTCATCGTCAACTGGCGGAAGTTTTACCTCCTTTACCTCATTTACCATAATTTTGTAAGTAATCTCCCTCCCCGCAATGGATGACTCTTTATAGTCAAGCGGATAGCGGATATTTACCTCTACATTCTCACCCGGTCTCCTGCCGACCAGTTTTTTGTTAAACCCATCTGGGACTACATTCGAACCAAGAATGAAGCCAAAGTTGGTAACTGTATCAGGTCGGAGTAGTCCCCTCTCTTCTTTCAAATAATTATAGTTTATTACCAGATAATCACCAGGTGCAGACACCCTTACAACAGGTATATAGGTGGCATAGGAAATCCTCATTTCCTCTATTACCCTGTTAACACCTTTATCTGTTATCGAAGGAATCGGAAGTTCGACAGTAATATCCTTGTAATCGATATCCACGTCGGGAATCACCTCAAAGGATGCGGTAAACGAGAGCGTATCTTCAGCTTGCTTTATATTACCTATTTGAGCCCTTGTCAGCGGAACTATCCCCTTTCCCCTTATCGTCTCGATGTATGTATCTCTGCATACACCCTCTACCGCCTCTTCTTTTAATGCATCTCCAAACCTTTTCTTTATAACGGAGATAGGCACCTTACCCTTTCTAAATCCATCTATAGAGACCTCTTTTGAGTATCTACTTAAAAGCTCTTTCTCTTTTTTGGCGACAAGAGATGAAGAAACACTTATCTTAAGCGTCCTTTCTGAATCAGACGGACTTTCCAATGTAGATGCAATTTCACTCATACCCTTAAGAATCTGGAGTGCTATAACCTCCCCACCGTATAACCATCAATAAGCTTTATGGTTACTTGCCGTCTGGCGGGCATTTTAGGGGAAAAATATTATAACACAATAAAAGAAAAAAGTCAAGAAAAATATGCCGTTCTTACCTGCTATTTCTTATCTTTGCCTGAGCTGCAGCAAGTCTTGCAACAGGCACCCTGTAAGGCGAACAGCTAACATAATCCAATCCTGTTCTCTCACAGAAATCTATGGATTTCGGGTCGCCCCCATGCTCACCACATATTCCGACCTCGAGTTTCGGATTTGTCCTCTTTCCATTTTTAAACCCTATTTTTATGAGTTCCCCAACACCTTTTTCATCCAGGGTCTGGAACGGATCATAAGTCAAAATTCCTTTTTGTATATAACTGTCAAGTATCTTTGCAACATCATCTCTTGAAAAACCAAATGTGGTTTGTGTGAGGTCATTTGTACCATACGAGAAGAAGTCTGCTATCTTTGCTATCTCACCTGCTGTAAGTGCTGCCCTCGGCAGTTCAATCATTGTACCTATCATATACTTTATCTCTATTCCCTGTTCCTTCATAACCTCTTTCGCAACTTCCTCCACCACACCCCTCTGATTTTTAAACTCCTCTACACTGCTAACTACTGGAATCATCACCTCTGGAATAACCTTTATGCCCTCTTTGGTGACCTCGCATGCAGCCTCAAATATTGCCCTTGACTGCATTGTAGTTATTTCAGGATATGTCACTCCAAGTCTACACCCACGATGTCCAAGCATGGGGTTTGTCTCTGACAATGCCCTCACTTTTTCCTCAATAACCTTGGGTTCCACATTCATCTCCTTTGCAAGCTCCCTGATAGCGGTTTCTTCCTTTGGCAAAAACTCGTGCAGAGGTGGATCAAGTGTCCTTATGATAACAGGAAGACCATACATAACACGGAAAATTTCTTTAAAGTCCTCTCTCTGCATCGGGAGAATTTTTGCGAGGGCTCTCTCCCTCTCTTCTCTTGTTCCGGCTATAATCATCTCCCTCATCGCTTTTATGCGTTCTTTTGCAAAGAACATATGCTCAGTCCTGCATAGTCCGATACCTTCGCACCCAAAATCTCTTGCAGTCCTGGCATCGTGTGGTGTATCTGCATTCGTTCTTACACCCAGCCTTCTCATCTTATCAGCAAAGGAGAGCAACCTCCCAAATTCGCCTGAGAGTGATGCCTTTATCTTGGGGACATTACCCTTCATCACGCGACCGGTAGCACCGTCTATGGTAATCTTATCTCCTTCTTTTATTATAGTCCCACCCTTTTTGAACAACTTATTCTTATAGTCTATATTTATGGATTCACATCCAACGACACAGGGCTTACCCATTCCTCTCGTGACAACAGCTGCGTGTGATGTCATCCCTCCTCTCTGGGTAAGAATACCCTCCGCACTTGCCATTCCTTTTATGTCCTCAGGAGATGTCTCAATTCTCACAAGAATACACTCTTCACCCTTTTCTTTCATTTTGACTGCATCCTCTGAAGAGAAAACCACCTTGCCGGTTGCAGCTCCGGGAGATGCCGGCAGGCCTCGTGCAACAACCTCTACTTTTGCATTCGGGTCTATCATGGGATGAAGAAGAAGATCTATATCTTTCGGGTCTACCCTCATAATTGCCTCTTCTTCTGTTATAAGTTTCTCATCTGCCATATCAACTGCTATCTTAACAGCTGCAAGGGGAGTACGCTTACCGGTGCGGGTCTGCAAAATAAAAAGTTTGCCTTTCTCCATTGTGAACTCTATATCCTGCACATCCCGGAAATGTCTCTCCAGCTTCTCATGAATAGCGCAGAGTTCTCTGTATGTGTCAGGAAACAGTTCTTCAAGAGATGGCAGAGAGGAATTACTTCTTTCTTTTTCAACCACAGAAAGCGGGTGAGGTGTGCGTATACCTGCAACAACATCCTCCCCCTGTGCATTTGGAAGCCATTCGCCATAGAACAGATTTTCACCGGTTGCAGGGTTGCGTGTAAATGCAACACCGGTCATAGAATCTTCGCCCATATTGCCAAATACCATAGCCTGCACATTACAGGCAGTTCCCCAGTCTTCTGGTATATTATTGAGTCTTCTGTATTCCTTTGCCCTATCATTGTTCCAGGATCTAAATACTGCCTCTATAGCACCCCATAACTGCTCTACAGGATCATCCGGGAATGTTTTCCCGTGCTTCTTTATTATCTCTTCATATTTCTTGACAAGTTCACCGAGGTATTCGGAAGATAATTCTGAATCAAGATTCACCCCTTCCTTCTGCCTCAATTCGGTAAGAATCTCTTCAAATTCCTCGTGCGGAATCTCCAGAACAACATTACCATACATATGTAATAATCTACGGTAGCAATCGTAGACAAACCTTTTATCACCTGTGTTTTTTATCAATCCCTTTATTGTATTCTTATTTAATCCAAGATTCAAGACAGTATCCATCATACCAGGCATAGATACCCTTGCGCCTGAACGAACAGAAACAAGAAGTGGATTGTCAATATCCCCAAATTTCTTACCCATTTTCTCTTCCAATCTATTCAGTGCCTCTATTACCTCCTCTTTTAGTCCTTCTGGGGGTGTATCATTGTGTTTAAAATAATACACACAAGATTCGGTTGTTATAGTAAACCCGGGAGGAACCGGTATACCAATCCTGGTCATCTCATGTAATCCCGCACCCTTTCCACCGAGAACGGTTCGGCCGAACTGCTCACCGAAGACGGTCTTCATATTCCTGTCTCCATCTCCAAAGGAGTAAACATATTTCATAGCTCTTCCTCCTTTAATCTATAAAAAAACAATTCATATCAACAGAGGTATGAATTTTCACTTGAACAGAGAATTCTACAAATATTACCCTGTATTCATTGTATTATAACACACCTCTTTAAAAAAGTCAAGCAAAAAATTGGACGCAGATTAACGCAGATTCTCACAGATAGGTATAAATCAAAAAGCCAAAATCTAAAATATGCTTATACTTTCATTATGATATCAAGGAAAAATTAACCGCATGTTATTCGGCTATCGGGCTGTTAGGTAAATAAGTTATTGTGTAATTAAGTCATTATGTTATTAAAATATTCGATTATCAATTAGCATTTGTCCTTTATCTTTCAATTTTCAATCCGCTTAATCCGTTGATAGAGAGCTCTGAAAAACTACTTTTGAGCTCTCTTGATTAGGCAGATTTTTAACCGATTACACAGATTTAGTAGGTTTTATAAGGTTTTTAATCTGTGTAATTTTTATCTTAATCGGTGTAATCAAGAGATTTCTGGGCTTTTTCAGAAATCTCTTGACAAAAAACTTGACAATCTGAAATATATGTGCTAAAATAATATATACCAGTCGTTTTTATTATTACTGCACAATGCGCGAGATATTTATAAATCCCGGTAGATATGACATAAATGTAGATCCTCTGGAGAGTCTTGTAGATGGTATATTAACATGCGAAGGTGCTCCTTCTAAACTCCGGATAGAGATCACATATACAGATGATAGTTACATAAAGAAACTCAATTCACGCTATCTTGGAAGGAATTATCCCACTGATTGTATGTGCTTTATTCTGCCTGACGAAGCAAGGAATAGAGAAATTGCAGATATCTATATATCTTATGATAGAGCAGTCGAACAGGCAAAGGCAAGAAAGGAAACGCTTGATTTTGAACTTGCAATTCTCACTGCGCATGGTGTTCTACATGCACTCGGGTATGAAGATGATAAACTGATAGAAGAAAAGCAGGAAGAGTACGCAAATAGATTTTTCACCCCCCCGCACCCTATGATTTAACCATCTTATGTTTACTGCCTTTCAAATACTTTTGCTCCTTTTGTTGTTATGTTTTTCCGCCTTTTTCTCGGGTTCCGAAACTGCTATATTTTCACTCTCCTCACTTACCAGAAAAAAACTCGCCGAGGAGTCCCGCAGATTCTCCATCCTGAATAAGCCACATAGCCTGTTGCCCACAATACTATTCGGCAACACCATTGTAAATATAAGTATTTCCTACCTCGCAGCTATAGCCATCGCCAGATTTATCGGGACACTATCCCCACAGGATATGGTAATAATAACCCTATGCATCGCATTCATAATTCTGTGTTTTGGCGAGGTTGCTCCAAAGTTCGTATCAGCAAGATTCGGAGAAATTGTAACGAGAAAAGGAATATCCACTTTGCTTCTCTTCAAAAAGATCTTTACTCCTTTTATTTTTCTTATAACTTTTGGAATGGATAGATTCTGGAAAAGAGACGAGACAAATCTCACATTGTACGAACTCAAGGCGATGTTAAATCTCGCTAAAGAGGAAGGCTATGTAACTGAAAAAGAAAAGAGGTTTGCAGAAAGAGTGCTATCCCTGAAAGAGATCACCGCGGAGGATATTATGACCCCGAGGAAGAATATACAGGCATTGGCTGAAAGCACTCCGCTTTCGTCAATAATAACAGGACATCTGCACTCCAGAATTCCACTTTTTAGAGACAACATAGACAATATAACGGGTGTGCTTTATATAAAGGATGTCCTTCCATATCTTTACTCCAGACGTCCAGGTAATATATCAGTGAAGAGATTAAAAAGGAATGCAATGTTTATTCCATCAAGTATGAGACTGTCAGAACTATTAGAGAATTTTCAAAATAAGAGAACTCACATAGCTATATGTGTAGATGAATATGGCGGTGTAGACGGAGTTGTCACATTGGATGATATTCTTGAAAGGATTGTATAAACTTTTATGTGGGCTACTGCTATCATATTACTTGTTTCCTACGCATTCTTTTCCCTTGCTGAAATCGCATTCACATCATGCGATATGATAAAATTGAGAGGGTGGAGTTCGGTAAAAAGAGAAGCGGATTTTACCTACAGATTTTTGAAAAATCCCGAAAGATTTCTTTCTACTGTTCTGGTAGGAACGAACATTTCCATGGTTGCCCTGTCCGTACTTGCATCAAATATATTCTCGTTCCAACCATGGCTGAAAGGATTCTCGCCCCTCATACTGACATTCTGTGTACTCATCTTCGCTGAAATAATACCAAAGGGGATAGCCTATCGTTTTGCTCTCCGTATATCCCTTGTTCTCTCAAAACCCTTCACTTTACTGTACTGGATATTCTTTCCCATAATATCGCTCGTAACAATAACAGCGAGAGGCATTCTTAAAGTATTCAAAATAAGTGTAAACGGAGAAAAGCCACTTCTTAAAGAAGAAGAAGTGAAAGTTGCTATGACAGGGTTACCACTTCAGGAGAAAAAACTCATATTACGTATGCTTGATTTTTCTGATAAGCAAGTGGAAGAGGTAATGATACCAAGAAATAGAATTATTGCTGTTCCCTCTGATGTTTCCTTGGCTGAACTCGTAGACATAGCGATAAAGAGCGGTCATTCCAGAATACCTGTGTATGAGAGAAATCTGGACAATATCGTTGGCTTTGTGAGAGTCAAGGAGGTAATAACAAATTATCTGCGTGAGGAGGCAAAAGAGACTGGCAGAAAGGTGCAAAAAAACGATAGCAGATGGCTCTCTAAAGCCCTTCATAAATGTATGTTCGTGCCTCCTTACAAGCGTATAGAGGAACTTATGGAAGAGATGAAGAAGGAGTACAGATACATTGCGATTGTAAAGGATGAATATGGTGGCACTGCCGGGCTTATTACTCTTGAGGATATACTCGAAGAGCTTTTCGGAGAGATAAGGGATGAATACGACTTCCTTGAACCAGATATAGAAAAATCGGGTGAAGTTTATATTGTAAATGGCGAGACCGACCTTGATGAGTTAAGATACGAACTTGGCGTGGATACAGAAGAAAGGGGAACAGTATCAAGTCTTATACTCTCGAGATTGGGAACCATACCAAAGATAGGAGAAAAAATCGTGTTCAACTGGGGCACATTAGAGGTAATAACAATCCATCGCAGGAAAATAGATAAAGTAAAAATAACAAAGAAAAAAACCTGAACGGGACCTGAGGATGATCCCATCCAAGGTCTATCTGTTTTCTACTACATCCTTGCCTTCAATTCTCTCAATCAATTTCTCTGCTTCAAGAATATTATTTACTACATAATCAGGCGAGGTCTCTTTCAGTGTATCTTTACCGTGACCTGTAAGAACAAGTATGCTGCTCATACCTTCTTTTTCGCCAAGTTCTATATCTGCTTTTTGGTCGCCTACTATGTATGACTTTGCTATATTGATGTCAAAATCTTTACATGCCTTTCTGATTAAGCCGGGCTCCGGTTTTCTACAACCGCATCTCTCATCAGGGTGATGAGGACATGCATATATTGCGTCGAGGAAACTGCCTCCCTGAGAGAGTAATTGCTCCATTGTTTTGTGTATCTTTGCTAATTCATCCTCTGTAATATATCCTCTGCCTACTGCAGACTGGTTGGTTACTAACACAACTATAAACCCGAGTGAATGGAATCTGTTTATCGCCTGAGCAGCGCCGGGGATAAGCTCGACAAAGGAGACATTCGTGATATATCCTTTATCCTTTATGATTGTTCCATCTCTATCTATGAATATAGCTCTCTTCATATCACGCACCCGATCTCTCAATTCTTGCCGCAATCTTCTATTATCTCTTTTGCCTTCTCCCTACAGTTTAGCACGAGATCAATTATCGAAAGGTTGTACAGGAACTCACCCCACAGTTGTGGATATACGGGTGGCTTGAAATTATAATATCTAACCTTTATCCCCTCTTTTTTAAACAGGGCTTCATCAATATACTTTCTGCTGTTGTATACAGAGAGATAAGCATCAGCGTCCAGTCTCCTCAATACATTTACAAGCAGTGAAGATCCACTACCCTCTACCCCAAGCCCGGAAAGAAAATACAGTTTTGTATCAACCCTTAGGAGTTTTTTGAAAAAGTTGATGATTTCAAGGTTCAGTGTAATAAGTTGATCCCATTTCTTACTATACAAGGCTCTAAAAAAATCTATATATTCGTTAAAATAAGGTGCCTTCGCATAAAAATGGATAAGGGCTCCTAAATGCCTCCTTTGCCAATCTATTTCATTGTCAATCTGTACCTCATTTATGTTTTGCAGGCTCCTGCCTTTTCTTTTGACGGGGACTGTAAGCCATAGAAACCGAGACGGGGGTGTCTTAATGCGATTCCTGTTGATAAAAGACCCGCCAAGAGGAAACTGACAGGAATCCATAAGCACAAAGGCATTACACGCCATCATCTTATAGAAGAATCCCGGCCAGGGAAGGTAGTTTGGTTGATGACAGGCAACTATCATAGAAAAATCAAAGTGTGTAATGTGTAATGTGAAATGTGAAATGACATTAAACATCAAACATTAAACATCAAACAAGATATATTGTTTGATTTTTGATATTTATTCAGCAGGTGAGGTGAAAACATGCTGCAGTCTTCTCCTTGGGTAAATCATTATATATATCCACGGCATCCTTTGAGGGTGCTATAATCACCTTTATTCCCTTTCTCTCGAGTTCACTTTTGGTCTCGTCATCTATCTTCATCATTCCGAATGCTCCCGTACCAATAATTAGGGTATCAATACCTGTATCATATATCTCTTTCAAGTCTTTCAACTTAAGTCTGTGTCCTTCACTTCTCCACCAATTGGTAATTATCCTTTCCGGTAATACGATAACATCTTTTGAATAACCCTTACCATCGATAACGATATATCCAAATCTATAAGAATCTATCATAGGCATCTTTCACCTTGAACAAACTAACTTTTTATATTATATCACAAATTTTTCGCTATGTCAACTTTTTAAAAACTTTTTTCTTGACAAAAAGAAAAAAATGTGTTATAATGTCTTATCTTTAAAGAAAGGAGGGCAGTAAATGCCAAAAGGTAAAGTGAAGTGGTTCAACGAGTCCAGAGGTTATGGATTTATTGAACTCGAAGAAGGTGGAGATGTCTTTGTTCACTACTCTAGCATCGGCGGTGATGGCTTCAAAACCCTGCATGAGGGTGATGAGGTTGAGTTTGATGTTATAGAGGATGCGAAAGGACCAAAAGCAACTAATGTAACCAAAGTTTAGAAGTCCTGACAGTAGTCCACCGGGGGTATAGGAATTCTGTTTCTATACCCCCTAATTTTTTCCTTCTATTTTAAAAAATTCCTTCCTTATGACAGTAAATAATTCTTGGGAATGTTCCAAAGTGTTGTGATAGCAATAGAATAAATTAATTGATACAGGCTTTCGGTTCGGCTGAGCCCTTTGGCAGTGAGCAGTGCGGTGAACCTTTCGGCAGTGAGCTCAAGGCTGAACTGCTCACTGCTGAACGGTTCAACTGAGTTCACCGAAGTCTGCTCACCGAAGTCCAACTTTTTGTTCATTGGATTCCCCATTATGTTTTTTAGGCAGATTGTGAGTCGTTGGCGTTA
>Ga0209986_10004429_pt1 | contig 11880 bp, 11 predicted proteins | sample BlataG_FD_183168 | JGI IMG/M metagenome (GOLD analysis project Ga0209986, IMG submission 183168) | Deep subsurface microbial communities from Black Sea to uncover new lineages of life (NeLLi) - Black_00105 metaG (SPAdes) (version 2) | ecosystem: Environmental > Aquatic > Marine > Oceanic >...
CATATTAATAAATCCTGTAAAAAAGATGCAGCCGTATAATATATAATGTTATGCCCTCTTAAAAAAAGCTTGACCATAGGAGAAAAAATGTCAGGGAATATTAATTCGCAACACATCAATAGACGTGGTGAATATGTTAATTGGGGAATAAAATGGCTTCTTGATCATCACACAGCCAAGGAGCAGGAACGGCGTCGGATGGTTGATGATCTGAATCTTAAGCCGGGTGATATCGTACTGGATCTGGGTTGCGGACCGGGACTGTGGACATCTCTGCTGGCTGAAAAAGTAAAACTGAACGGTCGGATTGTCGGTCTTGACAGCGATGCGGATTTCATCAGCTATGCTTCGGAAAAGCTTGCAATAGATCAGTCTGAGGGAATTATTGAATTTCATGAAGGGGACTTCCGTTCAGTTCCATTCGAAGATGAAAGTTTTGATCTGGTTTTATTCGGGAACTGTTTTGCTTATGTTACAGATCATCAGAAGGTTTTAGAAGAGCAGAAACGGGTGACAAGAAAAGGTGGAAGGATTGCTGTCAAAGATTTTCAGGGTTCTGTTCTTGTTGTTAATCCTATAGAACCTCTGCTGACACTAAAAGTGGTAACGGCGGCGGCCCAAGCTCTTAAAGAAAATCCTTCGAATCCGCCTTTTGACAATTTTTCAGGACAAAAGTTGCGAGGCCTTCTTTTGAAAGCAGGTTTAAAAAATGGCGCTTCCGACTTTTTAATGGGTATATACTGTATGTTGTGGTTTCTGCCCGTTTGGATTATGAATCATGCCGTTTTGCCTTTAAATACAATAGGCTGGCCAAATCGGATATCAAGGCCAAGCCCTTCGGCTAAGGTGCTGCGCACCTCAGCCCTGACACCCGCTTTTAGGCCATGCTGGCTTGAAAGTAGGCCGACGGCGAGGGAATGGCCGTTTCCGACTTCAGGCTTAGGGATTATGGTTTTGACCATCGCTTTTTTACTGGCAAATCACAACATGTTGGGGGCACCCATTAAAATGTCGGAAGCGCCATATTTTTTTAATACCCTATCCATTTGCGGCGGGGAGCTTAATTTGTAAAGAATCGTTTTTGATATATACAGTATTGCAAAAATCTTTAAACACTACTCTATAGCCATTTTTGTCAAAATATTGGACCAACTTATTACAATCTTTCCATTCTAAATCATAATTAACATTATTATCATGTAATTCTATAATAACGATCTTTGGCGACCACATCTTGATATTAAAATTTTTTAATACTTCCCATTCATATCCTTCAACATCAATGCTCAATACATCGAATCTTTTTGGGACATCTTCTTCTGTCAATATAATATCCAATTTCTTCATCTCTACCGTTTCTTTTTCACCGCGATGAAATCCTTTAGACCAGTCCATACAGTTAAATTTCTTCACGACATCGTTTTTTATTGTAGACAACGGTCCACCAACATTAATCTCGGTACTTCCATTTTTATCACCAATGGCACAATTAATAACTTTAACCTTGTTATTTCTATGTCTTTGTTTACATTTAATGCAATACTCCCTCACCGGTTCAATACATAACCCATTCCACCCAAAATCAGCCAACCCGCTAGTATTACTCGCATATTCTCCATCGTAGGCGCCGCAATCAACAAAAAACCCATTTGATTTTAAACCTAAATAAAGTTTGTAAATATTTGCAAGATTTGGCACCTGGCATGTGTCTGACAATAAATAACCTTTATTTTTACCGATTTCATCATCTAAATTTTTTTTAAAAAAGAATCTTTTAATAATCTTTATGAACATTCTATTCAACCTCCCAGTGTATTTTGGGTGCTAATATTCCAGCTCTCTTATTTTGCCAATATTTTGACACTATAAAATCTCCATTAACTTCAATTTTTATTGAGATATCATCATCACCAAATGGGTTAAAATCCCATGATTGTTTGTAAATACCACCATCTAATTTTATTAAATAAGTTCCTTCATTAAGGATGTCTTTAGGTAGTTCACATGTTATGATATTGTTCCCAACCCTGAGTTCTTCATTAATATTTTCCTTGCTATCTGTATGTAATGTTCTAAACAAATGTTGATTATTTTCATCAAAAACGCTTACCCCAATTGTTAGATCTCTTTGTTTGATTTGAACATCAAATTCAAAAACTATGATTAGCTGATCGTTTTTGCTTACACTGTTTTGTATAATATTACCATATCTATCACGAGCATATAACTTTAGAGGTTTTAAATAATTGCATGGATTATAATAATTATCATTTTCCCATGTTGTATTTTTATTTGATGATTTGTTTAAGTATTTATGTATTGTTGAGTTAGCACTTCCTACATATTCTACCTTTCCATCAGTCAACAATATAGCTGTTGAGCATAGTCTCTTTATTGAATTCATATTGTGACTCACAAGCAGCACTGTCCTTCCCTCCTGTGCGACACTTCCCATCTTTCCCAGACATTTCTCCTGAAATGCAACATCCCCCACTGCAAGCACTTCGTCCACTATCAATATTTCAGGTTCTAAATGAGCGGCCAGCAAATGCCAAACGCACATACATACCAGATGAGTACCGTTTCACTGGCGTATCAAGGAATTGTTCAGTCTCAGCAAAAACAACGATCTCATCAAACTTCCTTTTTATTTCCTGGCGCGTCATGCCAAGAATTGCACCATTGAGAAAAATGTTTTCACGTCCGGTTAATTCATGATGAAATCCAGTTCCAACTTCCAGAAGACTTGCAACTCGTCCCTTTATGTGAAAACGACCGGTAGTTGGTTCAGTAATACGCGAAAGAATCTTCAATAATGTTGTTTTTCCGGCACCATTTCGTCCGATAATACCCATAACTTCGCCCTGTTTTATTTCAAATGATACATCTTCTAGTGCCCAGAATTCCTCTGTTGTTGAGTATGTCGATGATTGTTTATGATTCCATGGAGATATTATTTTCTTGCCAAATGACTTCACTTTATCAGTGATAACATCCCGCAAGGCGTTATAGCTGCCCTGTTGCTGATGTTTTATCAGATATTTTTTACCGAGATTCTCGACTCGTATTATTGTATCAGACATTGTGTTAAATAATATCAGCGAATGTTCGTTCTGTTTTTCGGAAAAACCAGAGTCCTCCCCAAAATAACAATGCAACAAGTCCTATGGATAGTAAAAAACCAGGGAGGTAAAATGGAACATCAGTTCCGAGAATAGCCCAGCGGAAACCATCGATTACGCCGACCATTGGGTTAATGGAGTATAAAAGACGATACTGTTCGGGAACAACACTGCTGCTGAAACCAACCGGCGAAATATACAGGCCGAACTGAACGACGAAGGGGACAATATATCGGAAATCCCGGTATTTGACGTTCAGCGCAGAAATCCACAGTCCTGCTCCCATGGCAGCGGCGAATGCAAAAGCGATTAAGGCGGGCAGGGCAATAAGTCTCCAGGATGGCCAGAAATTATACCAGAGCATGAGGCCAATGAGTATGATGCCTGATATGAGAAAATCAACAAAACTGACAATTACCGAGCTTGTGGGTATGACAAGACGTGGGAAATATACCTTTGAAATGAGGTTGGCATTACCTATTAAACTGTTGCTTGATTCTGAAAAAGCATTTGCAAAAAATTGCCATGGGAGCATGGCAGCAAAAACCAGTATGGGGTAGGGCACTCCTTCAGAAGGCAGTTTTGCAAGCTTGCCGAACACAATGGTAAAGACCAGCATTATTAACAAAGGCCGAAGCAGTGCCCAGAGAATTCCGATAACGGTCTGTTTATACCTGACAAGAATATCGCGCCAGGCCAGGAAGTAGAACAGTTCCCGGTAATTCCACAGGTCTTTCCAGTATAGACGCTCTGTGCGGCCTGCCTCAATTATAAGTTCTCTGTTTGGCATTTACCCAGCTCCGCCTTGTAAGTTGCAGTTTGAAAGTTGTATAACTCATAGAATAGATTAACTATATGTTGAATAGTTGTTCTTTTACCTGGCTTCCCAGATCAGTACATGCGGCTGTTTTTCAAGCTTTGAAGCATAGTCGTCAAACTCATCCCGGCTCAGGACCAGGGAACGAATTTTCCGTTTGATATATCGTTCAGTTTTTCTGCTCAAATCATTTAAGTGATACTGATCAATATCTCCGACCAGTAAAAGGTCAATAATGCCGGTGTCTTTACCTTCTGCATAGTCGTCGAGCAGGTATGCGCTTTCAAGATCGCCGAGCCTGGCGACGATGCCGTCGACGACCTGATCGATGCCCATAACTTTACTGACCATGGATTTGAGTTCCGGAAACAATGGGTGTTTCTGGTTGGCCTTATAAAAGACCTGCCTTCCGCTTTTTTGAGAAGCAAGGAGTCCGGTTCTCGTAAGTTGGTTGAGTTCTTCCCGCACTGAATTCGTTGATACATTGAATTCTTTGGCCAGTTCACGTAAGTATGAGCGGGTATTCGGATTGAAGAAAAAACGGATGAGCAGTTTGATCCGTGTCTTTGATGAAATTATCCCTGTGAACAGATTTTCCAATTATTGTTCCTTTACGAGCAGTTAAACTACTCATAACACATCAAGACAATAAATGTCAACGAGTTTCCCTATGATTTCCTTCTCTTGACGATTTTTGTTCTGGATGCTATCCAGGAATTGAACAAAGTTTTTACTGTAATTGCAAAACAATAATACCAGCATGTTTTGGTTGTCTTGACTGATAACGATTCTAAATCGATCAATACAATATTATAATTTTTTTTTACGCTTAACCCATGGAAAAAATTACACCCGAAACTCACGACAAATACATAAAAGGGCTTATGGACATCAGCAGGGCCATCACATCGGATCTTTATCTGGAAGATATTCTCAAACTGATTGTGATGGTCACGGCCAAAGTAACCGGCGTTGAGATCTGTTCTTTGTGGCTAATAGATGACAGTGTGACTCCTATCAAGATCAGGCTCAAGGCCACGCAGGCCATCGACCCGGATTATGTAAAAGACCGTTCTCTGAATATGGATGAAGGGGTGGTGGGCTTTGTGGCGACGCATAAACGTCCCTTGATCGTAAGAGATGTTTTGAAAGAACCGCGATTCAAGGAAAAAGAGATGGCCAAAAAACTTGGGCTGGTATCCATGGTCGGCGTACCGCTTCGAGTGCAGGATGAAAAAGTAATCGGCGTGCTCAACTGTTTTACCGCAGGGTTCCATGAATTTTCCGAAACAGAGGTAAACCTTATAACCACGGTAGCCAACCAGGCAGCGGCGGCCATCATTAACACGGAACTGATGGTAAAAACCAAGGTGATCCAGGAGGAACTTGAAACCCGGAAGCTGGTGGAACGGGCCAAAGAAATTCTTATGCGACGGCGCAAAATGAATGGGAATGATGCATTTCGATGGATCCAAAAAAAGAGTATGGACTCACGAAAGTCCCTGCGCCATGTGGCGGAAGCCATACTGCTCTCTGAAGAATTAGAATAGTAATCTAACCCGGACGAGTCGCAACCAAACAGAATACTTTAATAATTTAACTTCCTGTGCCAACTAACGAATAGATACTGGATACTTGATACTCGATGCTGGATAAAACAAGGATAGCTTCGCTTTTTAAAGGCCAGCATCCAGAAACCAGCATCAAGAATCTTTTTATAAGGGTACAACATGGAGTAATAAAAAAAATGCCACAAAAAGCACAAAATTTACAACTAAGGAACTAAATATCTTTTAATAGCCGGTTAGACGGTGATTTTTCAATTATATCGCTGAATGTTTGCAGTGTTTCCGATAAAACCTTTAATTCGGTAGTCTGTGTAACCGGGATGTTATCAACTCCTATCCGCTCCAAAGCCTCAATAATTGATTTTATAGTAATTCCATTTATATCACGGGCTGGTTGATAGAATTGTTCGTTATTTTCTTTAGTTCCAGCATAGGAAAAAGTTCCCCCTTCTATCAATTCATCGAGTATTTGCTGTACCAGACGAATCGGGATTTCCAAGGCTTGCGATATCTTTGAAGCTGTTAATGGCATCCCTCCTTTTGAAAAAGTGGATATTACAAGATGGGCGATGTGGAGGGTTAGTAATCTTTTAAATGCCGGGCTAATCTGCCGGCAATCCGGTTCAAATTCATAAGTATCCACATATTGATATGAAAAAGAGATTTCTGCGCCAAAAAGGACAATCATCCAGCTAAGCTGAATCCATATCAGAAACAAAGGAAGTGCGGCAAAACTTCCATATATTGCATTATACCTCGACATTCCCACCTGAAAATAAATATAGCCTAACTGGGCAATCTGATAAATGGTTCCGGCGATAATGCTGGCAACAAATCCGGAACTGAAATTAACCTTGGTGTTGGGCATTAAAATATAAGTAAATATAAAAAGTATCCATACCAGACAATACGGTAGGAATTTCAGAATTGCAAATATGACCGGACTAAACAATCCTATCAGCGCCACTTTTTCAGTTATTAATGAAATTTTGGTTGTTATAAATACCGTAGCACTGCTGGACATGATGACGAGTATGGGAGAGATCAGGACAATGGAAAGGTAATCGCTGAATTTTCTCCCATAAGTGCGGGGTGTTTTTATTTCCCAGATATCGTTTAGCGACCCCTCGATATGGCTCAAGAGTTTAATCACGGTCCATAAAAGAAAAACGATGCCGATACCGGCGATCATGCCGCCTTTTGTATTTTCGAGCAGTGAGCGGGCAAAATCAAAAATGCGTATCATCACTTCTTCCTGCCCCGGGAATTTTTCCAATAACTGTTTTTCGAGAAGTTTTTGAAATCCGAAGCCTTTTGCGATCCCGAAGGCCATGGCGACCAAAGGAACAATGGAAAGTATGGAATAAAAGGTAAGAGCCGATGCCCTTAAAGAACATTGGTCTTGTCCGAATCCGCGGATCGCCAAAAGAAGAATTCGGAGTTGTTTAATGAAAAAGTATTTCATGCGGGAAAGATCTTTTTTTCGAATTCTCCAGATATCGGTTTTGATAAAATTGATCATTCTCGATTTTAAGCTCAGAATATCAGGCATTTGTATTTCCTTTGTTTTCATGCACTAGTGATATACAACTATAAAAGTCGAACAGCATACTCTTTGGGAAGGTTGGCCGCTATTATTTTATTGAAAACCGAATGGATTTCGTAGGGGATAAATTTTACTTCGATTGTTGTCACCCAGGCAGACTACGGTATCGATGTTAGAGTTTTCGATATTGGTTAATATCCGTCTTAACGCTTCCGGGTTAGCATGGATATCAGATATAACTGGAATTCTTATGATGGGTTTTTCAAAGGCCTCAAATTACAGTGCATGGTTTAAGATGTGAACCGGCTAACTGACACAAACTCGACGTATCTCGGTTATATCGGTCAGCCCTTGCAGCACCTTAGCAATACCGTCTTGTACCAGAGTGGTCATGCCCTCAACGGATGCCTGGGCAAAGAGTTCCTCGGGAGAGGCCTCTTTTTTGATCATTCTTTTTATTTCTTTTGTTCCTTCCATCAATTCATGAATCCCAAGTCTTCCTTTATACCCGGTTCCATAGCACTCATCACAACCCTCGGCTTGGTGGATGACAGTTTCCGGCGTAAGTTTAAGACCGGAGGAATCAAAACGCTCTTTACCATAAAGCTTTTGAATTATAGCAATATCTTCGTCTGAAGGGTGATATTTTTTTCTGCATTTTGTACACAGCACCCTTGCCAGCCTTTGGGCCAGCACCGCTTGAAAGGCATCGGAAAAATTAAGCGGATTGATGCCCATGTCAAGAAGACGGGTAACGGTTTCCGGTGCGTTGTTGGTATGCAAGGTTGAAAATACCAGATGGCCGGTGAGTGATGCCTCAACCGCGATGGAGGCAGTCTCTTTGTCTCGCATTTCGCCGATCATAATTACATCGGGATCGGCCCTTAAAAACGCTCTCATAATTCTTGCAAAATCAAGACCGATCTTAAACTGGCATTGGACCTGCCGCAGGCCGAGCTGGGTAATTTCCACAGGGTCTTCCGCAGTCCATATCTTTATCTCGGGTTTGTTGATATATCCGAGGGCTGAATGAAGGGTGGTGGTTTTCCCGGATCCGGTGGGCCCTACAACCAAAAAAAGTCCGGTAGGTTGGGAAATGACTTTTTTGACGATATTAAGATTTTCATCATTCAATCCCACATCGTCAAGGTTTCTGGCGCCGGCTTCGGGCAGAAGTCTCAAAACCGCATCTTCATACCCGCCTGCAGTGGGGAGTGTGGCAATTCGAAGCTCAAACGGTTTGATCCCCTTGCGCTTGAATTTGATCTTGCCGTCCTGGGGGAGACGCTTTTCGGCAATATCAAGCCCACTCATAATCTTGATTCTTGACAGAATAGCTCTGGCATGGGTAATCGGAACCCGCAAAAAATCCTGACAGACCCCGTCAATTCTAAAGCGGATGCTGGCGGTCTTGGTGCGGGGAGACGGTTCAATATGGATATCCGAGGCATCTTTTCTGTATGCTGAAATGAGAATCTGATCGACCATTCGCACCACCTGGCTGGAGGATTCATCAAACTCTTCGATGATTTCGGCTTCTACATCTTCCTCAAAATCGATATCGGGCATGATGTCAAAACTGTCCGCAACATGCTCCTCAGCAAGATCCCCGGCTTCATGCCTTTTATCAAAAAAGTATTTTATAATTTTTGCGATATCTTCTTTTATACCGACGAAATAATTGATATTGTGTGTATATATCAAGGCTGCAATATGATCGGTTTTAATAAGGTCAGCAGGGTCATCAATCAGAATATCGACAGTCCCGCTCGTCATATCCCAACTCAGCGGAACCCAGCTGTACTGTAAAAGAAAAGATTGTTTCAGCTTGCTTAGCAGTTCATAAGGGACCGGCATATCCGGATTAAAGGCTATGAAAGGGCACTTGAAGAACAATGAAAGAGATTTTCCAATCTTTTCTTTTTCTATCCTGTTCTGTTCCATAAGGACATATTCCACACTTTTTTTTGTTTTTTTGGATATTGCGAGGGCATTTTGTAGCTGGGTGGTCGTAACGAGTTTGGATTCGAGGAGGTAACTATATCTAGAATCATAAGCGCGGCCGCTTTGGAGAAGTTCGGTTCGGGTATGCAATCCTTCATATTCCGGATCGATTTTCTTGACAGACTCGTAAAGTTCTATTGCAAGATCCGCATGACCCCGCTTTTCCATCTCAGCACCCAGCGAGAAATTGATATTGGACTTTTCCCGGCCACTTAACTCTCTTTGTTTAATCAGTTTTTCAATGTGATCGATGACCCTGGACGGTGAATGGATTTCAAACAGGCATTCTGACAAGTCTCCGATGATTTTTTCAATTGGATACTCTTTGTCAAACAGTTTTGTATATTCCTCCACAGCTTCTCTAAAGAGGCCCAATTCCTTTAAAGACGAAGCGCTGGTGAGAATTGCAGGAGCTGTTTCTTCAGAATCCGGAGTCTCCCCGAGATGGGAAATGTCCTGATCAAAGAGGGATGGATCCTCTTTTTCGAGCCGTTCGATTTCCTCTTTTAACCGGGTAATTTTTTTCCGGATGTTTTTTTCGATATCAGGATCGAGTTCAGTGGAGACAAAAAGTATTTCTTCATATATTTCAAGGGATTCTGCAAAAAGTCCTTGGGATCTGTAAGTCTCGGCCTCTCTTATTTTTAGATCAATATCTATGTTTATAATTTCATTAATATCGCTCATTGGTTTAAATCCTCCGATCCCATTGAATAGCCATCAGTCCGATAAAAGATTTAATAACTTACAAAAGTGTGAAGTGATCTAAAGTGATCTAAAGTTTTGGAATTCTGTCAATTTTTATATGAACATATGGAGCGAAGCGACACCTTAACTTTAGGCACTTCAAACTTTAGTTCACTTTAGTCACTTTTCCGATTTGTTTGGGTTGTTAAAAATAAAGTACTATTTTGTGGTCCTTAATCTGCATGATAACTTACAGTTTTTCCTTTATTGAGGCTACCGTTAAAGATATTGCTTTCTTAACGGTTTCAACCACATTAAAGCCGGTTACGGTACTTGCCTCAAAAGAAGGTGCCAATAATTGATTGTTCAAGCCCTTTTCCAGTGTGTCATAAGATAAAAGCGGGATGTCCTGTTCCGCCAGATCTCTTTTGTTATACTGAAAGACAATGGGGGTCTGAAAAATATCTTTCCCAAATACTGCCAGATTTTCTTTAAGCTCCTGCAGGCAAGCAATATTCAATTGTTGCCTTAACACCATGGAGTCAGCCACAAAAACGATACCATCCACTCCTTTTAAGACCAATTTTTTAGTGGCATTGCATTTAACCTGACCGGGTACAGTATAAAGTTGGACTTTGACTTTATAACCTTTTACCATACCGACTTCCAAAGGTAAAGAATCATAAAACAGGGCATTGTCTCCATTTGTATCTATGAATGCCAGCTTTCCTTTGATACGCTTTTCGAATTTATTGTAGATATACTTTAGATTGCTGGTTTTTCCAGCTCGAGCAGGACCGTAATAAACTAATTTTACCTCAGCCTCCTTTTTATCCGGATTTATTAATGCCAAAACAGTTGCCTCTCACAATTAATCAATTCGTAGAAAATCGAAGTCAACAAGTTTTTTATGTTTCGTATTTTGTTTTAAATATGTAACCACATGCGAGCTTATTGAATCACAAATCTGTAACTTCTCAAAAACTTTTAATTTAATAAATAACACTTTCATTCTATTTTATCAATAACAAGTTGGCATACTTCCTTAATGGAGTGAAGGCTCCCGTAAATCTATTAAGAAAATTTCTTGATTGACACGAAATTTTCATTCGAATATTTTATTGACTAATATCAGATTTCTTGTCATTTCAATACGATTCGATGACAATATTCTAAAGATGATCCCTATGAAATTAACGCTCACCATGTCATCCAAAAGAATGAAGCCGTTCTGGATCACCGTTTCCGCATTCGGACTTGTTTTTGCGGTGCTATTTTTTATCCGTCTGGATTTGTTTAGTAAATTTTTATATGAACCTTCAAATACGTTTTTTTCATCCATAGAACCCCCTCTTGAAAGGGACTCATGGATGAATATTTTACAAAATGGTCGTAAAATTGGCGCATCACATACAACTTTTTTAAAAAGAAAAAATGGGTACCTTCTGAAAGAAACCTTATATATGCGTATCAACACAATGGGACTGGTACAGGATATAAACCTTAAGACAGTCGGGAGACTACATCCTGATTTTACACTCTCTTCATTCGATTTTAATATCAGTTCGGGACGGTTTGTTTTCTCGGTACAAGGGGTAGTTTCCGGTAATGTACTTTCAATTAAAACACATGGACTTGAGTCCACTGGTAGTTTCCATATCAAGATTCCGGAAAGGTTATACCTGGCCGCCGGTATAATAAATGCCGTGGATGCTTCCGGAATAGAACCCGGTGACGAGGTTGCTTTTCAAATCTTCGACCCTGCAACCATGGCCAGTGAACCGGTCAGAGTCAGGGTCATTGACCATGAAGAGATCCTGAATATGGGAGTAAAAAAAAAGGCCAAAAAGATAGCCATGATGTTTAAAGGGGTAACTCAACTGGTCTGGGTAGGGGAAAACGGCGAAGTAATAAAAGAAAAAGGGTTCCTCGGAATCAGTCTCGAAAAGACGACCCGCGACCATGCTCTTTTTGATCTTCCTGTCGAATCGAGTCAAGATCTTACCATGGTTGTTTCTGTTCCGTCAAATGTGCCTATCAATCAAAATCCACCGCCTAATTCGTGATCGAGCCATTTTTATGTCCCACAGCGTTTTTCTGAATAAAAATTCAGAACCGTCCAGGGTCATTTTTCTT
>Ga0209986_10004431_pt1 | contig 11877 bp, 9 predicted proteins | sample BlataG_FD_183168 | JGI IMG/M metagenome (GOLD analysis project Ga0209986, IMG submission 183168) | Deep subsurface microbial communities from Black Sea to uncover new lineages of life (NeLLi) - Black_00105 metaG (SPAdes) (version 2) | ecosystem: Environmental > Aquatic > Marine > Oceanic >...
GGCTGGCCTGCAGGCGATCGATTGTCTCCTGCAGGTGGGCGATGTAGCCGTGCACGTCGAGGTGGCCCGGCTCAGGCCGGCCGCGGGCGGTGTAAAGCCAGCCTCGCTCGTAGGGGTCGGAGCGGGTCAGGCAGGCTTCGCTGGTCAGCAGCGGATGTCGGGTGCCGAAGTTGCCGGCGATGACCGAGAACAGATCGCTGACGGCCTTGAAGCCTTTGACCGTGGCAAGCCAGCTGCCGGGGCTGCTGGCCTGGCCTGGTTCCACTTCGAGCACCATTTCGACGAGTTCGCCGAGCATGCGGGTGGCGAACTTGGTAAAGCCGATCCGCCAGAGGGGGCCCTGCCCTGTGGAAGCCTGTCCTGCTGCCGCCTGCGGATCCGGCAGCTGCACGTCGGTCGCCTCAGGTGCTGGCAGCAGCCAGAAGTGCGACGGCGTGTAGCGGTAGTCAACCGGCAGTCGGGCGGTGAAGTGGGCGTGTCGAAAGCGAATGGTCTGCATGACGTGGCCGTTGCGGGCATGCAGCGTTGGCAACCAAGTAACGAAAGGCTGTGGTGACGCCGCACGCACAAATGTTGCTGACGCCATCGTACCAGCGACCGCTACGGCCCGTTGCCCCGCATGGCCCCGGGCATCCGCTTTCAGAGTGGGGCACCTCTGAAAGCCGGGCATTGCCGACTGCCCTATCCTTTTATCCTTCAGGGCCGTTGCGTTTGCCCGCCCGCTCGAGCGGCCCAGCGTCATCCCCGCGTTGGCTGAGGTGTTGTGCGGCTTTCGCCAAGATCGATGGCACCGAGGCTCGGGAAGCTGAAAAACTCCGCGGGCCTCACGCCATGCCGCTGCGCGGAGCATTCGAGATATTGGAGTTGCTCATCGGTCGGATCACCGACGACACATGAAGCTGGATGTCGTTCGGCTGCCGACAAGATGATTTCTGCGAGGCACGTGAAGTTGACCTCCGGATCCAGGTGCTCCGCCGTAAACAGCCCCATCTCGAAGGGACAGTGGAGCCCAGGAATCCGTGTGAGGCACTTCACGACCCTCAGATCTGGCCGGGCGTCGAGCACAGATATGTCGACGTTTTCTGGCTGTGCATCGTCGAGGATCACGGTGTTTGCACCGAAGTCATCGGCCTGCAAGATGCCCCCGACCGCATTTGTCACACAGACGACAATCGTCGCTTCCTTGATCTCCTTCTTGACCGTGGTCAGCCGATGCACCGTCGGGTTCCAGCCGGGAATCTCCGGGATCTTGCTCATTTGCTGAGGCAGGTCGACTGCCAAAACCCTGCGGCGCGGGGATCGCCGAAACATGCACCGCAGCGCTGCACGCCCCGTGGAGCCTGCTGCTCCCATCACCGCCACGACACCATCTGAGCCGATTTCCTTTTCGATATCTTCGACCATCTGAGCAATGGTCACGGCCGTAAAGCCATGCCCCGTGGTGATCGCCATGTGTGGCCGGGCTTTCTTGAGCAGTCTGCCCTGCCTTGAGATCGAAGGGATAAGCGCCCCCAGACTCACGAAACGCGCCTCACGGTGCTCCGCGTAATCGAGCACTTTGATCAGGGCGTCCCTGGCATCGGAGAGGCCGTCGAGCATCTCTTGCGGAGCATGTGGTATCGACACCAACTCCCCACGCAGCAGGCGACCACCGATCGGAACGTCGATTGGCCCCAGCACGGTGCAGCGGGGTTGGAGGCTTGCCACCGTCAGCGCCGTCAGTCCCCGCATCAACGGGAATGGCCGGCGCTTATCGACAACGGCACGTGGATGGATCACATGCATGAAGTCGAGTGGCCCATCGTGCTTTGGACGGAGCGACTCAATTGTGGTGACCAAAGCGATGCGCTTCCAGCCGCTCGTGAAGACGACCGGCGGCTCCGGCTCAAGAACCGCAGCCTCGTGTCGATACCGTCGGTTCCAGACGATTGTCCTCGCCCGCTCCACGTCCCACGTCTTGCTGTGCAGCACCTCCGTGTCGAACGTCGTCGCCACAGCCATCGCGATTGACGAGGCAAGCTCACGCTGGCGAGCGGCACTCTCACCGACCTGCTCCCCGGACTGCTTCACAGTCAGCGTGATCGCGGTAACAGCATTGTTCTCTGTGAGTTCGCCAGCCTCCACGTATTCAGCATTCGGTTCTTCACGTGGGTGCGACACGACGACCTCATGGCCGCCCCAGGTGGCTACCATGCACTCGACAAACTGATCCTGCTGAAACTCGAAATCGGCCTCCACGAAAGGCCGGAGCACTGAGGCGAGACGCCGCAGGTCAATGGCTTCGCCAAGATGGAGGAAGTCCATCAGGCGGGCGTCATCTCGAGGCTCCAGATGATTCCCCTCGTCTGTATGCATTCCCTAGTCCTTCCCCAGCGCCTCGTAGGCAAGCCTGAATGCCCTTGCCTGAATCATCTTGTCGAGATATTTGAGCCATTCGACTTTGCCGAATCCGTTCTCCACCGACATGGTGCCGACGACGACAAAGGCCATCTCGTCTTCGGTGCGATCACCGAGGAAAACCGTCTTCTCTGGGCCGGGTACACGCCGCGGATTGCCTGCCGAGTTGTCGAAGATTGCCTCCACATGCAACGTGGAGCCCTTCTTCATCTGATACGGTTCCTTCGGCAAGTAGCGGTTCTGCCAGTTAAAGTCGTAGTCCGTCACTTCGAGCAGCAGGGTCCTCTCAGACGAGCCCGCCGGCTGGTGCCAGACGCGAAACTCCTTGCCCAGCCGATGCATGTGGGGCGACATCAGCCACAGCAGGCAGTCGGTCGGCACCTCGCGAGAACCGGTGGTTGTGAAATGGGCGTCACCCTTCGGAATCAGCTTGAAATCGGTATCGATGATGCCCCCGCTGGAATAGAGCTTGGGAGGCGTTTTGTCGAGCCAAATGCCGAGTCGGGAGGAGTCATCGATCTCCGGACGCCCTGTTCGTGCGTAGTGGATTTGGACGCAGATATCGGACTGCGGCGGAATCACCCGTCTGGCATCTTTGGGGTATTCAAGAACACCCACCCCGGGCACCCATCCCAAGAAATTGCCGCCGGGGTTGTCTTGGTTCCGTGTGATTTGCGTCGGGTCGGGGATGAACCCCAGCCCCATCCCCGACTCGTATCCCGGCCCATAGTCCTCGTCGCCGGTGCCCCGCGGACGTGGCGTTCCCAGACGTTTTTGCGCGTCGAGCAGCAAGCCTGTGCCATCGTAGAAAGCCATGGCGTGATGGACCGCCCGCCGGTTGCCCGGGATGAACTCGGCCTTCTCAAGGTAGAGTTCCTGCTTGTTGCCCAAGTGAAACACGATGGTGCGGTTGTGATCGTCGCCCTGCGCGGCGAGATGAATGGCCTCCGGCAGCGTGAACACAAGATCCGGCGGACGAGAGCCCTGCCATTCGTCCGGGTCGTTGAACACGAGCGGCGGCGGCGCGTCAGTCGGATTTCCTCGCGGGCAGCCTTCGTCCACCCAACGGCCGATGCGTTCGATTTCCTCAGGTTGCAGTGCCAAGTCGTTCTTGAGAGGAATCCCCCCGGTCACCGACCAGGGAGGCATGAGCCGATCAGCTGTGTAGGTCTTGATGTCGGTCGCCCACTGCACCGCATGGTCGAACGTCATGAGCGAGAATGGCGCCACATCTCCCGGATGGTGACACCGCTGGCAGTGCTGCTGGAGGAGCGGCTCGATGTCGCGGTAGAACTCAACAGTGCCATGCTCGACAATCACCCGGCCAGCGGGCTCCAGCGGGCAGCCGATTGGGGTGGTCTCCTTGATGGCGACGGCCTGGCCGGCCACGACGGCGGCGATCGCATCGGCGAGATAGGTGGCGTCAGCCTTCGGCTGCCGCACGAGCCGGCTCGAATAGCGGTTGTCGATCAGACCGGTGTACCGCAGCACCCGGTTGTGATCGAGCACAAACACCTGCGGCGTGGTTGTTGCCCGAAAGTGGGCCGCGGCAGCTTTATCTGGATCGAAAAAAACTCGGCAGGCAATCTTCGCCTCAGCGGCGAGTCGATCGACCTCGTCAATATCCGCCGCGTCGCAGACCACCGCGATGAATGTCACACCCTCCGTGCCAAAGCGGTCCGCGAGGTCGTTGAGCACCGGCACACATTGATTCGAGACCGGGCAGTTGAAGTTGAGAAAAGCGACAACAGCTGCCCGGCCGCCTTCGGCCGCAGATAGCGACCACTCTTTGCCCGCCGTGTCACGGAGCCGAATTGGAGGCACAACCCGTCCGGTTCGACTCCGTGAAACAGGTGCAGCCGGATCATTCTCCGCTGCCTCAGCGCCGAGGGCCTCCGCGCTGAGGGAAAGCCCACCGAACAAGCCCACCAAAATGGCCGCAAGCAAGATGCCCGTCGGCAGGCTGGCAACTCCCGAGAAGAAGCGGCGAACTCCTCGCAGCCCGGGGATAAAGTCATCCGCTGCTGGATGCGGCGGTTGCGAACCTTGAAAAACCTTGGCTTTTTTGAGGTTCGCCTTCGTGGAAAAAGGCCATGGAGGGCTTTTTTCACAGCCAGCTAGACCGCGGACGTGCAAACGGTGGCGGGTGATCCTAATGTTTCTCGAGCGGCGATCTATTCCGCCACCTCCATGTGATACACAAACTTGAAAGCCCGGCCGAGCGGTCCGACCCCCTGTGTGACCGCGTCGATCCGCAACACGCTCAGCGTCAGGGGATCGAAGAGAAACCTCGCCGTCTTGCGCATTGTTTCGGAGTTCTTCATCAGCGGGTCTTTCTTCGGCTGCCGCGTGGAAGACACCACCCAGCAGTTGGTCCCATTATAGACCTCGGATCCGATCACCTCGAGCTGGCAGGTACCCGGCAGTGAACTCGTCACTGGTTCAGAAAGCCATTTGGTGCCGATCTTCAGGCTCCCCGGGAAGATGTAGTGTTCGGTTTCGTGGTTGATTTCCTGAGGCTTTCCGTCAGGCCCCTGGATCGCGTCCAGCACGAGGCCCCGGTCTTCATCTTGATGAAAGAGTTCGTACCTCACGGAAGCTTCGTTGGCTTTCGTCCATCTACTTCGCATGTTGAAACTTGGCTTCGCGTCGTCGGCGTCGGAATGAATGGCATGGGTCTCGATCTTGAAGGCATGCTCAAACTCCGCTTCCTTGCGAGGGACGATTGACCAGGTCTGCGTGAGCTGGTCGTGCCCCGCGAGTTTGCCCTCGACGAAGTAGAGCACATACCCGGCATACTTCACCGGTTCGTGGTCGTGCACAAGTCCGATCTGATTTGCAGGTTGGCCCGAGCCGTTCGCTTCCTCTGCAGCCACTTGGCCGGCGCTCGCGGCGAAGCCGAGCGAGGCAATGAGGATCGCGAACACGAACCGGCGGATAGGTGGCATGGTGACGAGTCCTTTCAAGAGACTTTTGCACAGGGCGAATGAAAACCACTACGGATCGTATCCGATCCGCGATCTTGCCAGGGCCGCTTTTCGTGCACGAAACGGCTTTTTTGTGCATGGTGGTCGGCCAAAACATCGGGGAAACGACTTTAGGTTATTCGCCGCAGAACGCCAAAAGACGTTCCTTTCCTGGAGGCCGGTCGCCATCGGCATGCCGCGATTCGTTGTGGTTGCCAGTGGACCGGCCATTGTGAGCGGCATGCCGGACTCTCTGCTGGGCTTTCTCGACAAGCGTCGCACCATCGCGGGCATTGGGTTGGGTCGGGAAGCAGGCGAAAGTCAACGCGGCCCGGGGCCAGCGGTGTCATCGAACTGACGCTGTTTGAGTTCTTTGACCGGCTGGCAACGCTGATCCCGCCGCCCCGGCGGTACCGGCACCGATATCACGGGGTGCTTGCGCCGAACCACCCGCTGCGGCCAGCGGTCACGGCGCTTGCCATCGGGAATATCGGTATGCAGTGGGACGCGAAGACGGGCGAGCATGCGGGTGTCTCGGCTGCCGCGGGTAGCGACTGCTGCGGTCCGGCTGGAACCATTGATGAAAAGCCTTGCCAGCATGACACGTCGCGGATTGCCTGGGCGAAACTGCTGGCACGGCTCAGTGAGGAGTTTCGGCTGGTGTGTCCCAGGTGTGGTGGTGATACCCGGCTGATCCGGTTTATCACCGACCCGGTGCCGATCCGGAAGATTCTGTCGTTTCTGGGTGAACCCATAGAGCCGCCCCACGTGTCAGCGGCCCGAGGGCCGCCGGTCGACTGGGGTGAGCTGGCGCAGTCCGATGGTGATGGGAAGCTCGAGCAACCATCACCGGATGATCGGCCGATGATCGACATTCATCACCGCTAACAGCCGGTGCACCGCCCTCCGCGACGCTCGCTCCTGTTGCTGCATTGAAGGCGATTCGGAAGCGGCCTGCGCCGATGGCAGAATTCAGCGAATGAGCCGGCCCTTTCTCACCTTTTCCTGCGGTTCACGAGGCGGTTGAGTCCGCGACGTGCCCTCAAAAGCGAGCCGAAGCCAACTGTTCGGCTGTTGCAGGCGGGCGAGATGCTTGCGAAAGTGCCATTGACTGTCCCGTCCTTCACCACGGGAGGCGGCAGACGATTGCGACAGTCTACTGGTGCATGGCGGCTTCTTGATCGATCGAGGAAAAGCCGAAGAAAACGCCTTTCCAGCGTTCTTTTCCTCCTGGTCGTAAACCTTTTTCGGCCTTGGCGGGAATACTGAGTATTGTGCCGCTAGACCCTCCCGATGAAACCGAGCTCATCTGCCGCGCCCAGCAGGGTGACGCAGCAGCGTTTCGCGGGCTGGTCGAAGGTTATGGCGAGACGCTCTGGCGGTGTGCGCGGGCCCTCTGCCGCGATGATCATGAGGCCGAGGACCTGGCCCAAGAGACGTTCGCCGAGGCCTGGCGGTCGCTTGGGCGGTTCGACGAAAGCCGACGGTTTTCGACCTGGCTCTACGGTATCCTCCGACACCGGTTCCTGAAGGCACGGCAGAAGCGGCGGCCCCTGACAGGCGGAGATGAAGAGGCCGCCAGTCAGACCGCTCGTGATGCGTCACCGCCTTTAGCTGCCGAGCAGGCAGAGCAAGCGAGGCTTGTCCAAGCGGCAATAGCGGCCCTTCCAGAGGCCCATCGGGTGGTGATTGAGTTGCGGTTCTTCGCCGGGGCATCGCTCGGTGAGATTGCGACGCTGGTTGGCTGCCCGCTGGGCACCGTCAAGAGCCGGCTCCATCATGCCCTCGAAAAACTCCGACTTGGAACAGGTGACGTGAACCTTTTCGTTGTTGCCGGGGAATCATCTCCAGCCACCGAGTGAGCCCTCCCATGCTTCCCCAACCCGCTTCCTGTGATGCGCTGCATGAGTCGATCAGCCTGCTTGCGGCGGGCTGCCTTTCGGCGGAGGCCGAAGCGGCCATTCGCACGCATCTTGTGGGCTGCCAGGCCTGTGCCCAGAGGCTCAGCGAGTTTTCAGCTGTCTGTGACCGTCTCAGCCGGGGACGTCCCGCAGCAACTCCCACCGCCGAGATTCTTCGCCGATGGGATGCCGGCACGAACACCAGCCTTCCAGAAGCGACGTTTCAGCGGACACGGTCGCTCGGTCTGCGGCTTGCCGCGGTCATTGCAGCATCACTGCTTGTCGGTGCCTGGTGGATGTCTGGCTCTCGCGCACCACCTCCGCCAGTTGAGCCGGTGCCGCCGCCCCTGCTTGTGGCCTCCGAGTTAGCACACGCTGAGACCGACGCCGACTTTGACGAAGTGCTTCACCACCACTATGGATCAGCCAGGTTCAGGGCCTCCAGCGCAACACGATCCAGTTCCCACGAGCTTTTGAAGGAGTTCCTGCAATGACGATCACTCGCCAGGTTTTCATGTTGGCTGCTGTGTTGGTTGCGCACGCAACCTCGAGCCGGATTTCTGCTGCCGCCGATCAGCCAGACGTGGCGGTGACGGCAGCTCCCAATGCGGCGGTCATCTACTGGCAGGCGTTTTCAGAGTTGCCAGAGTTGCTGGCCGGGACAGAGAAGGAAGTCTATGAGGCTGCTGCTGCGAATCCCGGCGCTCTGGAGTCGGCCGAACTAAAGCCGATCGTCGCACGGTTTGAGCCTGCACTCCACGATCTGCATCGTGCCGTGCGAGTGCCGGTGTGCGACTGGAATCTCGACTATGACGCCGGCCCTGAATGTCGCTTGCCGCATGTCCAATCAGCTCGGGCTCTCGCGAAGGCGGCGCTGGTGCGTGCCCGACTGGAGTTTGCAACAGGAAGCATAGACGACGCCGTCGCCGATGGAGTGGCAACGCTGAAACTTGCTCGCGACTGTGCCAGCAGTCGGCTGTTGATCTCACTGCTGGTGGGTGACGCCATTGAGAAGTCAGCGACGGAGGTGCTCGCATCAAGCCTTAGCCGGCTGTCGCCAGCGCAACTCGACCAGCTCAGCAAAGCGGTCGTTGCAATGCCGGCCAGACCTTCGGCGGCGGCATGCATCCGGCACGAAGGGCAGATGTTTGCAGGATGGCTTTCACGATCGCTCGCAGCCGAGAAGGCCAAGGCCGCTACTCCGAACGTTGCTGGCGATTTTCTGGTCAAGCTGCTGACCAATGACATGGTGGCTGGCAATGAGACGGCCGCTGCTGACAACGCTGCCCGACGAAAACAGTTGGAAACGGTTTCGTGGGCCGATGTGCAGGAATCGGTGCGGCTCTTTCAGCTTGACTATGAGAAAGCAGCGGCCCTTGCGGCGCTCCCCGCGGCCGACCGGGGTGACGAAATGGCCGCATTCGAGGCGGGTGTGACCGCGGCCCCTACTGGTGGCATACGCGAGGCGGCACGCCGCGGGTTGTCGCGGGGTTACCTGCCCGCGGTGACCAAGTTCTGCGAGCGTGTTGACGAGGCCGAGGTGCGGCGGCAGCTTTTGCTGCTGGCAATCACGGTCCAGCAGCAGGGAGCCGGTACGATCCGCGATGCCACCATTCCGGGCCACGGCCCGGTCAGCCACCACGCGATCGACGCTGGCTTTGAGCTTCGCTGCCAACCGGCTTCCACCGACAAGCCGGTCATCCTCGCGGTCCGCTAACAGACAATGGAGGTCGTTGGCGGCCGCGGGATGAGGTACCGGGGCGGCAGCGTGTGGGAGAGAGTACGCGGACGGCCACCCCTTGGGGCAGTTCACTATTGGGTCGCCCCGCTCGCGCCGGAGAGGTCGATGGCGAACAGAGCTGCAGCCGCATCGAGGTTATCTGCCGTCAGTTGCTCCTCGCCGATGAACAGTCCAGTCTCGTCAAGAATCCAGACGAAATAACCCCATTCACTCACGTCCAGTACCCGGAGTCTGCCAAGGTCATCACGGGCGGCGGCCACGAGAGTGGCTGAGCCACGGCGAAGCGGGACATCGCCCTGCCAGTAATCGTCAGTTCGGCGAATGGCAACTGCCTGGCCGCCAGTGTTCTGGACGAAGGCGAGGCCGGTAGCCGGGTCGATCAGCAGGCTGACAGCGGTGGTGGCGGCGACCAGCTCAAGGGATGGCTGTGGTGTCGGAGCCAACGGAGGCAGTGTCGGCGCCACCGGCTGTGGTGCCGCCATGAGAGGTGCGACCAGTTCGCCACCGCCAACCGGCCGCTGCCAGGTGGCCGTCGTGCCAGGAGCTACCTCAAACTGGGTGCCGTCGTTGAAGCTGACTTCGATGACAGTGCCGCCCGCGTTGTGGGCGACGTATGTTGTCAGGCCATTTTGTTCAAACACGGCTGACAGTGGGTGGTCGCCCCGAATGGCCGATGTCGGCGTGCCGATGGCCTCTAGCACACTCGTCCAGAAAAAGGTCTGAGCAGCCGACTGGCCGGCTTCGATGCCACTGCCACCAGCGGCAAGGCGGGCGGCGGCAGCCGACGGATCGACCAGCGCCTCGTACTGCAGGATGATGCCGGGCCAATCGTCAATCACGCCGCCGCCAAGTTCAGCAATCTCAGCAAGCAGGGCAGCTGGATCACGGGCCATTTCGGCGAGGTAGAGTGAGCCACCATGAAAGGGAAGGAAGTTGATGCCCTTGATCATCTCGGGTTCGGCTGAAAACCAGGTGGCATGGCTGCCGCCGTCACCCCAGACCATGCCGACCGACTCGTGGGGGAAGTCTTCAGGAAATCCGCTGCCGTAGCGGTTGAACCAGTACTCAGCGATTGCCTCAGCCTCGAGGCTGTAGAGCATCTGGCCGAGGCCGGTCATGCCGGCATCACCGGTCTGTTGCCCCCAGAGAATGACGGCGGTGGCAAAGTTCATTGCTTCAGAACTCGACTCGTGGTTGTTCCCGCTGGCGAAGGCTCCGTGACCGGACGCCCAGGAGTGACCAGCGAGCGGGCTGAAATTCCGGAGTCGCGGCAGCATGGCCCCGGCAGTGTCCGTGCCAGCAACATCGGCCACGAGGAGGTCGATCATTGTCCGCTGGGATGCGGCCCAGGCGGGATCGAAGCTGCCCACCAGAGCTGCGGCATGGATGAAATAGCCGTAGTGGAAGTGATGATCATTGAGATCGCCAGCTGAGCCAAAACTGTCGGGATAGCCCTGGATGGTGTCCCACTCGGCGTTGTAGGCGAAATGCTTGTCGCCCAGTTGTCCGCTGGCGGTAAACCAGTCGTCAAGTTCTGCCTTGATGGCGGTGACAATACGGTCCCGGAGTTCAGTCTGCTGGGTGATGTCAGCCAGCTGCGCCAGCTGGGCGAGTTTGAGCATCGCCTTGCCAGCCCAGTAGGTGTCGCCAAAGCTGGCCAGGGTTGCCCGTGGATTCTGGGCTGCGGGGTCGTTGCGAACCAGCTCTGCAAGCGTCGCCTGCTGGTCGGCGGTGAGGACCGCCGGTAAGGTCGGCAGAACGCCTCGTTTGGGAAGGTTCACATCAAGGGTGGCTGACCGAACCAGTTGCATGGATCCCCGCGGGCTGAGATAGCCAGCGGACGAGAGTGGGGCTCCAAGCTGCCCATCGTCGGTTGCCAGTCGCTGCAGATGTGGATAAACCGCAATGAGTGACGCCGCCGTGTCGGATGTTCCCTCGACTGCGAACTGCAATTGCATGGCGTAGGGGTCACTGACGGTATCCCACGAGAGGTGGGTGTCGGTCGGTCGATTGGCTGCAGAATCGAGGAAGACCCCCCGTAGTGCGGCGGTGTCCTCAGGTAACAATGCAATCGCGAGGCTCCCGCGATCAAGGCCACGAACATGCAACTGGCCGTCCTGCGCAGTCAGCGTCGCTCCCTCCGGAGCAAGCACCAGAGAGGTTCGGCCGGCGACCGTGACAAAGGCATGATTGCCGTCTATCGTGAAGGCTGCCCCGTCGGCTTGGGCTGCAATGACCGCCTTGCGAAAGTCGACTTCCTCAAGCCAGACAACGGGTGAACCTTGCGAAAGGGTGGCTGTCGGGCTGGAGTTGCCACCAAGCCAGCGGCCGGTGAAGGACCAGTCACCGTAAGACTCGGCCGCAAACTGATCAGCGGCTCCGTCACTCAACAGGTCAAGCCTTAAGTCAAACCGGTGCGGTGTCTTGTACTCGGCTGTCGTGCTGCCGGTGATGGCAACCGTCGTCTCGGTGGGGCTGCCAAAGAGCAGGCCGGTGTCGGTTATCTGTACGGTGAGTGGATGGGCATGCAGCGGCGCCGAGAAGGCATTGCCGAACACCGGCATAACTACCGATGACCACCAGTCTGATGATGGCACAGCCTGGCGAAAGGACGAACTCACCAACGGAGATAAGAGACTGCCATCAAAGCTCTTCGGTACGGCAGCACGAGGGACCGGGGCGGCCAAGAGTTGCCCGTCGGCAATGGCGGCGGCGAGTGCGGTCTCGACGACGGTGGCCGGTAACGGCTGGTTGCCGAGAGCTGGAGGTGGTTCAATTGGCGGTGGTTCAACTGGCGGTGGTTCAACTGGCGGTGGTTCAACTGGCGGTGGTTCAACTGGCGGTGGTTCAATTGGCGGTGGTTCAACTGGCG
>Ga0209986_10004432_pt1 | contig 11877 bp, 9 predicted proteins | sample BlataG_FD_183168 | JGI IMG/M metagenome (GOLD analysis project Ga0209986, IMG submission 183168) | Deep subsurface microbial communities from Black Sea to uncover new lineages of life (NeLLi) - Black_00105 metaG (SPAdes) (version 2) | ecosystem: Environmental > Aquatic > Marine > Oceanic >...
ATGGCAGGCACTACAGAAAACATGGGAGACTTAGTTGAGTATTTAATTAACAGTGGTGTTAGATATAAGCAAGAACCATATGGGCCAAGGCCAGCAAAATTTGCCGTCGTTAGTGAAAAAATGATGAAGAAGTGACGTCCTCCCCACTTGCAAGGGGTGGGGCATCCGGGGGCAATTTTTTGTGAACTTCTGCTTAACTACCGTAGTCTTCAATTCTTTCTAGATCCTCGGGACTTTCCATTCCTAAAACCAATGCTCTCCCGTCAATTCTTCTAAAGAGCCCCTTGAGAACCTTTCCTGGTCCTACTTCAATGAATAGATCGATTCCATCAGTGAGTAGTTTCCTCATAGAATCCTCCCAGAGAATGGGATGATCCATCTGCATCTGAAGGGCTCTTTTAATTTCTTCCGCACTTAAGGCATACCGGGCAAAGGCATTGGTGAGAACTTTACAAGAGGGATCTCGGAAAGAAATTTTATCTAATTCTTGACTGAATTTTAAAGCTGCGCGTCTCATAAAGGAGGTGTGAAAGGGACCACTTACCGAAAGGGGAATAACCTTTTTTGCCCCCTCTTGCTCTAATCTTTCGCTTGCTATTTCTACCGCTTTTTTTTCTCCAGCAATAACTACCTGAGAAGGAGAATTAAAGTTGACCGCCTCTACCCCTTTGATTCTCCGACAAATTGACAAGACTGCCTCTCTGGGTAGTCCAATTACGGCTGCCATCACACCATCTACAGCACCAGAGGCCTCCTCCATAAACTGGGCTCTTCGGCGAACCAGTCTTAAGGCAGCAGGATAGTCAACCACCTTAGCGCAAAGTACTGCACTGTACTCTCCTAGACTGTGTCCGGCCACTACGGTTGGCTCTATCCCCGCGTCTCTCAAAATTCTGGTAAAGATCCAGTTCACTGTCAACAGAGCTGGCTGAGCATTAGTGGTCTTTTTCAGCTCTTCTTCCGGGCCATGATTACATAGCTCCTCAAGATCAAAATCCAGGACTTTCCTCGCCTGCTGGAAGATTTTCTTGGCCTCTTCATACCCATCAATGAATTCTCTTCCCATTCCTACGTGTTGAGAACCCTGCCCGGGAAAAAGAAAAGCTATTTTTCTCATGTCAGAGCAATAACCTCGTCATCTTGGCCTAACCTGATTATGCGGGGACCGGAGGTATTTCTTCCAATAAGGGAGATATTTTTAGCTGCCAGGCGAATGCTCTTTCCCTTCCGGGTGATAACAATCACCTCATCACTTGGCTTTATTCTTTTTGCTCCCACTACCTCACCCTTATCGGGAACAAAACGCAGGTTAATGATTCCTTTGCCGCCTCTTCTGGTTTTTCTGTACTTAGCAAAGAGAGTTCTTTTCCCGTAACCTTTGGAGGTAATGGTGAGCAAAGCTTCATCCTCTTTGGCAATGACGGCATCCATTACCTCATCCTCTTCCCCTAAAGAAATCCCCTTTACTCCTAGTGAAGTTCTTCCCGTGGGACGAACATCTTTTTCAGAAAAAAGAATAGCCTTACCTTTCCTGGTGACCAAGACTATATCTTCTTCGCCTTGGGTGGGCAGGACTTTAATTAACTCATCTTCCTCCTTCAGGCGAATTCCCCTTATTCCTCCTTTTTTAGGATGGGAATAAGCGGAAAGACTGGTTTTCTTTACTTTCCCTTTCCTGGTGACCATAACCAGAAAACCTTCCTGGTCAAAGTTGTCCAGAGGAAGAGTTTTACTCACTCTCTCATTCTTTCCCAGAGAGAGGAAGTTAACCAGCGCTCTACCTTTAGCTGACCGCTTCTTTTGAGGAATGTCGTAAGCTCTGGCCCAATGAACCTTTCCTAAATTGGTAAAAAATAAGAGGATAGAATGAGTGTGAGTAATAAAAAGGTCTTCTACAAAATCTTCCTTTCCCGTGATCATTCCGCTCATCCCCTTGCCCCCACGTCTTTGTCGCTTATAAGCTCTCAAGGAAGTGTACTTTATATAGCCGTGACGGGTGGTAGTAACGACGATCTCCTCTTTTTTGATCAAATCTTCTGGTTTAAAGGTTAACTCTTTTACGACCGCCTTGATCCGGGTACGCCTCTCTTCTCCATATTTTTGCTTAATCTGGACAAGTTCTTCCTTAATGGTTGCCCAAATCATGGGCTCCCTTGCCAGCATCTCCTCTAGCTTTCCTATTATTTTTACCGATTCGGCATAATCCTGGTCCACTTTATCCCTCTCCAGACTGGTCAGGCGAGCTAACCTCATCTCCAGAATCGCTCGGGCCTGCTCATCACTTAGCCTTAACAATTTTATCAGGTGATTCCTGGCTTCTTCTGGATTGGAAGACGACCTTATAATCTTAATTACCTCATCCAGTTTCCCCAGAGCCTTTTTGAGTCCTTCCAAAAGGTGAGCCTTTTTTTGCTCGCGGGAAAGAAGGAATTTTGTCCGTCGGGTAACTACCTCTTTACGATGATCAAGATAGCACCGGAGCATCTCGACCAGGTTCAAAAGGCGTGGCTTACCACCCAGTATGGCTAAAAGAATAACTCCAAAGGTCGTCCGAAGAGGGGTATATTTATAAAGTTGATTTAAAATGACCTCAGCGTTAGTGTTGCGGGAAAGCTCTATCGCAATCCTTATTCCCTTTCTGTCCGATTCATCCCGCAGATTCCTGACCCCCTTTATTCTATTATCCCGAGATAGGCCAGCAATGGTCTCAATCAATCTTGCTTTATTGACCTGATAGGGAAGTTCAGTAATAATAATGCTTTCTCGGTCCTGGGTAGTTTCAATATTGGCCTTTCCTTGTAAAATTATCTTTGCCTTTCCGTGCCGGTAGGCTCTTTCAATCGCCTCCGTCCCTATAATAACCCCCGCCGTGGGAAAATCTGGACCTCGAATGATCTTTAAAAGCTCATCGACAGAGACTTGAGGATCCTCAATCATTCTGATACAGGCATCCACCAGCTCACTCAGATTATGAGGAGGGATATTGGTGGCCATCCCCACGGCTATTCCAGAGCTCCCATTTAGTAAGAGATTAGGCACTTTTGCTGGTAGAACAAGAGGCTCCTCCAGGCTATTGTCAAAGTTGGGTAGAAAGTCGACTGTATCCTTATCCAGATCCTCAAGGATTTCCGAGGTTATGAGCGAGAGTCTTATCTCGGTGTACCTCATAGCGGCCGGAGGGTCCCCATCCACAGAGCCAAAATTTCCCTGCCCGTCAACCAGAGGATGACGCAGGGAAAAGTCTTGAGCCATTCTTACCATAGCCTCATAGACGGCCATATCTCCATGAGGATGGTATTTTCCCAAAACTTCCCCTACCAGACGAGCCGATTTTCTGTAAGGCTTGTTAGGAAGTAAACCCAATCCCTGCATGGCGTAAAGAATCCTTCGTTGTACCGGCTTTAGTCCATCTCGGACATCGGGTAGGGCTCGACCCACAATTACGCTCATAGCGTAATTCAGGTAAGAAGTCTTCATTTCCTCTTCCAGATAAAGCGGAGCAATTCCACTTTCCAAAGCCATGGTAACCCCCTTATTTATTTATATATCCAGGTTGGTCACTTCCAGGGCATGATCTTCGATAAACCTACGACGAGGCTCGACTTCTCCTCCCATTAGGATGGTAAATAGCTCATCAGCCTGGACAGCATCTTCTATGGAAACCTGAAAGATGGTGCGGGTGGCCGGATTCATGGTGGCTTGCCAGAGCTGGTCGGGGTTCATCTCCCCTAGACCTTTATAGCGTTGAACCTCTAATTTTTGCTGCCCCAGCTCTTTCGTTAATTCCTTTAAGCTCTCCTCACTGTAAAGAAAATATTCTTTATTTTTACCGTTAACCTTATAGAGAGGCGGCTGGGCGATGTAAACATGGCCTTCTCTAATTAAATCCTGTATATACCGATAAAAAAAGGTGAGAATAAGAGTCCTGATATGAGCTCCATCCACATCCGCATCACTCATAAGGATGATTTTGTGGTATCTCAGTCTGGACAGATTGAATTCCTCCTTAATACCGGTGCCGATAGCGGCAATCATAGATTTTATCTCTTCATTATTGAGGATCTTAAGTAGATGAGTTTTTTCCACGTTAAGAATTTTTCCCCTTAAGGGCAGGATAGCCTGGAAACGTCTATCCCTTCCTTGTTTAGCGGAGCCTCCTGCTGAATCCCCCTCCACTATGAAAAGCTCACTTTTTTCGGGATTATCCTCGGAGCAAGCGGCCAGTTTACCAGGAAGGGCTCCCCCTACCAGACCTTCCTTTCTTCGAGCTACTTCCCTTGCTTTCTGGGCAGTCTGTCGAACCCGTGAAGCAGAGACTACATTCTGTATTACCAATTTACCTATGGTGGGATTCTCCTCCAGGTATCGGGAGAGATTTCCATAAACAATGGACTCCACAATTCCTTTGGCTTCGGTATTGCCTAATCTGGTTTTTGTCTGTCCCTCAAACTGAGGATCGGGCATCTTCATATTAATAATAGCGGTTAAACCTTCTCTTACGTCTTCTCCTAAGAGTACGATTGGCTGGTTTTCCTTTTTCTTAACATAGTCATTGATGGTTCTAGTTAAGCCGGACTTAAATCCAGAAAGGTGAGTTCCTCCTTCCTCAGTATTAATATCATTGACAAAGGCGAAAATATCCTGGATAAAGCTTTGATTATATTGAATGGCTACCTCCAGGACTACATCATCTTTTTCTCCCTGAAGGTAGATGGGCTCATCAAAAATAACCTCTCGATTCCGGTTGAGATGCTTTACAAAGCTCCTAATCCCTCCTTCGTAGGCAAAGGTACACCTCCTACCGCTTCTTTCATCCTCTACCTCTATATTGAGTCCCTGGTTCAGAAAGGCCAGTTCTCTCAAACGACGAGTTACTCTTTCCCAGTCAAATTCTATTGATTCAAATATTTCTGGGTCAGGTCTAAAGCTGATCTCGGTTCCATTTTTTGGGTAAGAGCCCTCTCCTATACACTTCACCTTGGTTGTGGGTTTACCTCTTTTATATCTTTGACGCCAGATCCTGCCTTCACGGGCTACTTTTGCCTCTAACCATTCAGAAAGAGCATTGACTACCGAGACTCCCACTCCATGAAGTCCTCCCGCCACCCGGTATATCTTGTTGTCGAATTTACCGCCAGCATGAAGAGAGGTCATCACCAGCTCCAGAGCGGATTTTTTATAAACTGGATGGGGAGCTACCGGGATGCCTCTCCCATCATCAACTACGGTAATGCTGTTATCAGAATGGATTGTTACCTTTATATTCTGGCAGTAGCCAGCCAGGACCTCATCAATGGAGTTATCAACTACTTCACTAATGAGGTGATGTAGTCCTCGTGGTCCGGTGCTTCCGATGTACATGCTGGGTGTTTTGCGAACGGCCTCCAGATCCTTTAAGACTTTGATCTGTTTAGCGCCGTATTCTTCTTCCATTTTTACCCTCTTTTAAATTTCCCTATTCCTCGGTATTTCTTATACCTTTTTTGAATTAACTCTGCTGGAGTCAGATCCTTTAACTCTCTAAGGTGTTTAGTTACGGCCTGCTTGATATTGAGGGCTGTTTGTTCTGCGTCTCGATGGGCTCCTCCCATGGGTTCAGGGATGGTGCCGTCGATAATCTTTAGATCCAGAAGATCTTGAGAAGTGATTCGCAAAGCCTTTGCTGCTTCCTCCATTTTGGCCTGATCTTTCCAGAGAATTGCCGCACATCCCTCTGGAGAGATTACCGAATAAATAGCATTCTCTAACATCAGAGTTCGGTCCCCGACCCCGATTCCTAAAGCTCCTCCGCTTCCTCCCTCCCCAATTATGATCACTAGAATAGGGACCTTTAACTGAGACATGTACTCCAAATTTGCTGCAATAGCCTCAGCTTGTCCCCTTTCTTCTGCTTCGATTCCAGGGTACGCTCCGGGGGTATCAATAAAGGTAACTACGGGTCGAGAAAATTTCTCTGCCAGGTTCATTAACCTCTTTGCCTTCCGATACCCTTCAGGATGAGCCATACCAAAATTTCTGACAAGATTCTCCTTGATTGATTCCCCTTTCTGGTGTCCGATAAAAAGCAGTCTCTCCTCCCCCATTCTGGCAAAACCCCCCACGATGGCCTGATCATCAGAATATAACCTATCTCCATGAAGTAATATAAAATCATCAAAGATCAATTTGGCCAGGGTAAGGGATTTAGGGCGATTGGGGTGTCTGGCTAGCTGAACCGTCTGCCAGGGAGTAAGATTAGCAAAGGTTTCTTTTTCAAGTTTTTTCAAGCGTTGTTGAAGCCGGTTTATCTCCTCCTCGAAGTCCAATCCTTCCTTGGAGGTTAAACCCTTTAGTTCTTCAATTTTACGTTCCAACTCCAGAATTGGCTTTTCAAAATCGAGGCTATATCTATTTTGAGCCATTATTTTTTATTAGTCTACTATGTCTGATATATAGACCAACTGTATCTTCCTTTTTTCTAACCGAGATAAGATTTTCTTTAAAGCCTCCGCAGTGATGGGGTCAACATGAGCAATCCCTAGCGCCCCTCCTCTCTTTTGAGCAGAGGAGATGAGCGTTTGAAATTGTGATTCGATATAGCTCGAATCCTTTTGGTTATCCAAGAAAACCTGCCGCTGAGTTGATTTTATTCCCATCTTCTGAGCTAAAGGAAAGGCTATGGAGCTGGAAACAGTTCTGCTATCGACAAAATAGAGTCCCTCGTCCTTTACCGCCTGTAGCACATCCCGCATAGGTTTTTCCTGGGTAGTAACAAGGGAACCCATGTGGTTACTTAAACCTACTACATAGGGTACATCTTTTATTGCGTCCTTGACCATTGAGCTGATTTGTTCGGAGCTCATCCGGTTAAGAACTATCCATCGATAACGATTGATAAAATTTTTTTGGGGCTCCATGGGAAGATGCAAGATAACCTGCTTCCCATTACGATGGGCCTCTTCGGCAATGCTTTTAGCATAAGGAGTTCCAGGGATAATCGAGATAGTAAAAGGCAAATCCAGCTCTTTCAGTAAAAAATCTACCGTCTTACCATGCGAATATCCAAAGTCATCAATGAGTAAGGCAATCTTAAGTTTTTGGAGAATAAACTCTAAAGTATGGGTAATTCTCTCATCAAAGCCGAGACTTACCACTATTTTATAGCGATCCTTAAGATTTTCTCTCTTGATCTGGTGGATCTTCAGCAAATTTCGCCGAAGCTCTCTCTGAATTTGATCAGGGAGCTTATCCAGCGGATAGTCAAAGGGAATCTTCAGAGTCTCTCGCACCTGGAGATAGGTCGGAAAAGGCCCTACCCACTTTATTCTTTTGCTCAAGACGGAAAAATTAAGTGCCTTAACCACCTCATCAACTTTTGAGTCTATCCTAGAAAGCTCTTTCTGATAGATAGAGATCTTGAGGTAAAAGAAGCTCCCTATCCCTACCAGACAGATAATTAATCCAATTAAAAGATATAGAATTTTGTGAGATTTTTTTGCCATCTATTTACTCAATAACTTTAGTGCTTGCAGAAGTTGAAGGTCATTAAGATAATCGTTTTCCCTATCTTTGTCTTCTTCCCGCAGAAATTTCTTTAAAAGATCAACCTCAACTTCAATCCCCTCCTCCTTAAGTCTGTCCAGGAGGAAAGTTAAGTCCATTTCCTCCCAGTGGGGATACTTCGCCAGAAATTCCTTCACCCACTTTGATTTTTTTAATTGGGCTAAAGTCTTTTTCTCTTCTTCAGTTGGTTTAAAGGCCTCCACTTTCATATAAGGTTCAATTCCCTTGCCCTCTATGCTTTCTCCTGAAGGAGTATAATATTTCGCCGTAGTTAAAGCGATAGCTCCTTCGTTGACTAAGGGAAATATCTGCTGCACCGTTCCTTTACCGAAGCTCTTGATTCCCATCAGAATCCCACGGTTGTGGTCTTTGATTGCCCCGGCCACGATCTCTGAGGCACTAGCACTTCCTCCATTAATCAGGACTACCAGAGGTATATTCACTGCCTCACCTCCAGGACGGGCGTGGTAAATCTCATTTTGCGAGGAGTCTCTTCCCTTTGTGGAAACGATGACTCCCGAGTCGAGAAATTCATCGGCTACTTCTACTGCCTGAGAGAGAAGTCCGCCCGAATTATATCTTAGATCCAGAATAAGTCCTTCTATCTTCCTATCTTCTAGCTGGGCTAGAGCCCCTTTAAATTCCTCATCCGTATTTTCATCCATAAAACTCATGATCCTAATATATCCTATGTCATTAGGTAATATCCTTGGTTCAATGTTGGGAGACTTGATAATGGCCCTGGTGAGATTAAAATCCAGATATTCTTTTTCTCCTTCTCTCTCAATAGTTATCTTTACCTGGGTTCCTGGCTCACCTCGCAGCTTCCTGGCTGCCTCGATGAGGGTAATTCCTTCCGTTGATTTACCTTCTATCTTGATGATCCTATCCCCTGGCTCGATTCCAGCTTCACTGCCAGGAGTTCCCTCCAGGGGAGAGACTATGGTAAGGAAATTATCTTTGATAGTGATCTGAATCCCCAAGCCCCCAAATTTTCCCTCCCTTTCCGTTTGCCATTCCTCATAACTACGAGGATCCATCCAGTGTGAATGAGGGTCCTCTAAGGATTCAATCATCCCCTTGATGGCTCCCTCTATAAGTTTGGAAGGCTTAACCTTTTCCATATACTGAGTTTGGATAGTCTGATAGGTGTCAATTAAGGGCTCCAAATCCCGGAAAAGATCGCTCCCTGCCCAAACCCGGGAGAATAAGATTCCCCCTATGATGATACTGAAAAAGACAATTAAAATTAGCCATCCTCTATTTTTTTTCACTTATTCTTTTCCTCAAACTCCGTATTATTTAACAACACCATCCTCCCAGAAATCGGTGAATTTGATTTCTAAAGGTTCATCTTCTCGACTAACTCTTGGGAGTTTCTCATCACCGACTCTATTTCTCTATAAGATAGTCCTGCTCCTTGTAGGATTTTTCTTGCCGTCTCTTCAGTTATTAGATCCTCTACTCGGTGAGCATCAGTGTTCAAGATAATTTTTGCCCCCCACTTGGTGGCCAGCCTTGCCAGCCACCCGTTGGTCAAGCTATGCCCTTTTCGGCTGGATATCTCCAGATAAATTCCTCTTTCCTTAGCTATTTTGACTTCCTCTTCAGAGATCAGGCCCGGATGGGCTAGAATATCGATATCCGCGTCTAACGCTGCTGTATTGGTACCCTTCGGAACTGGCTCTACTATGGTTTCTCCATGTACTATTATGAGCTTAGCTCCTTTTTCTCGCGCTTTCCTGGCGAGTTCATTGATCCGGGGAGGTAATAAATGGGTTAACTCCACCCCAGGAATTACTCTAATATCACTATTTAGATGTGCATTCTCTCGGCAAAACTTAACTATCTGAGGAACTATCAAGTCTAAATTCGATGAATCAACATGATCAGTGATGGCCAAAGCCCTATATCCCTTTTTCTTTGCTCTTTGCACCAGCTCAGCCGGACAAAGCTGCCCATCACTTAGGAAACTATGAGTATGTAAGTCGATCAACGTGGTCTGCTCCTATTTTTATTAGTATAATAGCATATTTTTAGGATTTTGTAAAATCTTCCTCGGCAAAAAAATATCCACAGGCCGAAGAAGCTATGGTTGGTCAGTTTCCAAACAAGAAATCTCTCTCTTTCTTTTAATGAGCCCAACACAGCCAATAACTCTCTATCCCTTATAAGATAGTTATTAACAGAATTATCCACATTATCCACAGGAAATTATTTCCCCCTTAAAAGGAAAAATTTTCCGGGAAAGCCACTAATGTGCTTAATGAGAGAGAGAGATACAAGCTACGGGACAGAATCAAAGAAACTGAAAAAACGTGAAAGCAAATTCATCTGGTTCTGTTGAATCTTAGGGTGTTGCAAAAAGGGTAGCAAAGGATTTGAGAGAAACTCTTCAAGGCAGCTGGCGATAATCAAAGGTTTTTTTATTAAAATTCACATCTTCTACATTTATTCCCTATTTTCTCATTATGAAGATATTAGCTACAACAGATATAATTACGAAGGGAGTTATATTCGGATAGCTCCATTCTTCATTAACCAGCTAACCGATTCATATACGGCTTCGAGAGAACTGTAGTGGGGTCGATAATCTAACAGCCTCTGCGCTTTAGAAATGCTACAATTGGGGCTGTGAGCAATATGATCCCATGTATAATAAGCTTCCTCTTCTGAAACAGTTTTTTGCCATTCATCCCAGGGAAGAAAACTTAGATGAACTGTTTGCCCAAACCAGGCTGCAATACTCTCAGCATATCCTCTCAATGTTACTGCTGCAGGAGAAGTAACATGAAAGCTCTCCCCCACTGAATTTCTCCAGTTCGCCATGGCCTTAATAAATACCTGAGCAACATCATCAGCATGAACATGATGAACAGTCTCTAAGCCCAGATTTGGTAGTACTAGCTCTCTTCCTCTGGCCAGTTTTGTAAAAACTTCCGGATTAAAGTGGCCAGCTGGATTAAGTGGAGCCCAACCCTCTCCAACGATATGGCCTGGATGTAACACTGTAGCAGGAAATCCATTTAGACGGGCTTCTTTCAGAAGGTATGTTTCAATTGCTGCCTTCTGGATACCATATTCACCAAAGGGATTTCGTGGTTGATCTTCGGTCGTAGGAACAACTACACTGTGACCATGCACCCAAATTGTGCCGCATGACAAAAAGTGCTGTACCTTTCCTTTGAGCTCTTCTACTATTTGTTTCGCACTTTCAATAGTAAAACAGATCAAATCAATAACTAAATCTGGTTGCAATTCAGCAACTCGTTTTGCAAAGGCACCACGAGTTTCTTCTTTAGTTCGATCCATTACTATTTGTTGGACATATTTCCAGGCCTGATGGGAATGATAAGGTCTTTTTTTACCTCTGCTCATTGATATGACTTTATTACCTGTCTCCACCAAACGAGGTACCAGGTAGCTTCCAATATGACCAGTTCCTCCAATAATTACAATTGTCATACAGTATACACCCCTTTCAAAGATTTATTGAACACAATAGCTTTTTAGTCAAAAGGAAAGCTATCCAGGATATAAGAAACAGCAGCACCATAAAGTTTTAAGAAATTGCTGGATATAACAGGAGTTTGTTCATTGGAGACTCTAATATTATGTAGCGATTTTATTTAAATTCAAATTTAATTTTAAGTATGTAATTCATCATATAAGGTTTACTGCTTTTTGTAGATCTTCCCTTCCTACGTGAGTATAAATCTCTGTGGTCTTTATGGAAGCGTGACCTAAAAGCGTCTGAACTATCCTCAAGTTTCCTGTCTTGTTATATACCCTAGTAGCAAAGCTATGTCTAGAGTATGGGGAGTCATAGCAACGTCAATCTCCGAGTCCTGCCTTAGCTGTTTAATTACATTCTCCACCTGCCTGGAGGTTATTCTTTTACCTCTCTTAGACACAAAAAGAGGATCCTCTTTCTCTAACCCATAAACATATTTTATCACAGAGCCTCTCGTCGATGAGAACCCGCTATTATAGCATATGAAAGCGAACTTGTCAAATTTCTTCGAGCAAATTTCTATGACATGGATGAAAGAACAAACGACTCAGAGTAGAGGAGTTGGTCTATTTTATCCCTCTGCCTTAGTTTGCCTTGAACTGCCGCCTTCTTCAGTCTCACTTTTCTCCCAAGAGAGTCCTCTCTTTTTCATAGGTCAACTAAATAGTTCTTCTGAAGAGCTATTTTTTTGACAAAAAGGCTGATTATAAGAGATTTAAATTCTCTAAAGAAGAGGCCGAGAAGAGATTTAACGAAGCCCAGACTTTTATTGAAAGAATTGAAGGATTATTAAAAAAGGAAGGATTTCTTGCAGATTTCAA
>Ga0209986_10004433_pt1 | contig 11871 bp, 15 predicted proteins | sample BlataG_FD_183168 | JGI IMG/M metagenome (GOLD analysis project Ga0209986, IMG submission 183168) | Deep subsurface microbial communities from Black Sea to uncover new lineages of life (NeLLi) - Black_00105 metaG (SPAdes) (version 2) | ecosystem: Environmental > Aquatic > Marine > Oceanic >...
AAAGCCAAAAACTTCTCCTTTCTTTATTCTCAAATTTAGACCATCAACAGCTAAAAAGCTATTGTATTTCTTCGTCAGGTTTTGTGTTTCTATTACATACGCCTCTATATCACTCACCTTTTTCACCTCTTAAATATTTGTTTTTTGTTCTTTATATGTTGCGCCCGTAGTGAGCATTTCGCCTAACGTAGTATATCCGAACTCGAGTTCGTACATACATCCGTTTTGGCATTGTATCCGAAGTTTACTTCGCTTATACGACTCTTTAGCTGAAACTTCCCGCTCATTTTTTTACTTCCTGACTTTTAGATAGATGAGAATATATAAATACCCTTCGTATTTTTACAATGGCGTATAGCGTTTGCAAAACTAAAAGCAGATAGGCAAATTTAGGGAAATCTTTGATAACGAAGCACGACATCAATACAATCATTTTCAGACTTTCTCTACCTTACACAACAACGATTTTAGCCCGGTAGATCCAGTGACAGGGTCGCAAGCTTTATGGTCAGTAGACGTTACAATTGTACTCCTTAAATCCATGATACAGATGAACGACTCGTGGGTCGATGCGATCTGTTACTTTAGCCATACACTTGGTACCGCTCTTGGTGATTCAACCGTTACAACGTTGCCATCTTCGATATTGAGTTTTGCTGCTGTCTCGGGATTGATTTTCAATAAATTCTCTGGAAATAGCTCTCGAAGCTGAGGAATATTATGCATCTCGGAGTGTGTGTACATTTCCAATTTTGAGCCAGCTATCAATATAAGTGGGTATTCCTTTGCAAGGTCGGGTCGTGAAACAGGACTTTCTGCAGGCTCCCTATACACTGGCAGGGAATCGTATCCAAGCTTTTCCAACCGTTCTGAATAAATCTCTACCTTCTTCGATGGCGTCATAAACCCCTTCATAAACCTTTCATATTTTCTGTACATCTCGGGATAATTCCTAAACACTGTAATTTTGAGTATCCCCCGTATGATTCCGCCCAATAATCCTCTGAATTTTTTGTACAGTATAGGAGGAATAGGTATTATTATTCCTTCTGGATGAGCTCTTAGCTCCTCACAGGTGATGCCAAGTGGCTCTAACTCGTAGTCAATGGCTTCTTCCTCGGTTTCCCACGGGAAGTATTCTCCATAATCCATCTTTCTTGCCAGCTCACAAATTATTTTCCAATCCGACCATGATTCCTCTAACGGTTCCACCACCTTTGGACTAAGTACAACCCGTGAAGGAACATTCCACCCATGATCCACGTGGGGGTCATAAGCGACAAAGCGAGTCTTTTCAAGAAAGGTGCAAGCCGGAAGAACGATATCAGCGAGCTCGGCGGTTGGCGTCATAAATATGTCGGCGACCACAAGAAACTCTAACTTTCTTAATGCCTCTTCAACTACTTTCGAGTTTGCACAGATTAACGCTGGATTTGCGGCCATAACAAACATCGCTTTAATGGGATAAGGGTTGTCATGGATTATAGCATCCCATAAAGAAGGCGTGGCGGCAGTGGGAAACATATGTAAGATCTTGGAGATGAGGCATCTGTCCACTCCTATCTTCTTTTTTAGGGCTTCGGGCGGTAACTTTTCACCAAGGCTTACGTCATTCAGTCCCATCAACACCGGTAACGCGATGATGTTCCCGCCCTTCACGTCCAGATTACCTGTTATAGCCATCAGGATGTTGATGGCGCGGATGGTGCAAGATGCGTTGGTATGCTGGTCGAGGGCATTTCTGGGACTGATGCATGCTGGTTTTGTAGTGGCATACATCCGGGCGATCTCTCTGATGGTCTCAGCAGATACCCATGTTATCTCCTCTACTTTTTCCGGTGGATAATCCTTCACAAATTCCTTTAGCTCCTTGAATCCAATCGCCCATTTATCGACAAATTCCGCATCATAGAGCTCTTCGTTTATTATCACATTCAGCATGCCGAGAGCCAGAGCGCCATCTGTGCCTGGTCTTAATTGGGCATGGATATCAGCCTCCTCTGCGTACGATGTGACCCGGGGATCAATAACCACGAGCTTTGCTCCTCTTTCTATGGCCCCTTTGATCGCTATTGACTGGGGCTTGTTTGTGACATCGGGATTACCTCCCCAGATAATAATACAGCTCGTATGAGCCACATCAGGCGGCACGACTGCTCCAAAATCAAAGACGAACTGCATAAATATCCTCGGCACATGGCAAACAAGGTTTGGAGTTGATATATTGGGTGTCCCGATAAGGTTTGCAAGTCTGCTCAGATAAGAACTGACATCGCCACTATGATAATGACCATAATGGAAGTCTATTGCTTCAGCACCATATTCTTTCTTGATTTCACCCAACTTATCGGCGATGGTAGTTAAGGCTTCATCCCAGGAGATTTGCTCCCACCTGCCTTCGCCCCGTTCCCCTACGCGCTTCATTGGGTACTGGAGTCTATCCAGTGCATAAAGCACACTCTTCATATGTTTTCCCCTCAGGGTAAGCTCGCCCCTACCTTCAGGGTCCAGGGGATCGCCGCGAATATCAATAACCTTCCCTTCTTCGGCATCCACACTCATTAAACATTGTGAATGACCGTCCACATCGCTGACTATCGTTACGTCCCTTTCTATTTCTTCTGCCAAGGCTGTCTCGATCATATCAAATTGTTTGGTCAGGGTAAACTCTCCGGCATCATTCTCCCTACCTGCTATAACCTGCCTATTGTAGTCCTGCCTATTGCTGCAGTTGCCCCTATGGCAGCCGCAGCTTTAACAAAATCCCTTCTCGTAATTCTTCTCATGATACTCCTCCTTCTTTTAACTTTGACCTTTTACATTTCACTCATTTTTCCCTTTCTAAATACAAATATTCTCGCCTGTCTCCCTGAATAAATAAATCCTCCCCTTTCTACAGTATCTCCGAAAGAAAGAGGTAGTACGGTCGGCTGTTGATATTTTCATGTGTGTTCCTTCTAAGATGCGCTGACTAAGATTTGAGAGTACGCTTCCAGAGGGGAAGCAAGGTTTTTATATTAGGATATCTTGAGGATATCCTATGAAGAAAGTTCCAATCCAAGCTCAGAGCCACCTTGAGCTTGACGGGATACAGGGATTCTTTATACGGAAGGTAACGAAATTCGGAAACAGCGCCAAGGTCGATTGTCCCAAGGAATATCTTGGTCGCACCGTCTATCTGGTGATCGTATGACGCTAAATCGAGATAGGATATTCCGAACGATAACGAGCCTCGATACCTTCGTTAATCATTGCATGAATCTGAAACCAAAGGGGCCGCTCCTTTCTGGCTTCGAGTATAATCTGGACTTATTAAAGGCGGCGATGGCAAATACCTACCTTGAAACTGTGGGATCAAAAGCAGATTCCATTCATCTCGCCATAAAGAATGTGCCGACCTCGAATTTCTACTGGGAATATCTGAGGACGCTTGAGATCGTAGGGAGAAGGTTTGAACTCGATGAGCAGGATGTCATTCTCGCTTTTGACTATACAGACGAGGATTTTTATGGAGAGGTGCAGGGCTTTTGGATTCATGGGTGGACCGGTAGAGCAGCAGTAATGGGAAAGTTCAAGTTCCTCTCCTGCGCTTTGGTAAGTTCAGATATCCCTCAGAGGATCCCTCTCATATCGATACCAATCCATTTAGGGCACAATATGGCAACAGCGGTGTGATTTTGCCTCTCTCTTCTCCAGCCGATGGTCAGATCGATCAAGCTCGTTCTCTTCGATCGCGGATTCTACAGCAAAGAGCTCATGCTGACCCTCTCAAAAACAGGTTATCCCTACCTGATCTTCGTTCCAAAGAACGAGAAGGTGAAAAGAGAGCTAGCCGAGATGGCTGAAGCGGAGCGGAAGAAGATCCATTATGAGTTCAAGCTGAATAAAGATAAGACAATACTCCGTGGCAGAACCACCTTGGCACTCTTGAAAAAGATCTTTGAGCCTTCAAACGGAAAGAGCTTCGATTGGGCTTTCGCCACAAACCAGGACGAGATTGATCTTGACTATATCATTCCTACGTACAAGGGGCGATGGCGAATTGAGACAGGATTCCGAGTTCAGGACGAAGCCCGCATCAAATCGAAGTCCAAAGATATGAGAATCCGTTTCTTCTTCTTTGTCTACGAGCAGGTGCTCCAATTGCTGTGGGCGGTACTATACAAGGAGGAGCTGAGCTTCAAAGCATTTGTCATAGCGATGTATGAGATGAGCAACGAAAGAGTTGCACGGGCAGAGAGGAGAGCCGCGAGGGCCACTGCATAGATACCTGAGGGCTATGCGGTGATAGGCCAGTGAAACCTCCGGGGTTCTGTGGCAGTATATCCACCTCAACGCCTTTCTTCTCGAGAGGGCTGAGGTTAGCTTGGGCTTTCTTACCCTGGTTTTATATTCGGAGATACTGCATAATGCGTAATATTCTTCTTTAAGAAATTCGTCATCAATTTCATTAAAGAAATTTTGATCAGTAGGAGGAGGAGTAGGTTTGTCAAAGTAGTCATTTTTCTCTTCTATAATTCTAACCTTATAGCCAGAAGCATAAGATGCGCCACTTCCATATACTACAGCAATATTTTCATCCATCTTCTCACCGTGATAGTAGACATGGCTCTAATATCTAATAATAAAGAGTATCTTTCGAATCTTTCAAAATTTCAGATAACGGTTTGAGTGTATCTGAAGTTTTGTGGAGCGGAGCGGAACAAAATTTGGGTGAGCGACTGAAGGGAACGAACCAGATACACTCTGTTATGTGAAGTTGGCGCTGCCTCACTTTTTGAGGACACCTTCGACATGTCGCTTCACACTCTCTGTTATGCGTGGGTACAGATTGTCAATCTCGCGGTAGATTCCTTCAAGCTGGTCAATAGATTCTTCATATCTTGCCATGACAGCCTTACGATACTCGATCTCCCAATCACTGAAATTTTTGACGTCCTTCCGTTCCGGCGGTCTGTCCAAACGGTCCAACAGAACCTGTGCGTCTTGAAGAATCCTCTTATATCGATGCAGCATCCAGAATGTCCCCTCATCGATAAAAGCCCTATATTTATACAAATTCTCGGTCAGCAGGTATAGCTCTTCACCAATACGTAAGTGACCTGGCGGGGGCATTCTATTACTACCATTTTTAACTCTTTTGAGTAACTGCAAGCATTCTCGCATGCCATTTCGAAGCCGGTAGACCAGTTCAAGCATTTCAGGGTAAATCGCTGTTCGCTTCTCAAAAAGGCTTAGTGCTTTCTGCTTCTCTAGCTCAAGAGAAGTCTTGCTCTCCTCGAGCGAAGTCTTGAAATGATGCGAAATCGCTTCGGTAATCCACTTTCTGACTAAGAAAACGAACACCCCGAAGAGCGTAACAATGATTGCCCCATCCACGAAAACGTGTTTCAAGAAATCGTTCATACAGCTAACCTCCTTGGCGTAGCGCCAATTTCATATAACTTCGGTATATCCGCATTGCGTATATACCTTCCTCTAAACGCATACTTATCCTTATTGACCTATTTCATTCCCTTTTTAATCTCCTTTGCCCTGTATTCAGCCATTGCCTCTCTATTCTTAAGCACTTTTTCTATCCAGCGAACTGCACCCAGGTAATGTGCTGTTAGCCCAATACCCCAGCCTATGAGCGGGTAAAAGAACCAGATATCTTCCGGAGAATGTAAGAGGTTAATAACTATCAGCATGGCATTAACTAGCACGTACACTGTCAGATGAATAAGAAAACCTCTTTTCTCCTCCTCCGCCCTTATTTCACGATACGCTTTTTTGTATTCCTCCAATGTCCTTTCTTCTCCCATATTTCCTCACCACCATAACAATAATTGGATTGAGTTTATAAATATTTTTGTCTCGGAGTTCTTAGAGCTAACACTTATAACGCTTTATCAGTAGCCGTGTTAGGCGGAGTTGCCCCTTACGGCTTGTTCCACTCATCAGCCGTGATCTTATGACCAATTATTCCCTCCACTTCTCGTATCATCAGTCGAAGCTGAGGCACGGAGTACTCGACATTAGAAGGAATTGCCAAGCGATGCTGCTCATAGACCATAAACTGGTGACGTGTACCGGAGAAGGGACCTTCAAAGCCAAGTTTCCGCAACCGCTGGATAAAATCTCTGCGCTTACATGGCACCCACCGGCTCATAGCTTGGCTCCTTATTCAAATCAATACTGGCAATTACAGGCAATGGATGCCTCAATTTGAGACCAACCAGTATCCAGTCTTCTAATGTTGAGCGCAACGCCTCTTCACACTCACGCAAAGTGGCACCGAACGCTACCACTCCTTTGCATGGGGGAATCCGTCCAACGAATGTTCCGTCTTCCAGTTTGTCATAGACAGCATGTGCCATAGCCTGGTCCACATATTCAGTAAGAATGAATCGTATTGTTATTGTCATTAAACACCTCCAATGTTTTTTTCTTTAAATAAACTTTTCTTCTTATAAGCCTTGAAGTATCAAACCTCTTTCATGTTTAAGAACTTCATCGAAGAACCTCTTAGAAATTTCGTATGAACTTGTCAACCCATTTTCCTCTATATGCATTACTTCCACTTCTGTACATCGAGAAATCGTGATATGAATATTTTATATTGAAGTTCTTAAAGCACCCCTTTAAAGCCTCGTTGCAATCGTTTGACAAAATATTATGCACTTCTGAGAAGTTATTTCTTTCAATGTAATCCTTTAAAATTATCTTCTATATGCCTCCATGTAATTTGTCTTGTTATCATTTTGATTTTGGTACCCCACATCTTGTCCAGGTGGAATAGAGAAATTGTCAAACAATTCTCTTCTTAATATCGACAAATGTTCTTTGGATGATTTGCCTAAATATTTATGAATGGATTTATCAGCATTGTAAATTGTTGTTCCTCCTTTCCTCTTAGACCCGCTGCATGGGATCAGGATAAGAACTTTAACCATTTTTCGTATTTCGTAGATGTTTTCTCAAAGCGTACACATTTATTTATTCATCTATCCTTTATGTTTATGGTATCATCCCGAAGTCAATTGCGCTATAACGTTCCGAGCGTATCTGAAGTTCCCCGAAGGGGAATTTGGGCGAAGTGCCGAAGGTACGTAGCCAGATACGCTCTGTTAGATGATTTAGCCACAAATCTTCAACTAAGGATCATATCTTACTTTTCTTTCCACTTTAGTGATTATTTTTGAAGTCTTTTTCGTCTTCCCTGTTTTCTTATTTTTCCAAGTCGTCGTTATTTTAGTCTTAGTTGTACATTCTGTAATCTTCTTTTTTTTACCTACAGTCGAGATCAACGCACAACCTGCAGATATTACAGCAGCAACAGTAGCAACTATAACCCATACTGACACAACTTTCCTTACTTCGTCTTCTTCATAAACTTGCTTTATCATCGCCATTGGGATACCCTGGAACCTCAAACTATCAACATATTCAACTGATTCCAAAAGCTCAAGATATTCATGCAATTCATCTAATTCTTTGCTATACTTCTCTCTATGAAATCCAGCAGCGTATATTAACTTTTCAAGAGCTTCTTTGTCTCCTTCCTCAACTAAAATTTCATCTTGCCGATATTCTTCTAATGCTCCCTGAATACAAGATTCTAAAGTCCAATCTTTTTCAGGCATCAACATATTTCTCTTGTCCAGAGCAAACGTATCGAGTTTTACTTTCTTGTCTGACATAGCTAACCTCCTTTTCTAAAATATTGTTTTGTGGCTATTTCATATAACTTCGTTATATCCAAACTCGAGTTCGTATATACTTCCGTTTTGGCATTATATCCGAAGTTAAGTTCGTATATACCGCCCTTTAACTGAAACTTCCCACTCATTTTTTCACGTCACGATCTTATCCACCTTATCCATCGCAATCGCCCTCTTTATCTCCAACGCAAATCTCCTGCCTGAACTCATATTGCACCGGAAAAGTGCGTTTCCGTATGGATGCCCGCCATACATGTGTATGTTCGTTCCACCACCTATTCTCGTAGCGATGTCATACACCCAGAAGTCCATGTTCTCATCCACGATCGTCTGTAAGCAGAATGGACCGATCATCCCCGCAGAATATTCCTCCTGCGCAAACCGCACGAACTTCTCCGCGATTGGGAACATCTTATTCAGCAAGCTTTCACGAAGCGTTGCGGAAGCATGCCCGACGACAATCATCAGCGGCTCTTTCAACTCATCCGGTAATTCCTGCGATTTCGGTATCCTCACCATTCCATCCAGATTCGACTCGAACCGCCAGTCAACGCCCAGAAGCTCCAGCTCTTCGTCCAGCGGTGAATAGAAGAAATCGAAATTGAATACCGGTCCCATCACATATTTTTCTACTCTCGCATTTTCTAACTCTTCCTTTTTTATCACACCCCGTTTTATCAACCTCGACGCTTTATCCTTGTATTCTCGCCTGCTGCGAGCAGTAAAGAAACCTCTTTCCAAATGCATTACCGCATGTGGAAGCTTTATCATCACCAGTGTATCTATCTCTTCAGGTGTGTACTCCGTAGGAGTGGGTATTCCTGCGCGCTTACAGAGCCAATAATAATCCTTTTCTTCCCCTCTTTCTTCCATCCGGAGCATGTCCCTGCTGCCCACTAATGGCACCCTGAATTTATCCTCTACGTTATCTATGCCGGTATAGACAACAAAAGACCTGTTGGGAATGAAAAGCGTGTTCTTCTCCCTTAATTTCTCTTGCACGTTCTCGTCCATCATATCAGAGAACTTTTCCAGCACGACGTTTTCATCCACCACTCCTTTTCGCAAGCCGTTTACTTCTCGCTGAACAAAATACTTTGTATAAGGCTCTTCTCTACCCTTCTCCGCTACCACTAATGTCTTAAACCCCTCTTCCTTCGCTCCATCGCATACATCCAGCGATGAGTGAGACCCCAATACACCTATAATCGCTTCGTCAAGCTCATATCCGTCCAGAACTTCTTTTATCTCTCTTCTATCCATCATTTTTCCCACCTTTGCATATAATTCTGGATAATATTAATAGGTATTTAAAGCCAATTTTTATTTGTCGTGTTAGCTATAGCAAAGCGGGGGTAGCCGAGCATGGACAAAGGCGCAGGACTTAAGATCCTGTTCCGTAGGGATACGAGGGTTCAAATCCCTCCCCCCGCATGATTTTACCGGTAAATTTATATTTGGAAGGCGAAAAAAGAAGGAAGACCGAGACCATAAAGGAGAGGGCTATTTACGTCTATCTCCCCTCTCACGAGATGGTCAAGGCATGGAAAAAGCGAGCCACACTTTTCTATTAAATGATATAGTCTACCCAACCCGGATTTTCCTCTCTTTATCTTTTTCCCCTTGTTATCGCCCCCTTTCTCATCGCCTTGCGGGGATCATAAATTATTTCTCCCTTCCCTTTCTCCTTGATTCTTCCATCAGCATATCCCAAAGGTGAAACTCCTAATCCCTCCTTTTTAGGAGGTGATACTAAAAAAGCAATTGCCGGTATATTGTAGTAATCTCTTATCATAGATTTAAGCTTTGAGACATGCTCTTATCTTTCTCTCACCTCCTTTTTCTTTTCCCATTTATTAAACTACCCCTTATTTATTTTAAAACTTGACTTTGTTGCTTGTTATTTTTTGTTTTTAGATTTGCTTTTCAGATATATTTTGATTTCGGGATTTTGCTCAAGTAGTCGCTTGACTGCCTCGCTTTTAAGTGCTTCTTCTCCATGCACATCTTTGATATGACCGAGAATTCCAATCTTTTCGGTACCACAGAAAGGGCAGATATAGAATCCTTCCTTAATTTCACGTCTTTCTGGCAATATCTGCTTATAAGCAAGAGCAAACCAAAGCAGGATAGGTAATGATGTAAGATATTTGCAATATTGTGCGGAAGAGAAAAAGAACGGGAATGCCAATAAGTAGCATCCATGCACTCCTTTTTAAAGAAAGGTTTGTCGCTAATATCAATGCGATAAAAGGAGGGGTGCAACTGCGAATGCCCTGAGAATAGAGGAAATCAGGAGTTGGATTGAAAGATACTTTATCCCAATGAGATTGAAATAAGCAGCAGTTTTTCATTGGACATTTATCCATAAATGGAGGTTGCGATAAGGCATGGCTGCATCCTGGCTTTGCCCTTCTTTGAATAATAGAAACTCCAGCTTCTTTATTCCTTTTTCCTCTACGGTAAACACGAAAGGAAAGTCCAGCGTTTCGTTATGTGCCAGTTGGAAACTCTTCTCGCCAATTGTTCCGTTTTCTATCTCTGCTCTGAACAGGTATGAGACATTTTCGTATTCGCGGTTTACCACACCAACTATCACTTCTCCTTTCTCGCCAACTGATAAATCCGTTGGATAATCTGCTGCTTTACCGCCTGGACCAAGGATGTAGAACTCAGTGAATTCTTCTCCTTTCTTTGGTGTCACAATTATATAAACCGTAGCTGCTAACGCCGTTATTATAGCGATGAGAAGGATTACTGTAAGAATCTTATCTAAAGTTTCCTTCTTCATAATCCCTTTATCTTTTAACCCACGCATTTTTCATTCTCGGATAAAATAAAATGAAGATAGGGACGAAAAAAAGAATACCTATTGTAATCCAGCCGCTAAGACCTGACCTGAGAAGATGCTTTGCAATGATTTGCTCTTCTCTATATTCAAACATCAGCGGAAATATTTCGGAAGTGAAATCCTTCAATCTGTTCAGCACCTCTTCATCTTCTCCGAAAGTCAATGCAGAAACTCTGATGAGTGTTATTTCATCAGATAAAAGACGATTCTTCACATAAAAATATAGCACTAAGCGCCGCTCTTTTTCGTTATTCACCATGAGTTTCTTCACCTTAAGGGATGCTTTTGATTTTTCCGCTTCTCTCCATGGACCTTCTACCCAACTTTCGTTTTGAATAACAATTTCTTCACTCAATTCTTCCACGATGTCATAGCCTAAAGCAGGATAACAGACAGTAGGAGGATGAAAGCTGGAACGATTTTTGCTCTGGAGAATCAAAAGGAAGATTTGACTCGATGGATTGCGATATGAACGCATCAACATTACATCAGCCTTTAAACTCTCAGTAAGACCAGAGGTGTCGCAATCCACACCATAGTAATTCCCGATATGGTTAGGAAAAGTTTGCACTTTCTCTTTATCACCGAAATCCATCTTTGTCCTCACAGGAATTTTGTTTCCTGCTGATGAATGAAGGTCAGAACCAACGATGGTAATTTCCTTAGCGAGAATCATAGAAGGCGTGGAGAAAAGGAAGATAATAACAAAAGCGAGCGAAAGCATGCCGATAATTGTTGAAAGCTCTTTAAGAAAAGTCATCGTGGCATCACCTCGCATTTTAGCAGTTTTGCAATTAAAAGAAGGATAGTAAATGCAAAAAGGAATAGTAGGATGCTTGAGATATCATGGAAGACCATCGCAATGTTCGTGCCGAAGAAGCTTGCAACAAAAATAATAGAGCATATTCTGAAGGTATTGGAGAGAATGGCGATTGGCACGCCGGAGAAGAAAATTGCAAGCCTCTTAATCGTGCTACACTTCATAAAATAAGCGAGCAAAGCAGCCAAAGCGAGTAAAGAGATCAGCATCTGCATACCACTGCAAGGTTCTCCAATGAAGAAGGAGCTATTTTTTAGACTTAGTTGCGCGCCCTGTCTGCTGACGTGCAGTCCGAAGGAATGGAGGATAAACGAAGAAGTTTGGGCTGAGAATAATTGGAGAAAGTAGCCAAAACTTTCTATGGGGAGAGGTATTGCGAAGAAAAGGAATAATATAGGGAAAAGCACTGACTTTATTTTGGTCGGGTATACATAGAGCACCAAACCGATTGTCACAGGTATAAAAGAGAGGGCAGCGATAAAATTCATGCCGTAAAG
>Ga0209986_10004434_pt1 | contig 11871 bp, 11 predicted proteins | sample BlataG_FD_183168 | JGI IMG/M metagenome (GOLD analysis project Ga0209986, IMG submission 183168) | Deep subsurface microbial communities from Black Sea to uncover new lineages of life (NeLLi) - Black_00105 metaG (SPAdes) (version 2) | ecosystem: Environmental > Aquatic > Marine > Oceanic >...
ACCAAAGCTTACTCACTACACTAAACCTGGCCCAGACCATCCCTGGCGAAGACCTTTTAAAGTCCATATCGATAGGGGTGACAAATTCGCTGAACAATTAAGGTGACATTTTCGCTTGACAGCAACATAGGTAATAAGTAGTGGTAATAGGTTCTACATACGCACTACGCTGTAATGTTGGTTACAGACTTCACAAATTCATGCCCTCTATTTAGGCGAACAGCCATAGTCTGTGTTCCAGCCATCATGGGATTCGGCACGTAGTATGTTTCAATAATACCAGCTGCTATTGCTTCGCCAACTATCATTTGCCTTCCTTCGTCATAGCTGAATTTTCCTATTATTGATGGTGGTAATCTCACCGTAAACAGTTTTCTAGCAATAAACGGCATTGAGCCTTTCTCCCACTGTTCAAGGTATTTAACCAATGCAAACCAATCCACAGTGGGTATGTTAGGAGTATTCGATGCTTTCAATCCGAGTAATTCATCAATTGATACAAAATCATCTCCAACCAACTCTTTCAAGTCTTTGCTAGTGTGTGCAAGAATCCCTGATAGACAAACTCTCTTAGAATTATTGTGTAGTCTGATGACAAGCGGCACAAAATCATAGTCACCAGATATCAGAATAAAGGTATTTATGTTTTCGCGAGTGAGCATCATTTCTTGAGCATCAAGAGCCAGTTGAATATCAGCAGCGTTCTTTGCCACTCCCGGTCTATACCCAGAATCATGACCGAATTTACGTTTAGCTCCGATGTATACAGGCTCTATTTGCTCTCTCTGTAATGCTGCAGGAACGCCAGCAAACCGCTCCCAATCACCATAAGCTTTCCCTATTATAATTCTCCCATATTCTGAAAAGCGCTCTTTGATTGCAGCAAACAGTATGTGAACGTCAGGAACTGCCCCAAACGAAGTCTGCATGCCGATATGTATGTTTTCATAGTCTAAGAACAACGCTGCCTCTAATTCTGTCATTATACTTTGTCTTTCCCTGTTCGTTAGGAAAATCGCCCTAATATAATTATACTACATTAACAGCATACCACAAAGCGTATCTAGGTTCTGTCGGTAGTGGTTTTGGGCTTTACACACAGAAGGTCGTTGTCTTTGCCAGTCCACCATCCAAAAGACCAAGTATAAGGAACACCACCTCCACCCCAACAGAAAAAGCATGGCAATTTTGACCACCAATTACAGTTCATCGTCATCAACTAAAATCGAACAGAACCGCTTAGAGAGTTCTGTCTTGCTGTGATTGACACCCACTACTGCGGGTGCTACCTATGCCTAGCCACGAAGATGTTGGCTCGTAGAAAAACCTAGCTCCGGTTATAGCCTGGAATAGGAAGCGGTGGCAATTACGTAAGCGCCCTCACTCGTTGCTGTGTTAACAACCTCTCCATTAAGGTAAATCGTGACCGTTACGCTACCGTATTCCCCTTGATTTTGAGCAGAGATATATAGAAACCAATCAGAAAAGGTGTCGAAACTATAGGTATGCGGTACAGAAACATTATCATATTGCTCTGTTCCACCTGTTGCGTTATTAAGTGTCACAGAAACTCTTGAAGCAGTCCCGGTTATCTTATACTCAACTTCTGGCGTCGGTGGTGGTTCTGGCTCAAAGTTGGCCGTGATGATTTTGTCTGAGTCCATGATGATAGTGGTTGAGTAGTAATTGACATAGGCAATGGTGCCCACATCGCCAGTCCAGTCGACAAAATCATAGCCTTCCTCAGCCTTGGCCAGCAGTTCAACCACCATCCCAGCGCCATATGTGAAAGTCCCTTCGCCGGGTGTGGTTACCGAACCGCCAGCACTGCTGGAGATGGTTAGGTCATATACTGGTGCGAATTCAGCCGTTATGGAGTAGTCTCCATTCATGGTGATAGTGGATTCAGCATCATAAACATCAGCAATGGCACTTATATCGCCAGTCCACTCGACGAATTGATAGCCTTCATCAGCCCTGGCCACCAGTTCAACCAACGTCTCAGGGTCATAGTCTGGGAACAGCCCCTCGCCAGGAGCAGATACATTACCACCCGCCGTGCTTTCTATCGTCAGATCGTATTGAGCCATAAAGTTGGCGGTGATACTTTTGTCCGAGTCCATGGTGATAGTGATAGTGGGTGAGCTACCTGAAGCACCACCCCACCAATAGTCAAATGTGTAACCACTAGCTGGGCTGGCTGTCAGTTCTACCTGTTCACCAGAATTATATTGGCCACCTGCAGGCGACACAGAACCTGCTCCTGAGGGACTGACAGTTACGCTAAGTGTGTATGTAGATGTATGTGTAGCGATGACTACTATTACGATGATAACTACAATACAACCTACTATTATTCCTGCCAGTTTTTTCTTATTCATAGTGTCCTCCTCTCAATTCCATTATATCCTTAGTGAACCGCTAATGGAAGACATGAACAAATAGAGCAAAGGGAAGCGCTACACTGCCGTTGACACCCTGCTTGGAAGGCAGGAACTCTACCACTGAGTTACTCCCGCGAGACTGAATCTATTTTACCTCATATCTTACGGTTCGTAAACAAGAAGAGGCTTCTGTGTTCACAATCTAAAGTCGGGACTATCCAACAAGGTTATCCAGGCTCTTGGTGGCTGGGAAACTATTGCAATGGTTGAACGCTGACCTAAATCACTTACGTTCGATGATGCCCTTCAAGTCTATAAACAGGTTAATGGTAGTGAAATCTGAGGATAGCTTGAGGCTTTATCTGGGATTTGAAGTTCTCTGTCATTTCGGCTTGCCTTATAGTTCAGTAACAGGCTTTAATTTACTGATAGCAGTGAGTATGTTTTCAGGTGAAGTAGTTATTATATAATCGTCAGCAATACGCCGAAAGTCTCTATCTCTTGTAACCAAGATATTGCATTCTACATTAATGGCAGTAGCCAAGTGCAAAGCATCTTGAGCACCTATATTGGTATAGATACAAAAGTATTCAGCATCATCCCACAGTTCCTTATAAGGGTCTAAGAATTCGACACAATCGGTTATTGATGATATAGAATCACGTAGTTCCGACGATAGATTCTGTAATTGCTTATCTGTCAAGCCCAATTTTTTACTACGTCTTTCACGTGTTCTGCTCATTATTTGAGACCAATTATAACCTTTAAGGTGGAGTTTCTGCACGAATTTCTCCAGTTGTTCAGCATCATACATTTCTAATAAAGCAAAACTAGATGTAGAACACTTCCATCGATTATCCCGAATTTTCTGTAACAATGCTACTGAAGGCTCATGTCTGCTATGCAAGAAATCTAAGAGTACGTTTGTGTCCAAATACAAATGGGGTGCCATATCTGCCATTTTCCTCTACTTCTTTCTACGTTTAGGCGGTGATGGTTTCCGAGTCCTTGTGATTAGAGGTTTTCTTGGCGACGCTTTCCTATGAGTTGTTGAGCGACTGCTTTTAGACTTTGCCATGTTCATTATCTCCTTATTTTGGGCTCCAATCTGTCTGAACCCGCTGGCTTGACCATTATTCGCATTGTTGTTCCATGAATATTTCTCAGCCTATTCAACCACCTCTATTTTAAAGCTGGTATTGCTTCTCTGTGCGGCAGACTTTCTAAACGTAGTGAGCTGTTTCTTATCACGTTTTATTGTCTCTGAGGTTTCAACCTCTATAATCTTACGCTTTCCACCTTTTTCCGCAACTATATCAGGTCTTTTTTTACTCTTACCAATGGGAGCGGGAGGTTGATAGCCAGACAAATCTGCTTTTACATTATACCCTTGCTTTTGAAGTTGTTTCGCAATTTGGTTAACCTTAGTATCGTGTTTGGTTTGTTTTGAAGCACTTCTTTTTGCCATTGTCCATACCCTCCTCTATGCTTTCTGGCTACTAATCAGCTACAGTATACATCGTAATCGTTATGCTGGCACTTGCTAGCTCAATGAAGTTTGAGGATAGCTGTAGGATTTATCACGGCTCAATGCTCCTCTCGGAAGTTCATAACATATCAAGAAGCACATCGAATGAATGGAAACCAACATACCACAGACCGATGGCAAACCTTACGGGAGAGATTGAATTTTGCAGGCAAGTCATTGCTATTGTTTCAGCATCGGCTTTTATCCCCAATTTGTCGGCTACTTTACTGACCCAGACATCTATGGGAATCAGATAGTGGTAGTCTTCTGCCCTAACACGTGCTTCCAAATCATAGAAGAATACGGTGTCCCTTAAGAAGAAAGATGATATCTTCACCCCTACACTAGTGATATCATCAAGCCTCCGAAACAAGGGAGCTATATTTTGATTCTGGATCTGTTCAATGGAGTGTTTCAAGATATTGCAGTCTTTACAATCACTCAATACAAACCGCAGAGAATCTAACACCATTTCTTTGTCTCGCTCTCGACCTGTGCCCCGCTCTTCGCCATCAATTTCATATTTCCTGCTGAGAGCTACCCACAAGGGATTCTCTTCTGCCTTCCATTGATCAGGCTGCACCCAGTGACTGAGTCTCTTCAGCGATGATAGCTTTTCATCAGATGATACGCCACCAAGAACTTTATCGAGGGCTGCGAACGTTGCACGCTCAAAATTTCCAGAAAGTTTGTCACTTCGTCCCTGGTAGAAGGCTCTGTCAAAGAAGAATATCAAGGCATACCACCAGTCCTGCCTCACTCTTTCCCAAGACCCTGCTTTATTGCAGGCTATGGTCTCCGCAGACATACGCCTTCTGTAGTCCTCGGAAAAGGCTTCAATCTTCTTCATCTTTGCAATCATAAATTCAACTCCCCTTTCTTACCGTATTGCTTGTTTTGCCAATTTCCTCTCCAAATCCGCTAGCTGAGCTACTGACTTATTACCATTTTCTTGATGTTCTTAATAGGCGTTTCCTGAACCACCCCAGAATATTAGGTCTCCACAAAGCACCTTTAACCTCTTGAGAAACTGGGAGTCCTATTGCCTCCTCTAAATATCGTGGAAAGCCTGGATTTTCCATCAAAGTTGCTACCTCACTGGATAACTCTTGATTATCAGGAAGCTTATATTTTAGGCAATAGAACACATATCCGGGTATGGTAACGATAAACTGATTTAGTGGAGATAGCTTATGATAAGGTATGCCCTCTATATTAGGGGTTGATGCGGCTAAGAAAATTGCTGGTCTTTCTTCCGGAGGAACTGATAACATATCCATTACCATTTCAAAACAGGCTTCGTATTCAATGCCCATTGAAAGAGTCTTATCAAAGCTGACTGCTAACTCATATATGCAACTCCGACAAAATTCGTATAAATCGTTTGAGATTTCTATTTCTGTAGGTAAAACGCTACCAGCCGTAGTCGCCTTTCCTTTTTGACGATAGTCTCTACGGGCTTTATCATGAAGTTCACTCACAAGGAAAGCGCATATCACTGCAGCTATGATGAGTACTATTCCAAGGATAAAGTTTTTTAATACTAATGATACTATACCTCCAATACCTAGCCCAATTGCTGCTAAAGTCAATAAAATATTCAAGTGATATCGAGCACTACGTCCCTCGTAGACTTTTTCTAGGGGCTCATCCTTTCGGTGTAGTGTCACATGTTTAAGACCTTGCACAGATTTTTTTGCCCGATTATAGAGAAGTTCAAAATATGCACCTCCAGGATGGAGTTGAGTGTCCCGAATTTGAATGCTTAGGAGTGCACCAGTATCCTTAGGACTACCAGAGGGAGGAGAAGAGACGAAGCTTACTACTGTTCTATTATCCTTTTTCCACGTATAGACCCTGGTTCCTTGTTCGCTTTCCTCCTGAATTCGGCCATTAAGGTATAATTCCTCTAACGAAACAAGAAATACCTTCGTTACCTCAAGCTCTAACCCATAGCGTTCAGGATTAGCAGGCATGCCTAAACTAATTATGCATTCGACAGCGGTATTATTAACAAAGTTAATACCAACATAAGAAAATGCCTGATAGTCTTGAAGTTCGAAGTGGCAATTGAAACCAACATGGGTATCGAATGTATCGAAAAATAACTTATCATCAATATCTGAGTCACCAACTGATAGGCCAGCTAACTTTTGTAAGCGCTGAAAAGTCTTATAATCTTCCAGTAAGCTATTCGCAGTCAATAACTGCGGGTCAAAAGCGGCACATTTCTCCAAAACTTGGTCAATAGATTTCCCCACCAAGTCACAAGCCAGAGAGATATTAAAGAATTGCTTCTGGTTATTCACTTCCGTTATCTTACCCCGATTTATATTCTTTCACCTGTTCGCTTCAATCATTTCCTGTAGAACACAAGTATCATTAGCGTCTAGCATTCTTGGTGACTGATTTTCATTCCAGGTTATTGCCGACTCAGCAGTCGTTACAATAACCTCTCTTAACGTTGGGGTGAACTGTGTTTTAGAAAGGACTATGCCCTTTTTATACAGCTCCCGCCATTCACTATCTGGCCAAATCCTATGTGTGTTCTCCCAGTAAACGGCAAACTCTTCTGGAAAATTGAAGCCAAAATCTATTCCCCTTACAAATGAGATACGAACAACATCTGCTGCAAATTTCTCATCATCTACTTTCTCCTTTAATCTCTTATCAGGAGGCCATTGAAAGAAATCAATGCCAATACCACGAAGTTCCCTTACAGTGTATAAGTAGAAGAATGTCTTTTCCTCATCTTCCCTATCTTCCATTTCTTCTAATTCTTGTTTAACTATGTTTGCCGATTCCTTGATTTCCTTAATAATTTCCTCCTCGTTAATAGCCGTAACTTCAGGCGCAACAGCCAATTTCGCAAGCACCTTTGGCGTATCTCTCAAGCAGTAACCTAGCACTCCTCCTACTTGGTAAAGCGTCCATCCGACCGAACTGAATAAGCTACCTATAGTCGTATATGGTTTCCCGAAAATAGGCCTTTTGGTCACTTGTGCTACAGTTGGCCGTGCTATGAAGGCTAAAAAACTAGACATTCCCCTAAATCCCCTATCACATCGGATTATACCACTAGCCAATCTCGCTTAGAAGACACGAACATATGGAGCAAAGGGAAGCACTACATTATGATTGACACTCACTACTGCGGGGGATAGAATCTCGCCGTAAGGTAAAGATAGGGTGTAATATGGAAGGTTCTAGACCGAATGTGTTTGTTTAAAGAGGAAGAGTTCAAAGAAGCTAAAAAGCTCAATAGTCTTGTTGCTGGCGGAATCATTGCTATAGCTCTCGCTATTGTTTTGCCTTTCATTTTCAATCCAGGGACTGAACTATTACCACAGTTTACATCAGCACAGGTAGCCATTAGTGCAATAGGATTTATAGCAATTTTAGCTACTCTGTGTTACACCATAGTTCAGTTTCGCAAATCTATGGCTAAACCTTGGATAAAAGTGGCATTTAATGAAGGGGGAGAACAACAGGCAACCTTGATTTATGAAGGTGGTCAATTAACAACCGTATTACCGTCTCTCTGGCTAATTAATAAAGGAAGTGCCGTAGCAAGATATTTCCAAATAGACTTAATTATCCCAGAAAATATTGGTAAACAATCAAAATATATATCCATTGTTAGAGATGATGGTAATTACATCATTTCCTATACTAACGACGGGAAATATACACTATTTGTGAATAAGCCGTACTTAGACCCAAATATCGTCTTTTCTGCTGCAATTGATACTAAGAAATGTGCTGAAGCTGATGAAGACAGCTTTGAAATAAAGTATCGTATATATGGCGATTGGGCTGAAACTCAAGCGGGTAAGCTAAAAGTCAATATTAACAAACTTTAGGAAAGCTCCTGCCTCTAGGTCTATATTTATGCTTTGGCATCAGTAAATTCCTCCTTGCTTCATTTAGGATTAGTGGCTCTGGAGTGTCAAGCTGGTCTAGTTGCCTTCTATTCCATCTTGCCTATCTTTCTGTCATATGCCTAGCCTTGTTTAAGTCTATTGGCGGAGCAATTCTGTTTTCAATTATTACCCTTGTATGTTTTGCTTATTCGTTCCACATACCTAGTTGCTTCTTCAACTGCAGGGGCAATGTCCTTTTCCCACTGTGCAGCCCTATCTCCGAGAAGTTTGTAAACAAACTCAGTCATTCCTACAGCACTCCTCAATAATTGATGGCATGTACCGGTAAAAGCGTTTTCATTATAGTCTCCACCAAGATAAGGTTTCTTATCTCTCAAATTGGCTACTATAACCATGGCTAGTTGTCGTGGATGGGCTATCTCACTGAGCTGTCCATAGTTGGTCTTCCAATTCTTATGAAATTCAGGGGATATTCGCTTTGCCATCTCTGAAAAAGTGAGTTTACCTTTTCCTAACTCACCCTTTCCATCTAGCAATGCATCCATTGTTGCCTTGCTTACCTCACAATCCCTACAAGTTAGGTAATCTTCCTCTGCTGAGCGAATCAACATTATGGCTTGACTGTAATATCCCTTCTGTAGGAGGTCATATGCACAACGCAATGATGTGAAGCTTCGGACAACAAGTAATAACTGTGCAAGCACAAGTGCACTAATTCTGCCTGTCTTCTTAGATAGAGCTCTGAATCCAGCGAGATAACAGTTCAGAAGTTGCTCTACTAGGTTAAGTTCATATCCCTTCTCAGCACGAGTAATTTTTTTTACTTGTAGTTCACCTTGCTCTAAACTCGGCCAAGTCTCCTTTCCCATATTTATTGTCCCCCTTTCACTGCAGTAGGAATTTCTCTATACAATCTCGGTACTCGGCACACAGTAGACTATCTACATAAACCCATCCCTACCCTATCCCCCTAAAGACAGATAATCCTAATGGTAGGTATCGTCCTAATTTGATTGTGTAGCGAGGCTCAAGTCAACGATTTCATGGTCATGGGTGCAAAATCCATCACATCCCGTTCTGTCTATGAAGTCTTTTTGCTCCTCAGCAGCTTCAGCAGCGCGGACTTACGTTATCTCTTACCCAGCCTACTATCTTATCGAGAGAGGTGCCCGGTAAAAATATTTCTTTGATTCCAAGTTTCTTGAGCTACAATAATCCACCGTAAATAGCAGCAGCCATCTCTTCATTCATTGAGCAATGAGACCTCGCTTCCCGCCGTTTCAGAACTCATACAGTCGTCTCCCCGTCCAGTGCCTCAAGGATTTCTTTCGCCGCGTACGCCTTATCCCGTTTTCGTCCTGTGACTTCTGTCAGAATTCCGACTTCTACGAGCGCCTTTATCGCCTTCCTAGCGCCTTGAGGCGTTACCTTTAGACTGTCCCGTACCGTCTTTGCGCTAATCACCGGTTTCATCAGAACCAGATCCACCAACCGTGTGGTCATCGGCGCCAAACGTTTTTCCCTGGCGAGTTGCAAATAGCTATGCTGAAGAGCCTGCAGGCGCCGGGACCTTGAAACCGCATCTGCTGATTGTTCGGCGACCGCTCTCAAGAAAAACTCGACCCATTTCCGCCAGGCGCCCACGCTGCTGACCTTCAGCAGAAGGTCGTAATACTCGTCACGATGCTGTTCAAAAAAGGCACTCAGGTATAGCAATGGTTGGCCGAGGACATTTCTCTGGCACAAGAGTAACGTAGCCAACAGTCGACCGATACGCCCGTTACCGTCCAGGAAGGGATGAATCGCCTCAAACTGGTAATGCACCAGCGCCGCCTCAACCAGCGGAGGAGGCCTGGTATCGGCATGAAGAAACTTTTCCAGTTGGTTGAGACACTCCTGCATCTCCGGAACCGGCGGTGGTACATAGGTTGCCTCATCGAGGAGCGCACCGGGGCTGCCGATCCAGTTCTGCGACCGGCGAAACTCGCCGGGAGTGGCTTGTCGACCACGCACTCCCTCCATCAGAATGCCGTGCAGCTCGCGGATAAATCGCAAGCTAAGCGGCAGCTCATTCAAACGATTCAACCCGTATTCCATGGCTCGTACATAGTTCTGGACTTCTCTGACATCTCCGCGCTTCTCAACCTGCGTGGCTTCGAATAGCAAAAGGTCGGCGAGAGAAGACTGCGTACCCTCGATGCGTGAGGACAGGACTGCCTCTCTTCTTATGAAAGGATAAATGAGGAGATGCGGATTAGGCAGGGTTTCACCCAGACCGGAAAGAGTTCCCAGAGCAATGTCGGCTCTAGATACGACTGATACCAGGGCGTCGTCCCACTCGAGCTTGGGTGGTAGAGGTCCGGGAACAAACGCCCAGTATCCTCCGGTTGCTCGAACTAGACTGCCAGACGGACTCCTTTTGAATAACGCAATGTTCATTAAGAAACTCCTGTTTCCTTTCTCTACTCGTTAGGAAACAAAAAGGCGATTTTGTTTAATAATAACCTATCAAGGGAGATTTGACAAGGCCCCTGGTTATCGCTAGCACCTTGCGGGAAGGTGCGGAGGAAAGAAGGCCTCGAGCCGGGTTTCAGCAGCGCGGCTTGACGTTATCTTTTACCCAGCCCACTATCTTATCGAGAGAGGTGCCCGGTAAAAATATTTCTTTGATTCCAAGTTTCTTAAGTTTGGTAATGTCTTCCTCCGGAATTATGCCTCCACCGATGACCATTACGTCATCTGCTTTGTTGGCTTTTAGCAACTCGAGCACCCGCTTAAATAAGTACATATGAGCCCCGGAGAGAACGCTTAGCCCGATGAGGTCGACATCCTCCTGCACCGCCGCGGCGACAATTTGCTCCGGCGTCTGATGCAAACCGGTATATACCACCTCAAACCCGGCATCCCGGTAAGCCCTGGCTATAACCCTTGCTCCTCGGTCATGTCCGTCTAAGCCGGGCTTGGCAACTAGAATCCGTATCCTTCTTTTTGAGTTCACCATATTGTCCTTTCCCTTCAGGTCGTTCCTCATAGGCTTCATAACTCCCCTAGCCCCTCTTATCTTAAGAGGGGGACTCCAGGAACACGGTCTAGTAGAATCCCGGGTCTCGATACTCCCCAAAAATATCTCTCCAGACATCGCAGATTTCTTGCTCAGTAGTGTATTCCCTTACTGCCTCTATCACATAGGGCATTAAGTTTTTGTCCGTCCTGGAAGCAGCCCGAAGGTCGCTCAAAATTTGAACCACCCGGCGGTTATCCCTGTCCTTTTTTACTTTCTGCAACCTGGCAATCTGCTTTTCTTCGACCGCTTCATCTATTCTTAGTATCTCGGGAGGAGCTTTTTCTTCAATAACATATTTATTCACTCCCACCATGACCTTTTCCCCGTTATCTATTTGCCGCTGGTAATGATAGGCGGCATCGGCAATCTCCATTTGGGGAAAACCTTTATCAATAGCAGCAAGCATGCCTCCCATATTGTCTATCTTATTGATGTATTCCCAGGCCTTTTCCTCCATCTGGCTGGTCAAAGACTCTATAAAATAGGAGCCAGCCAGGGGGTCTATGGTGTTAGTGACACCTATTTCATCGGCGAGGATTTGCTGGGTGCGCAGAGCAATGGTAGCAGCAGATTCAGAGGGCAAAGCCAGGGTCTCATCCAGAGCATTGGTATGTAGAGACTGTGTCCCACCCATGACCGCGGCCAAAGCTTGAGTGGTAGTCCTGATAATATTATTATAGGGCTGTTGGGCAGTCAGAGAGCACCCCGCAGTCTGAGTATGGAACCTCATCCACCAGGAGCGCGGATTCTTAGCTTTGAATCTATCTCTCATAATTCTAGCCCACATCCTTCTGGCTGCCCTGAACTTGGCAATCTCTTCAAAGAAATCGAGATGAGAATTAAAGAAGAAGGAAAGACGAGGGGCAAAGGAATCAATATCCAGCTTCTTTCTTTCCATAATATCCTGGACATAGGCTATCCCATCAGCCAGGGTAAAAGCCAATTCCTGGATAGCGGTGGAGCCTGCCTCCCGAATGTGATAGCCGCTAATGCTTATAGGATTCCACAAGG
>Ga0209986_10004435_pt1 | contig 11870 bp, 18 predicted proteins | sample BlataG_FD_183168 | JGI IMG/M metagenome (GOLD analysis project Ga0209986, IMG submission 183168) | Deep subsurface microbial communities from Black Sea to uncover new lineages of life (NeLLi) - Black_00105 metaG (SPAdes) (version 2) | ecosystem: Environmental > Aquatic > Marine > Oceanic >...
CGGGCATTGCCCATCTTCTTTCTATTTCCATTTTTATGTCCTATATACACTTCCACAGTCTTGACAAATTACTTCATTCTCTGAAAATATTTCAAGGAATGTACTTCCACAATTTGTGCATATCATTTTTTTAGTGTAGGGGATTTTAAAGTCGGCTGAAAGCCGATTGAGTTTAATGTCGGAATTTAACTCCCCGAAGGGTTGCCGAAGGCAAAGTAAATTCCGAAGGAATTTATTGAGATTAAATTCCTATTAAACGATGTAAATTACTATAATTATTTTTAGGGGGTTTCGGCTTTCTTTACCGATATAAATTCCCTTTCTAATTCATTATTTATTCTTGTCCTATTAAACCACTTAAGATATGTTTTATAGATTAATTCTAAATCTTTTCCTTTACCTATTCTTTTGGCTTCAAAAATATCATTATTTATTATATTATCAGTTCCTTTTTCTTTAAAACATCCAACAATCTTAATGGTTTCTTCTCGATATAATATGCCTAAACTTTCAACAAACTTTTTGAAGGGCATCATTTCAGTATTTACATTTATGTTATTTTTATTCGGAATATCTTTCATTTTCTTCTCCGAGAGCCGAAACCCCCTTTTTAATAAATTTAATTTATTTCGTTTAAGTTATGATATAACGCAAGTACCCCTTATCTTCACAAATTATTAAAGCTTTTTCTTCATCCATTTATCTTCCCTCAACTCCTTCACCTTAAACTTCCCCTTTACAGAGTGGTTGATAAAATCATATTCTGTGATTGTATCTGTTAGTTTCATTTCATACCTCCATCTTTTTCTTAGCAGTGGACTTAAACACATATCCATAAGGATTGCTACCAGTACATAATGTTCTGGCCTTATCCTTCACACCTTTTGCACTATAATTACTGGCAAACCCTAAGAATCTGCCATTTCTATTTACTGCAATATGATATTTGCCTTCATTAACTTTCTTTCCACCTTTCATGATCATACTTGTAATATCTGGAATAGAATCCAGGCCATCTATGTCTGCCCTGATCAAAGCCAACCCCATAAAGTTTTGATCCTGGACATAATCTCCTTGCTTTCTGAAGTCGTTCTTCAGTAGTATCACCCACAACAAGCCCCAACAGATGATTTTTTCTATCACAGACAGCCTGGATAAACATGATAATCAAGCCCTTCTTCTACCCTCATGATGGCCTTCATCGAATGTACTCAAGTGATGTTCAAGTCTTTTCTCAAGCATTGTGATCCTGTTTTCATCACAAGTTAGTTGGCCTTGAACCTTCTGCATGATTGCATCAAGCCTGCTTCTTTCAATACTTTCTTTGTCAATTGCATTCCAAATCTCTTTAACCCACTCAGAATTTTCAAACTTTTCCACCATCTTTATCATCTCCTTTTGGTTTATACCTATCAGTGTTTCTTGTCTTTTGCATACAGCTAGGGCAAGATACCCATTCAAGAACCGCTTTGCAGTTCCATACATAAGCACATTTGTGGCACATTACCATTTGTTATTCCTCCATAAAAAAATTAATAAGATTGGAATTCACCAACCCAGAAAAAATCATTTATAAATTGTTTTCCATCTTCTAAATCTTTACTTATATTTTTCATTTGGATTCCCCCCTTTTGCACAATGTCTTTCCCAACATTTCTCACAGATACCCTTCCCCAGATAAAAAAGGGATATTTGATTTCTGCATCTTACACTTGAGCATTTGGTTTCTTTTGTCATATACAATAGGAATAAGTATAAGTATATAAACATTGTGGTAGAAAGTGATAGATAGTGGCATGACACTATTTGTTATTATTTCCAAATATCTTCCCAATCCAATTGAACATAGGTACTTGCTGGCCTGCCATCTGTCCAGCCTGCATACTTCACAAGCCTTGCAGTATCCCGTTTATATAATAAAACTAAGTGGGTAAGTCTGATGTCTCGTAGGAAGTGGCAGTTCATCCTTGCCACTTTGCTTATGATCTTCCATGCCATTGACTTGCATATAGGGAACAGTGGATCATCAACTGAACCAAGTTCCTTTACATAGGTTTCAATGATACTTAGGAAGTCCTGTTCTTCTTCATATAGTATTGGGATAACCTTTCGCTTCCTTGTCCTGTTCTTCCTGTTCTGCATATCCACAAGTATCACCTTGCGGTTATCTTCTAGCATACCTATTGTTATGTCCTTCTTACATATCCCTTTGTAGTTCAAAGGTATCTTCTCAATCCTTTCTACTATGAACCTGCCCCTGGAATCCTTCTTGGTTCGCTGCCTTCCATCTATCATCTCCTTTGCAAAGGTAGTTTTCTTCAGGTACTTCTCACTTACTATCTCACTGATCCTTCCGCCAGTGAGGTATGCTATGGCAACCAATGCCCTATCCCTATGGCTTTGGGTATTAGTAAGTATCCTGCTGAGTAGGTCTGCCTTAGTAGGTATACTCTCCTTCTTGAGCTTATTTTGTTGTTCCCATGATTTCATTTCAACACACGCATTAAAACAAATTGCACTTTGTTTTAATCAGTCTTAATCCTCAATCTTTGAACTACACTTCTAAATGAATTTAAATGGGGCTTGTATTTGCAGTACTAGTGTTTATATCGCCGAAAACCCCATTTGCTAACGATATAAGCCTCTTTTGACACATCGGACACTTCTTTGTGACTTTTTTCTGACTTATCCAATTGTATTTACACTTAGGACAATGATGTGGGTACTGTTCAACTTCCTTTTTACTTTTAGGATGAAGTAAAGCATCAATTGTTTCCGCTTTTTTATCCATAAACTCATCTTTCATCTTTTCATAAGGAATAATCAATGCTTTCCTTGGTTTGGGTATTTTCCACATAGCAATTGGGACTGATCCTTGTCCTGTGGCAATTCTTAGGTGGTGCCAGTAGATTTTGTCCATTAAATCATTATATTGTAGTCTTAAAGCCCTTACAACACACTCTGAGTTCTCCATATCAACCTTTTCAGTAGAAAATACCGCATGTAGAAGTTTTCTAGTACCTGAATCAAAGAAACTCCATGATGGCGCATTAAAATAAGTGATGATTCCCCTTTTTCTGAAGGTTTGGGTTAGATAGAAGATGGCTTTGTTGTTTATAGACCTCCATTCCCTTGAGTTTGCTTCGGTACCTACTTCTTCAACCACACAACTGTTCCCACGCTTTAATTTCTTGTCTTTTACATCTTTTACAAACTTTTCAATGGAAAAATACATCTTTTCTTCATTAAACTCTCCTTTAAGGTCCGTATCATCAGCCACGCTTAAACTAGACCAGGATTTTCCACTTCCTGTTTCACCTGAGAAGAAACCTAAGAAATTTTTCTTCTTAAACCTCACTCTGTTCCTAATATATATAGGCCATGGCTTTAACAAGACTCCATGTGCTGAATAATACGCTTTACCTCCCCATAATACTAAGTTTGCCATTTAATTTAACCCTATCTATATTATTAATGGGTTAGTGACTCCCCAATTCCATTCTGTGTTCACAAACCTCATTAAATTCTGAAATATTTCTCTTGTAAGTTTTAATTTCATGTTTTTATACAATTCCAACACTTGTTTGTCGTTTCCTTTGTAACTTTCAGCAGGTAAGATCATAGTATCTTCAATTTCAGTTCCAAGAATATCTTCTTCCTTGGTTTCTGTCTTTTCAATACACTTTTTTCTTAGTAGGTTAATCTTCCCATAGATTTCATCAATATTCCTCTTGGTTTTCCCCTTATCTTTAGGTAGATTCTTTTGTTCTATGATTGGAAGCAATAAATCATACAACATATCAATTGCATTTCCTATCTGTTCCCTTGTGTCTGGAGTATATATCTTTTCTGTTGATGAATTGCCATCTTTACCCATCTTTGTCTTTTGCTGCCAGTATCCACCACGATATTCAACACATGACATACTTGTGATCTTGGTTAAGTGTCTTAATACAATCAATTCAAATGTAAGTTCTTCTTTTTTGTGTCCACCAAACCTACCTTCACTTCCATCTTCAAATTGAATATCTTCTTCAGCCATTACATTGCCTCATAAGTAAACTCAACATCTTTAAAGTCATCTCGATAAAAGTTAAGCAGTTCTTGTTCCCAAAAGTCACACCAAACCATAAATTGTGATCCTTTAATCCCATTCGATAACTTTTTCAGTTCATCTTGAATCTTTGTCTTGTATTCATCATGTGTTTTTTCAAGTCTATTATACTTTTTGTTCTTGACCATCTCTGGCCTTATCTCTGCATAGATTCTTGACAACAGATTAAACCTTTCATTAGCATTTGCAACATCATAAACACTTGGTTCATTCAAATAGTTCAGAATCTTCTCAACTCTCTTTGCAATATTGGTCTTGATGTTATCCATCTAGTTCACATAGTCAATCCAAGTATTATTCCTATAATAAACATGACAATGTTCAATGCAACCATAACCCAGACAGCAATTACCGAGGCCCTTAACCACAACGTTAAATCTCTAAAGCCAATATCCATTCCTTCATTGTTTTCTACCAAAGAAATCACCCCATTTATATTTACACATTCTGCCATTTGTTTTAATCTAAATCTATATAAATGTTTTGGTTATTTATATTAAAATACAAAAACCTTTTATATATGTATCATTAATAAGAACATTAATGAGCAAAGTTGATCGCCTTCGAGAAGAACTAAGAGAAAGGGAAGCAGAGTTTGCAATATCACAAAAGAAAGAAGTTGCTAGGGCAATTGATAGATTACACAGAAGGATTTCTAATGCACAAGAAAGAGAATCAGGATCAAGAGTTGCTTCTGCTGAAACTGTTGCTGAACTAAAAAAAAGAGAATCTGCTGGTGAAAAACTAGAAGGCCTTGAAGCAAAGCAGTTGGCTGTTGCTGGCAAGAGAGAAAAACAAGCATTAAGATTGTTTGACGTTCCTGAATCAAGATTAAGTAAAGGTGAACAAGTAAGGAAACAAGCCTTGCTTGATACAGGGCAAGTTCAATTTGTATCAACACCATCACAAGATACAAGAGGAGGTGATCCAATACAAGGGTTATCTGCTTCTCAAAGATTCTTAAATGCACCACAACCACATGTTGGACAGTTCACTGCTCCTGTTGCAACTATCACAGAGAAAGCAACAGGGAAAGTTGTTCAACAAGGTGGCTTTAGGTTTCTTCCAACAGGAACTGCAAAGACTGCACTTGATGTTGGAAGAGAAACATTCCTTACTGGTTTCTTGCCAGTATTTGGTGGCAAGGCAAAGGTAAGAGTTGGAAGAAAGCCTGAAGTAGGTGAAGTATTAACAGAAGTACCATCAGGACTTGGAACAAAAGTAAAGGATAAATTTGTTGGACTCCCACCAGTAAAACTATTTCTTGATACACAAAAGAAGGTAAGTGAAAGTAAGTTTGGGATGTTCATACAAAAAGAATCAAAAGTATTTGCCATGATTGCTGAGGAAAAAACATTTCCTAAATATGGCAAGTTCATTCCAAGATTAATATCAGGAGAATTAAAGTATATCGGTGAAGAACCATTGGCTGGAATTCCATTGGCTGCAGCCAGTTTTGCAGGTGGTGTTGGTATCACAAAGTTTGCCACAACTGCTGTAAGAAAGGTTGGAGTTACAATTGCAGGTGGTGGACTTACTGGGTTGTTTGCAGTTGGTGTTGGCATGAACATAGCGGAAGAAGAAAATATCCAGAAGAAGTTTGATATTTTTACAAAGGCAGCAACCGAAGCAACTATCATCGGCTTTGGACTAAAGGCAGGAAGCAGATCATTTGCAAAGCAATCTATTGTCACGACAGACAAACCAATATTCACTGAAGTAATATCAGAATCCGCACCTGGAAAGAAAGTAACACTCTTAGAATCTCCACCATTAAAATCATTTAGAAATATTATGCTAAAGGTTACAGGAAAGAAAGCATTGCCTGATATTGCTATAAGCAAAGGTGAGTTCACCAGTGCTGGACAGACGTTTAAACTTGAAGCTGGAACTTTTAAAGGTGACACAAGTGGAATATTAGCTGGAAAAGGTTTTGATATAAAGTTTAATATTATGGGCAAAGGTGCTGGAAGAACTGCAACAGTACAGGAATTTACAAAGGGTGGAAAGCCTATTAGTTTTAAAAGAAGCTTCACCCTTCCTGAAACACCACCAGTGATCCCAGACCAGCCAGTTGCATTTGGAGAAGTTCCAAAGCCAGTTGAGTTTGGCTTTGGCAAGACTGCAATCTCAAACTTAATCCAGGTAAAGTTGGCCAAGGCAGTTAAGTTTGGAAGAGAAGTAAGCTCAGATTTCTTCAAGAGAACAACAAGATTCAAAAGAGTGGAACAGTTGGCTGGTACTAAACAGATTGACAGGGCATTATCATTGCAGCAAACTACAATAACCACAGGTGAAAGGGGAAAAACTGATTTTGATACACTATTCAATTTTAAAGAAATGGAGATAATATCAGGTAAAACATTAAAGTTTCCACCTGCGAGTAAAACATTTGGGTTTGATACGACAATTACAAGCGGAGAAACAGCAGTCATTCCAGTAACAACATCAGTAAAACAAGGAGTGTTAGGACAGAAACTTATTGATTTTGAACTCATAAGAATAGTTGAAGGTTCAAGAACAAAAGGATTATTCAATCTATTTGGCAAACCATTTCAACCAAAGCTTCCATCAAAACCATTGACTGTTCCAGAAGCATTTACACCAAGGGGGATAAGTGAAACAGTAAAATCATTATCAAAAGACCTGCCAACTGTTCCAGAAGGTAAAGCACCAAAAACGTCTGTTGGTGAAATATTATTGTCAAAAGGCAAACTTAAAAGTGATACAAAGATACAAGTAACAACTGCACAACCAAAGCTAAGCACAAAAGTAGATACTGGTTTTGATATGGCAGATGTCAGTAATATATTCGATACAACAACTGGAACAGGATTAAAGACATTTGGATCATTAAAAAGCACTACAAAGGGAAAATCAAAGGCACAGATAACCTCAGTGTTACAACCAATTGGTAAGACCAAAGTTTCAATGTCACAAGTTCAGATTCCACAGCTTGGAACTAGGAGTAGGTTTAGCACAGTTCAAATCCCAAGGGTAGAAACAACATCTAAACAGATACAAACAACTGGCTTAATACAGACACCAAAGATAAAGGTGACAAGTCAAATAATAAAAACACCACCCTTTTTAACTCCATCCATAGTCACAACAAGAGTTATCCCATTCCCAGACATAGGTATCCCCCCACCCCCAATAATCCCACCAGGCGGCTTTCCATTCTTATCATTAGGTGGGAAAGGTATGAAGATAGGAAGTTTAAGAAGGCCTAAAGCAAAGTTCCAACCTTCATTAGTTGCACTTACATTTAATCTCAGGGCAGTAAAAGCACCAAGCATACTCACTGGCCTTGGAGTAAGACCAATAATAGGTAAGAAAAAGAAGAAGAAAGCTAAGAGGAGGAGATTATAATGCATAAAAAACTATTAAAAGATGTGAAGATATAGGAGGCAAAGAAGATGGAATATGAAGTCGGAATAGCATTGCAAGAATTAGTTGGGACAACAAGAGAGATGAACAAAAAACTAGATGCATTACTTGTAAAGGTAAGGCCAGACCTGATTGAGAGGGCTGAACCTAAGAGTGGGGCTAAATGATATTTGGACAACAACAACAAGAAGATCCAATAATTAATATCAAGAAGCAAGAACTTGGTCTTACAAAGAACATAAACATGATTGATTTAGCTGATAGACCTGACCAAGAATATATGGCTAGGAAAGAAGAAAGGGATGACTTGACCAGGTGGCAACAAGACTTGGATGAGGACTTGCAGAAGCTAAGATATAACCTGATGAACTATACTTTTAACTTTGAAAAACAAACTTGGGGTGCTGAAACCCAGCTTGTAATTGATGAAGATGGCAACGAAAAAGAAGTTCCTATCCCACCATTGTTAAATAAATTTGGGGTAGCAAAGACCACATCAGTTGTAAAACAATATCTTAACAGAAATGTTATGATGTCAAACCTTAGTTTGCAGATAATCAACAGGATAATGCTTGGCTTTTCTGAAACCCTAATCCTCGACTTAGGCCAGAACTATGACAATTATGATCCAGACAGAATAAGACGACACCTGCCAGAAAATGACTTGAAGCTAGTTCTTAAATTATTGCAGGATACAGTTGAACCAACACTGTATAGAGCATTAGATAATGGAGAAAGAAAGTATCTTAACACAACACACAAACATATTGAAGCGTTTACAGATCAACAGCAACCCCAGAAGAAAGGATTATTTAACAGATTAGGGGGCTAATATATGGTAACTATGCAGGACATGGGTTCAAGTATTGCAGCTAACTTTGCAGGGGCAGGACAACAGTTTGTATTTTGGTTAGGGGTAGGGATATATAGTGCAATTGGTTTGGCAATATTATGGTTTGTATTTTATTTCTTTCAGCATAGGTATGTTGTTCAGATATTTATCAGGGGTGGAGAGGGGCATAAGACTGATGAACATTCAATCAGACTTATAAAGAATGTCAGAGCAAGGCAGATAAAGAGGAAAGGTACTGAAAAGCTGAACTTCTTTCTTTCTAAAGTATTTATGGATCCAATCCCACATAAGTATATTTATCCTGGCAATAGAATCTTTTTATATCAGACTGGGCTTGAAGAGTTTATCCCAGTGAAGTTTGTATGTAATAACCCTGAAGCATACTTTAATCCATTGCCATTTTCTGTTAGACGATGGCAGAACTTAGAGATGCAGGAATCATTTAGGAACTATCAAGACCAAAGCTTTATGGCAAAGCATGGGGGCCTTGTAACTTTCCTTATCACAATGCTTGTATGCCTTTCATTCACTGGCCTTGTATTCTATTGGGCTTATGATATGGTAGGTGGCGGACTTGGTGAAGTTGCTTCTGCAACAAACTCTGCTGCAAATGCATTAAAAGATTGGGGTTCTCAAACCTTTGGAGGTGGAGGATGATGAACCTAAAGCCCATGGTTATTTTATTTTCTTTCCTTATAGTAGGCTCAGCCTTTGTCTATGGTGAAAATGTCTGGAACTATCTGACAGTGCCAAGGGCAGACCAGTTGTATTGTGCTTTAGGAGATTGCGGAGGGGGAGCAGGGGGAGGAGAGCTAGGAACACAACATGACCAACCACTAAACATGACCTCAAACGTAACTCACCATTCAGTTAATGTAACCTGGTTGAATGTAACAATGAACGCAACCATCGGAAACTTAACAGTGATAGATCAATTCACAACACCCAACGATAGATGGGGAGAACAAGAAACCGTGCTCACACAAACTGCAAATACAATTTTCTTTTGTACTGAACCAGGGGAAATTATTGGGGTAAAGATTGGAACTAGAACTGGCTATGGTGATTTTTTAAATAATATCAAGTGTGCGATGGAATGAGAAAAGCAATTATATTTGTACTGGTAATATTGATGTTTTCCATAGTAGTCATAGGATATAATTATGGCAACTTAAATGTAGTTCAGATAGTCAAGGATGATGACAATAAATTATGGAAGTATAGGTTTGAATATGAAGGGGAGAAAATATCATATCCTGTGGGATATAATCAATATGTTGAATGCACAAAGGAACATTCAAAAGATTATTGTGTAGCTAAGATAAGAAATGATACAGTCATAAATTTACTAGCTTATCTTGAGTCGGAATCAAAGGATAAGAATGAAACAAGGTTTGAAAAGATTGTTGATGTTTCACCAATTGATTTGATTATCTCTGTTGGTGACTTAGAACAAGAAAAGATAAAGCAAGAGATAATGTTCAAGGTAAAGAACTGCACATCAAAACCATATCAGTTCTGGATTAACACTACTCAGACTTGTGTAATAAATGAATTCAGAAGTTGTATCAAGAATGGCACTTGGTTCTGGAATGAATCTAATAATAAATGTGTAATATCTGCAAGAGATAAATGCAGACTAAACAAAAGTATGCAATGGGTAAAGAAGATTAACAAAACGACAAATACTACCTTTGATATATGCGAATACTCTGAGTGGAGAGAATGGTATTGGAAACGAATGGATTGTTACGATTGGAGAAACAAGACAATGTGGTGGGATAATTCAACAACAACATGCAGACAAGCAACTGGCCTGATGGTAACGCAAACATTAGCAGGTGATAGCAATTGAGAATATTGACCTTGCTTATGTTCTTGCTGATGATGATTCCAGCAATACAGGCAGAGAAGGATTGTATAACATTAGAAAAGTTATCAGGAAACAACATACCATGCCAATTAATAGCACCTTTCAAATACGCAAATCCCTGCAATACATATACAATAAAGTTCTACAATTCGACACCAGAAGAGATAGGAAGAACAACACTAACAGATTATACTGGTACAGACTTGTGCAACACTTCATTCAACTTCACAAAGAGTGGCACTTATTTTTTCAATGTTTCTTCTGGGGATTCAGGCAGGATCATTGTGGAGGGCGAAGATAATATGGCAAGTTTAGCTATTATGGGATTCTTTATGGTAATAACACTTACAATATTCTGGGCAGCATTCAAGCTGACATTCTCACAGAATCCATTGCTTGATTTCATTATAAGAAGGGGATTGTATCTGCTTGGAGTTTTGTTCATATCTGCTGATGTTGCAGTTGCAATGAACATTGCTGCTTTAGCTGGGCTTGAAGTTCAAGGCCTGTTAAGGATGATACTGATAATCAGCCAGGTTGGTGCAAGAGTTATGATATTAATAATGTTCTTCATGACATTCCTTCAGTCAATATCTATGTGGAAATTTGAGAAACAAAAGAAGAGGATGGGTGAAGATGGGTAAATCAAAGCTGGTAAACATGGACAGAGATTTCCTTTCGTTTATAAGGAACAAGTTCCCCGATGTAAAGAACCCAGAAAGGTCAAGAATGGCTTTAAGATTACTGAGGAAAAGGGATGAGGATTTATCCTTATTGAAGGTAAGATTGTTAAAAACATTTGACGAGATTGGATATGTTAAAAGAAAATAAGAAAGGATCAATTCAGGATATAATGCTCACAATAGTTGTAGTTCTTGTTATGTCAATATTGTTGATAATAGGCTTTAAGATCACAGCAGAGTTAAACGCAAGATTCCAAGAGAGTGATCTGATAGATGTTCAAGGCAAGACTGCATTCCAACAAATAACAAACACTTTTCCTGGTGTTTTAGACAATAGTTTTCTGTTTATTATGTTTGGACTTACAGTTTTAGCCTTTATATTAGTGGCACTAATAAGAGTACACCCCATCTTCTTAGTGCCATTCATATTTGTCTGGATGATTGTGCTTCTTCTCAGTGGAGTATTCTCCAATGTATACCAAAACATTGCTGGTGATCCTAACTTTGCAGCACAGGCAGACCAGCTTGTGTTCACCTCAATAATAATGCAGACACTTCCAATGATAATTGCAATAATCGGTGGAGTAATGGCAATCTTGATGTATAAGAACTGGCAGGCGGTACAACAATGAAGTGGCCAATCCTGTTGGTGATGGTTGTTTTGTGTAGCCTTAGTGTTTTTGGATTAGATAATCTTTCTGCGAAGGTTACATTAGGTGACGCATACATCCCTGTATGGAATGCTGGATTCTATGAACCTTGGGAAGACATGGCATTTGCTAATGATGGGGATTTTACTACTTGGGCAGAAAGAAATGGTACAGGTAATGCTGGTGGTTCATCAAGTTATATAATGTGTTTAAATGCAACAAATGTATATTCAACAAGTAATGTTACTTTAAATATAAGGATAGGTGGGACTGATTATCTTATTTGTGCTAATGATACATCTTCAAG
>Ga0209986_10004436_pt1 | contig 11869 bp, 16 predicted proteins | sample BlataG_FD_183168 | JGI IMG/M metagenome (GOLD analysis project Ga0209986, IMG submission 183168) | Deep subsurface microbial communities from Black Sea to uncover new lineages of life (NeLLi) - Black_00105 metaG (SPAdes) (version 2) | ecosystem: Environmental > Aquatic > Marine > Oceanic >...
CCACCAGCGAGCTAACCGCTATCCTCGAGCAAAGCGCCACCCGGAGCGACAGGTGGAGACGCCTAGCCGGGCGCGACACCCTGCTGATCCTCATGCTCGCCTTGACCGGCATGAGAAGAGGCGAGCTCATAAAGCTCACACCGGGAGACACCACCGACACCTTCCTTTACATCAGGAAGGCTAAGGGGGAAAAGGATCGTACCATACCCCTGGCCGGGCCCCTACGAGCTCCACTTCGGTTGTATATTTACAACCACAACACCCCCAAAAACAAACCGATCTTCCCCATCACAGCTAACCGCCTCTATGCCATCGTCAAGCGCCATGCCCGCGCTGCCGGCTACAACAACATCAGCCCGCACAGCTTCCGGCACTACTTTGGCACCTACCTTACCGAGAGGGGAGCACCACTCAAAGCCATTCAAGAACTCATGGGCCACGCTTCCATCAAGACCACTGCTATCTACATGGACCTCGTGCCAAGGCATTTACAGGCCACCATCGCCCTGTTCGACGCCAACCAGGACTTATCAACAGCCCTTATTACTACCATTAACCATATAGATCTATTAAGTAATGAGAATAGTATTAATACTGAGTTATCAACAATGAAAGGAGGAAAAGATGAAAAACCCAGGAAATGAATTCCCACCACCCGAAGCCCTACTCAGCCCCGAAGAGATCGCCAAACTCATAGTTAATTTTGCCAACCACAGCTTTGCCCTGGGCTTCAAAGCAGGCTACGTCAGGGGCAGGGACGATCAGAGGCAAGGGGAACCCTGGATCCCGGGCACAGAAAAAATACTATGAATGGAGAAAAAGATGCAGCGAACACTACTAGGATTCCGGATCAGAAAAACCATCGTGGACCCTGAAGAGCTGGCCAAAATCTTTGACATCGTCGCTCGAGACAACTACCGCCTGGGCGCCAAGATGGCCTACCGCAAGGGCAGAGAGGACGAGAGGGCAGGCGAACCCTTTGACCTCGAGATAGGGAGATTGCCATGAGGCAGCCTATTGAATTTGACGGCGGAATATGGACCATAGAGGGAGACCAGCTCCACCTCGATATCCCAAAGTTGCTGAAAAAGCTAGGCATCCCGGACACCCAGGAGAACCGCCACCTTGCTACCCAGGTAGCCCTACAAGTCCTGAGACAATTCACTCCCATTGGCACAATGATAGTCAGCCGGATCCACCCACTACCCCCAGCCACACCGGGAGACTCAGAGATAGAGAGGCTACCATGACCGACCCCACAAGTAACACCCAAAACCAGGGCAAGGTTTTATGCCACGACGGCAGCCCATTCGTAAACATCCAATGCCCTGTCTGTGCCTTCATTATGCACGTCCACAGAACCCAGCTCCCGGCAAATTACAAGGACTACGAGCTCCGTACCCACTGTAAGAGATGCGGAACTGAGCTTTATTTGCCACCAATCACCGACTGGACAGGCGACAAGAACGTCAGGCTAGCCAAGCCAAAGGAAAAGTAGCTGCTACCCCCCTCAGCCACCCAAACTAACCACCGGGCTATTTGACGGCTGGCAGGGGAACTAAAGGGCACGGAATTAAACCAAAATAGCACGAATTTAAGGCAGTGGAGTTCGAGTGGAGCGGAAGCGGAGCGAGCCACTTCGTTAATATAAAAACCAACGACGCCCGCAGGGGGGAGAGGGAAGCGTCGTTGGTTTCCTTTCCTCATGCTGATAACCAACCCACTAATTTGACAAGCTCTTTTGACGTATCCCTAGAATGTTATTGCCATGGTAGGCTGGTGGAGTCGAGCTGGCCTTAAAAAAGAATCTTCAAAAAAGGAGGCAAACCTAAATGGTTAAAATCAGAAACATCTTTGGCGATGAGTATTCGGGACAGGCAGGGAAGGCAGGAGTTTTCGCCAAGTGGAAGGGACGCCAGTACCGCCGGAAGTACGTTATCCCGGCCAACCCCAAGACCACAATGCAGACCACTGTGCGAAACCATTTCACCAACGCCGTGGCATTGTGGCACACCTGGTCATCCCTCCGGAAGAAGGCCTACTCATACCTTTGCACCGGGCTGGTACTGAGTGGCTTTAACCTCTTGGTGAGGCGATACCAGCTTTGGAAGCTAGTGGGCAAAACCGAGGTCCTGGATCCTATTCAGGGCATCAAGCAAATCGGCGCCGGGGACGAAACCCCCGTAGCCGATGAGGCTACCTTCGACAATACCCCCAAGAAAACCGGCTATTGCCCCGTTATCATCGGATCGTTCAAGGCCGGCACGGGCACAACACCCCTCGAGGTTGACGTCATTGTCAACTCAGAGATGGGCGACTGCCTTATCCCAGTGGGCATCGTAAACGTTAATGGCCATGCAGCAGGAGGAGACCCCATAGCCGAAGGCGATAAACTTGTCATATCCTACACGGCAGCCGGCAGGACGGTTACCCATGAGGAGCTGGCTGTCGCAGAAGAGGTTGACACAACCTGGACGATCGTGGCTAAGACCGCTATCGCCGACGCCATCAGGACCGCTTACGCCCCTGTGGACCTGGCCAGCGTTCACGTCTACATCTATGACTTATCAGCCACGGCCTACATCGAAATAGACTCGGTAACGATCGTCAACCGCACTGGCTACGTCAACGCTAACAAGACCGGAGCCACCCATACCGGGGAAAGCTGTGCCTACGACTGGTACACCGCTCTCGAGGACGCCAAGCTCGAAGTAGTCAAAGCCGATACCTCTTTTATCACCTGGCGAGACTATTCCGACGAGGATGGATTTATACCGATAGCCCAAACCGTCTTTGATCAGGACTACGACTTCCATCTGTCAGCAGCCAACAAGGATCCCGTAATCCGGGCAGCCCAGGGAGCAACCGACGTCGCCAAGCACGAATATATCGGCATGGCTGCTGCCTAAACTTTACCCAGTTCAGCGAGAGTTTGAGGGGGGAGAGGGTAACTCTCCCCTCTCTGGTCCTTCATACTCAAACCAACATGGCTAAAATAATTCCTCTTCAGTCCTGTATAATCAACCCCACATGGCCAAGATCACTCTAGGAGAACAGAGGGAACAAGAATCCTCCTATCAGTTCTATAAGCAGCCTTCAGAGAGAGGAGAAATAATAGTAGTGAGGCGAAAGGTTGCCATGCCTTCAGACGTAGAGCATAAGAGCTCCAGAGCGACAAAGAGACAGAGAGAAACGTTTAGCAGAGCTTCAAAGAGATGGGCATCCCTACCAGGTCCGGTAAAAGCCGACTTTAGAAAGAAATACGGCATCGTGGACGCGCAAACACCGCACGGTTTATCTGATATAAAGGTTCTCCAGGGCGCCCAGCTATTCACAAGTCAGGAGATCCACCTGCAGAAGTACCACGACGAACATCAGGAAGTCCCATTCTACCTCTGCTTTGTCCTTACAGATGAGCGCGGTAGCCCCCTCGACCTTGAAGCACGCTTGCAACCTTACTACTACCCCTACTGGCACCCCTGCCCAGGCTATTACCTCTGCACGGGAAACACACTCTTCTATCCCGTCCCCGAGGACGCCGACCTCTACAAGCTGGGCTATGCCACCATGGGCACATTTGGCTATCAGATCTTCACCTACCGGCTCCCCGAGCTGAAAAAAGTCCAATATAGAAGCGTTGCCCCCTATATCAGCGCCCACTACGGGGGATGGTTCATTGTTCCTACCCATCCACCCGCCTTCGACTGGAAAGCCTTCAGCTCTCCCGGTCCACCTTACCTCTGGGCTTACCACGTCCACCAGCCAACAGGCGAAGCCTGGGGGGAATGTTTCCCCTGGACGGCCTTCACTCTAACATGGCAAAAAATCACCCCTGGCATCTTCACCCTTACCATCTCCCTGGGCTACTTAGTGCGCGACGACGTACTATACCTCACCACATTCGGCCTCCCCCCCATCATCTGGAGAATAACCAAGGAAGGCTTTACCAACCCACCCCAGCACACTTGCCGATACCGCATAGCCCCCTGGGAAATACTCGGCTACGAGAATTAAAAAATGGACCATCAACGGCAACTACCACACCCAGCAGCCACTCCCATCCACCAGGCACTCGATCAATACAGCCTGGCTACACCATACGGAGTACTTACCATCAGCAACCATGGCAGAAGGATCTCCTTTGAGCTCTTTGACGACATACGGCAGTCGGAGCACAACATCGCCCTCCACAATTACATCCAGCAGCTCAAGAGAAAGGGAGTAACCAAATTCAACAACGACCACATCGCCATACCGGGAGCTAACCGCTCCTACTCCCTGGTGAGAGGGAAGGCCAAGCTCGACGCAGTTTACTACCACGACGGCAGGATCCATGAGCTAGAGCTCAAAACCAGCCCACAAATCGGCTCAGACCGCACCCGAAAGCAGCTTGAGGAGCTGGCCAAGTACTGCCTCAACCTAATCTTAGTCGTCAAGAGGGGAGACCAGGAAGAGGCTGCCACCATCCTAAACATGGTAGGATTAGCCACCCAGATCAAAGTTGACACCTACGAAATCTACCAGGAGGAGGACAATGACTGAAAAAAACAACAACCAGAACAACAACAGCTCGGGTCCAGAGGCAAACCTGGCCGACCTACGGCTCATGGCCAGACTGCATAAACAACAGGTCAGGCTATCATCGCTTTCACCGCTTGGCGGGCAAAGCGATGAACCACCGGCTCTTCTTACAGAAAAGCCTCTCGAGCTGGCCAAATGCCGGCCGGACCCCAGGGACGCCCAGATCACCAAAGCCTTGCTCGACGCCTACCAACGAGACGACGGCTGGCATTGCCCTAAATGCGGACAAGTTTTCACCAACCCCACCCCCTTCGCCCAGCACCTTATTGACGAGTTAAATCGTGGACTCGCTGCCATGGCCAGCCAGACCACCGGCAAACAGCCACCAGCCACACCCCAACCACCTAAACCCGAAAATACTTGACTAATGTCAACAATTTTCCCGGCTGTTTGACAACTCGGCAGCCAAACCTCCGACTCCGCAGGATCTTAGCCTAAGTACTCCCCCAAAAAACCGCCAACCAGGGGGGAGCTGGCCATGTTTTCAACATCGCCAAACCTCCCACGATGGGCTATAATACCTCCAGCAAACTACGTTTCATGGAGGTAAAGCACAATGGCCTGGGTAATGCCGGTTATCAAGGGAGTCTGGGCTGTGATGGAGGTCGTAGCCTTCATTCAGTTTATCGAGGAAGAGGCCATCCAGTCAGCCGCGCTGGGCGCGTTTCTGGCTATTCGCCAGAAGAATTATAGGTGTGCCTGGAAAGCCATTGCCTTACTGGACGGCGAGCTCATACCCCACCTCGACCGCGTCAACCGAGAAATCGGCTGGGCCTCCCCCTACTCTCAGGGCTGCTTCCACGACTTCGTCGTAGCCTCCCAACTCAACGTGGAGATTTACAAGGACCTATGCACCGCTGGATCAAAAAGATGACACCTTTACTAGGGCTAATCAAGCGAGCTCTACACTACGACCCAAGGTATAGAGCCACCCTCCACCAATATCAAAAAAAGGAGAGGAAATAACCATGCCTTTACCCTGGTACCTCCACACCATGACTAAGGTCTTTTCCTTCCCACTGCTACCCGTCTATCCATTCATTCTCCCCCTGGAAGCCATGCGAGGCGCCTTCCTCTCCGGAACATCCCTGGCCTTATTTATCGACATACCTACCAACCCCAGCGCAAGCGCCGGCCGAGAATTAGACACCCTGAGAGGATACCTCGACTTCACGAAAAAAATACTCGAGGGCGTCCCCGCCAACCTCCTACCACTGCTCGGTCCCTGGATCGACTACTACCACGCCTGCGAGTGCTTCTGCGAAATTAGCCGGCAACTCCACCTGCAGACGCTGGGCCTCCCGGATACCTGTAAAGAGTGCTGGGCAGCACAAAGCGCCTTATCCCCCTCAACCCCTTCCCCTTAAAATTTAACAATTTGTTAAATTTTCCCCGCGGCTGTTTGACGGCAGCACACCGACCCCAGCAGCCCCACCAAAACCACGACCAGGGCGAGCATTGACCCGTGGGTCAATGCAGCTAGCTGAGCCAGGGCAAACCCTCGCCCCCAGGGGAAGCCTCGGCAAAAAAAACCACACCGCTCAATCCACCACCCCACCAAAACCACGCAGAAAAACCACCGGGCATACATCTATACCCCAAAACCCTTTTTACCCCCCTAAAATCGGCTCTCAGGGCCTGTTTGTAGCTAACATAACAGCAAAAAATCACCGGCCAGCTTCCAACTCCGCTCCGGGAGGATTCGGACCGCCCCCGAGCTCGGGACCCGAGCTGGGCAAAAAAAGTCATCCACCGCGCTAAAAATCCAGCGATCCAACCGCCCAAGTATTCAGAATGTTAAAAGAGCTTGCTTCGATTTCGGAGAAATCGAACAGCATGAGGAAAGGAAACCAACGACGCCCTGCGGGCGTCGTTGGTTTTTATATTAACGAAGTGGCTCGCTCCGCTTCCGCTCCGCTCGAACTCCACTGCCTTAAATCTAATACGCTTTATAGAAGTAACTTTGAATCTGTGCTAGCATAGCTACCAGGATGAGGCCAGCCGTCAAAAGAGCAATAGCTCCACCCTACCCAGGGACCACCAAGGCGATCGCCTACGCCGAGGACTACCGAGTCAACTATTTTGGTAAAACAGGGGACCCCAAAGGCTTTGCCATCTTCCACCACAACCGCTACATCGACATCACGGCCACCGGTGGCAAGGACAACTACTTCCTAGTCTATGCCTACCCCCCAGCAGGATTTTGGTACGCCGGCCTCGAGGAACTCCAGTTGATCGAGCCATGGCGAGGATGGATCCTTCTATATCACCCTTCCACCCAGACCTACAAGGTTATCGCCAACACCAAGAACGATGGCTACGGAGTTTTCCAGAGCATCAAGCAGGCTATTGGGTTATAATCATTCCCAGCAAAACACAGCCCACAAGAGGCTTATCCTTTTGCTGGAGTTAGAAAAATGGTTCGTATAGTCAGCAAAGTAGGAGACATCAAGAGAGGTAAGCAGGGGGAAGCCGTCTATCAACTTCACTATGGGCAACAGATAAGAAGAGTGAGAAGGGAGAAGGGGGGAATTGTGAGTAAAGCTCAGGAGAAAAGGAGAGGATTGTTTAGGCAGGCACTAGATTGGAGGAAAGGCTTAAACAGACATGACCGCTTGGTGATTGCACAATACGCTTACCAGGGACACTTCAGGGATTCTGAGAGAGTAACCTTGACCTGGGACCGCATGGCACTAAAAATAGCCTTAGAAGTCCCCATGGTTGAGGTAGTGGAGTAAACCTCCGACCAGGGAGGATCATACCCCGATATCCACCGGGGAAAACCGCCATCTTTTTGACCCCTCGAAGCTAAACAGCAGGACCTGGCTGCCGAATCCTTGGCCCGCATAGATACAAAAGACGGAGGCTGCTTTACACCAAGGGCAAAAGTGCTATCATAAGAACAGGGGGAAAGCCAGGGCGAGAATAAAAACGGCAGCACCAGGACCGAGAGGTAACAAATGGCAGAGGAATGGATCTCACCAACAGACCATAACGACCCCGAGAACAAATGGGCCAACGAGCCATACGCATACGACGAGGACACCGCCACTGGCGCTAGCCAGCAAGTCTCCGGACCCGCCTGGACAAGCTGGCTCGAGCTACTCATTGAGGGCATCCAGTGCAGCAAAGCAAGGTTTTGGGCTGCGAAGGGCGGCTACACTGTAACAGCACAATTAGACCTCTATTACAACGACGCCTGGCACAATCACTTCAACGCGAACCCAAACAACTTAGCCTGGACAGAGGTAGAGCTCGGGGGTACCTACCAGGTTACCAAAGCACGCTTCCGCCAATTCGCCAGCGGTGGAAAGCCAACCATCCACCTCTACGAGTTCGACTTTTGGGGAACAACCGCCCCACCACCACCAGAGATCGAAACACAGGACGCCACGGCCATCAAATCGGACGAGGCCATGCTCCACACCAAGGTCCTGGACGACAAGGGGAAAACCCTATCCCTCCGGCACAACTGGGGAAAGACTACCGCCTATGGCGAAAATACCCCCTGGCAAGAGGGCAAACACACCAACGACGTGATCAGTCAGAAAATAACCGACCTCGACCCGGAGACCGAGTACCACTTCAGGGGAGAGGCAGTTTACGAGGACTAGGCAGCAGGACCATGTCCAACCTCAACAACAGCGACCCACCAGGGACCGTCTATGGAGCCGATAAGCAGTTTACCACCAAGGCTCCCATGTTCGGGGACGACAAGTTTTTCACCACCCTACCAGCCATCCCGATCCACAGGGAAACAATCCACATCCACCACCCAGCACTGCTAAAAGTTACCCGAGCAACCCCCCAGGGCGAGGATATTATCTTCGACGACCTATCATCCCTCGAGGAAGGATACATCGAGGCAGACGTGATCTTCCCCCTCGATTGCCCGGCCACCATCGCCGTAACCATCATCACCGGCAAGCGATATACCTACACGCTACAATGAGCAGCGAGGAATGGCACAGCTTTCTAATCGGACTATTTGAGGTCCTATGCCCCTGGCCAGCCAGGTACAGGATAACCAGGCAATCGGACTTTAAGCCGTTCAAGGAACACCACTACTACCTGGGAGGGAGAGTAGCCGGCTTTCTCCTACTTCTTCTACTACTACTCCTATTCCTACACCTTCTACTACCACTACTTTGAGCCACGCTTCTCCCGCCACCCCTTCATTTGGTAGCCACCAAGCCCGGCAATCGCGATGATGGCAGCGGAGAAAGTAACCCCGTCAACGTGATTGATGATCGCCGCCACCTCCAGGACCGCAATGGCGAGGATAGCAAAAAGTATGATCACAAATTCACGGTTCCCCATAGTAATCTGAAAAGCTACCACAAGCCCGAGCTGCATGGCAAACCTCAGGTCGCACTTACTACCACGCAGACGGCAAAGCCGTCTTGGCGGGGCATCCCTAAAGGGACTAAAGGTCTCGTGCTCCAGCCAGAAATCCCGCGTAACGCGAACATAAAGGGAGAGGGAGGATATTCGCTTACTTGGTCATGCTGGCGTTCATGTCCGCTGCTACTTCGTGCAGTGCTACCATTCAGGGCACTATCAGCGCTGATAGTGCAAACCCCCATTTGCCAGGTCGGCATCAATGGCTGAATACCTTGCTGCCTCCGTCAGAAGGGGGACACCAGTACCAAAATACTATTGACAGCCATTGACTGTATATGATTGAATGTTGTCATGGCAAGGGGAGGAAAAAGAAGGGGAGCAGGAGCTCCCAGGGAGAACTTAAACGCCCTCAAGTATGGAAGGCGCAGCAAACAGATCCAGCTAGCCATCAGCAACGCCCTCCAGGATCCCAAGGGCAGGGCTCAGGTCCTCTCCCTGGTGAGGAAATACCATGACCCAGAATGTTGATAACTTGTTGATAACTACACACGTGAGGAGAAAGAAACTGGGGACAAGATCAATCTTGACCCCAAAATGAAAAGGAATAAAAGATGAGCAGATTCGGCTTCACATTCGGCTACTTTGCCTACCTACTTCAACGCTACCTCTGGGACCGCCAGAGGCGCAAAAAAAAGGCTGCCCGGGAGAGGGAGAGGAAATCCTGGGAAGTGGTCCGCAGGGCAGCAGCCAAGGCAAAACATAATTTAAGTTATAGTTTGCCTTTCCACCCAACTTTAGTCCCTCCAACTAAATTCCTATTGACACGCATGCCAGTCGAAGCCCTATTGACAGGCAGTACACAGAGAGAGGAGGCCTGCCAATGACAACACAAACCACAATCACCACCCGGGTAAATACCATTGCGCAATTCTCAGCTTACTCCGCTGAGCTATCCCTCAAGGATCTGGCACAGGCCACAACCCAAACCTACCAGAGCTGCCTCAAAAAATTCCAAACCTGGCTTGAGGAGCGCCCAATCTCCGTACAAGCAGCAAAACAATTCCTGGCCGAAATGAGGCAGCGAGGCTATAGCCCCGCGACCATCAGGCTCCACTACGCAGTTATCCACCCACTCCTGGAATACCTGGGAATGAGCCTCAAACTCAAACTCAGGAAGCCCCAGCAGCTACCAACATACCACCCCACCAGCGAGCTAACCGCTATCCTCGAGCAAAGCGCCACCCGGAGCGACAGGTGGAGACGCCTAGCCGGGCGCGACACCCTGCTGATCCTCATGCTCGCCTTGACCGGCATGAGAAGAAGCGAGCTGCTAAAGCTCACACCGAGAGACATCTCCGATAGCTTCCTTTACATCAGGAAGGCTAAGGGGGAAAAGGATCGTACCATACCCCTGGCCGGGCCCCTACGAGCTCCACTTCAGTTGTATATTTACAACCACAACACCCCCAAAAACCAACCGATCTTCCCCATCACAGCTAACCGCCTCTATGCCATCGTCAAGCGTCATGCCCGCGCTGCCGGCTATGACAACATCAGCCCGCATAGCTTCCGGCACTACTTTGGCACCTACCTTACCGAGAGGGGAGCACCACTCAAAGCCATTCAAGAACTCATGGGCCACGCTTCCATCAAGACTACTGCTATCTACATGGACCTCGTGCCAAGGCATCTGCAGAGCACCATCGCCCTGTTCGACGCCAACCGGGAGTTATCAACAGCCCTTACTACTACTATTACCCATATAGATCTATTAAGTAATGAGAATGGTATTAATACTGAGTTATCAACAATAAAAGGAGGAAAAGATGAAAAGAACAGGAAATGAATTCCCACCACCCGAAGCCCTACTCAGCCCCGAAGAGATCGCCAAACTCATAGTTAATTTTGCCAACCACAGCTTTGCCCTGGGCTTCAAAGCAGGCTACGTCAGGGGCAGAGATGATCAGCGGGAAGGAAACCCCTGGCTCCCGGGCACAGAAAAAATACTATGAAAGGAGGAAACTATGCAGCGAACACTAATAGGATTCCGGATCAGAAAAACCATCGTGGACCCTGAAGAGCTGGCCAAAATCTTTGACATCGTCGCTCGAGACAACTACCGCCAGGGCGCCAAGATGGCCTACCGCAAGGGCAGAGAGGACGAGAGAGAGGGCAAACCCTTTGACCTCGAGATAGGGAGATTGCCATGAGCCAGCCAATAGAATTCGACGACGGAATATGGACCATAGAGGGAGACCACCTCCAGCTCGATATCCCAAAGTTGCTGAAAAAGCTAGGCATCCCGGACACCCAGGAGAACCGCGACCTTGCTACCCAGGTAGCCCTACAAGTCCTGAGACAATTCACTCCCATTGGCACAATGATAGTCAGCCGGGTCCACCCACTACCCCCAGCCACACCGGGAGACTCAGAGATAGAGAGGCTACCATGACCGACCCCACGAGTAACACCCAAAACCAGGGCAAGGTCTTATGCCACGACGGCAGCCCATTCGTAAACATCCAATGCCCTGTCTGTGCCTTCATTATGCACGTCCACCGAACGCAGCTCCCGGCAAATTACAAGGACTACGAGCTCCGTACCTTCTGTAAGAGATGTGGAACTGAGCTTTGCTTACCACCAATCACCGACTGGACAGGCGACAAGAACGTCAGGCTGGCAAAGCCAAAGGAAAAGTAGCTGGAAACCCCCTCAGCCACCCAAACCAACCACCGGGCTATTTGACGGCTGGCAGGGGAACTAAAGGGCACGGAATTAAACCAAAATAGCACGAATTTAAGGCAGTGGAGTTCGAGCGGAGCGGAAGCGGAGCGAGCCACTTCGTTAATATAAAAACCAACGACGCCCGCAGGGGGGAGAGGGAAGCGTCGTTGGTTTCCTTTCCTCATGCTGATAACCAACCCACTAATTTGACAAGCTCTTT
>Ga0209986_10004437_pt1 | contig 11865 bp, 10 predicted proteins | sample BlataG_FD_183168 | JGI IMG/M metagenome (GOLD analysis project Ga0209986, IMG submission 183168) | Deep subsurface microbial communities from Black Sea to uncover new lineages of life (NeLLi) - Black_00105 metaG (SPAdes) (version 2) | ecosystem: Environmental > Aquatic > Marine > Oceanic >...
AGAATGACCCGGCTAAACAGGTATCTGATATCGAAGACTTAATCCAGAAAAAAGTTGATGTTATTCTCTTGAATCCTACTGACGCCGATGCTCTTGTTCCTGCTGTAGAAGAGGCTAATAAAGCCGGTATTCCTCTCTTAACTATTGACCGTAGTGTCAGCAGTGGAGATGTTGCCTTGCATATTGCTTCCGATAATGTCAAAGGCGGAGGAATGGCCGCAGCCTATACAGTAGAACAATTAGGAGAAAAGGGTATTATAGTGGAACTAGAAGGGATTACCGGTGCATCTGCTGCCCGGGAAAGAGGTCAGGGTTTTGATACTTACATTGCCAAATTCTCTGATATCAAATTAGCTGCAAAGCAGACCGCCGATTTTGATAGAGCTAAGGGAATGAGCGTTATGGAAAATATCCTACAGGCTCAACCAAAAATCGATGCGGTATTTGCTCAAAATGACGAAATGGCTCTGGGTGCTATTCAAGCTATAAAAGCAGCCAAAAGGCAGGATGAGATGTTTGTGGTAGGGTTTGATGCTGTACCTGATGCTCTTGATGCTATCAAAGCAGGAGATATGAAAGCTACGATTGCTCAGCAACCATGGATGATGGGAGTTCTGGGAGTAATGAACGGTTATTTAGTAGTAAATGGTGTAGAATTAGGTGTAGAATTTATTCCCGTTCCCTTAAAAGTTATTACCGAATAAAGTAGATTAGTGAATCAGGGGACGGTTTTTTGAATCATTTTTAAAACAAAGAACCGTCCCCAAAAAAATACAATTTAATTCAATCTGAAAATCATAATTTCCCTCCAAGTTTTGATAATCTTTATTAGACTATGTAATACGAATTAACCGCTTTCCTTATCTTTGCTGTAGTCCGCAATTTATTATAGAAGGGAAAATATTTTCTTTCTTCTTTTTATTCTTCATCTTACATCCTACATCTAATTTTTATTTTTTAAAATTGCAGAATAAAACAACTTAAAAATTTGCTCATATTTTTATTTCTGCAAAAAAGAGGATTTTTAAAAATTATGTGGTATAAATATATAAAACACTTTTAAAGGAAAAGAGATGGATAAATGAGGAGAAAAAGGAAAAGCAGCGGCTATTTAAATAAATTGGTAAATAAATTCAGGCGGATAAAAGAGGAACCAAATAGTCCGAATAATAAAAATGGGAAAAAAGATTTAAGGGTAAAACCTATTTTTAGTGATACATTCGGATTCAAGAAGAACGAACAAGCACTTCAACGAAGTAGGCAGGAGTTTATCGGTTTATTTAAAAATTCGCCGGAGGCACTGGCGTATACCGATATGGATGGTATTGTTCTGGAGGTAAATAAACAATTTGAAGGGCTTTTTGGCTATGAACTTGAGGAGATGAGAGGTAAACATATTGAAAAGGTATTGACTAATTGGCATACACAAATTTTGGGTAGTGAGCGTGCTTTTACCGATTTGGAATTGATAGCAAAGAAAAAGAATAATAAATTAATTCATGTTTCTGTTTCTGTTACCTTAAACCAGGTGAACGAGCAAGCTACCGGAAAAATATTTTTACTAAACGATATTACTAATCGTAAAGCAAACGAAGCAGTAAATAACGTATTATATAATATTTCCCGGGCAGCTAACTCCGATATTTCCTTAACACAACTCTATCCTGTTATTCGCGAAGAGCTCAGCACTATTATCAATACGACTAATTTTTCCATCGCCTTATTTGATGAAGAGAAGAACAAACTTTATTTTTCTTATTACGCCGATGAAACAGGAGAAAGAGATAAGGATTTCTTAGTCTCAAAATACAGTATCTCCGATAGTATTTTTAACTATATTTTTAAAACCGGGGATTCATTACTGTTGAATTATAATAAATATAAAAGAATGATTGCTCAGGGAAATTTTATTTCCTATGATGTTATAACCAATAAACAGATATGGTTAGGTGTTCCTTTAAAGATAGAAAATAAGATTATCGGATCCATGATTTTGCAAAGCTACACTGACCCGAACCTTTATTCTAAAAAAGATATTAAACTTATGGAATTTGTTTCTCAACAGATAGCAACTGCAATTGAGAGAAAACAAGCAGAGGAAAAATTAAAGTTTCTTAGCCTGTATGACTATCTAACCAAGTTACCAAATCGTGTGTTATTTTTTGATAGAATGAGACAGGAAATAGCTTATGCCAAAAGAGAACAGAAAAAATTTGCCTTGATGTTTTTAGACTTGGATGATTTTAAAAAAGTTAATGATAAATTTGGTCATGATATTGGAGACCAGCTGCTTCAAGGAGTAGCAAAAAGATTCAGCAAGCTCCTGCGAAAAACCGATACTATTTGTCGTTTAGGAGGAGACGAATTTATTATTTTATTACCCCGACTTACTCAGCCCAGAGAGAATGCTGTTGATGTTGCCTTAAAAATACTCAATTCTCTTAACGAGCCATTTTTAATCAAGGATAATAAGATATGTATAAATACAAGTATTGGAATAGCTTTATACCCTGATGACGGCGATGAAGAAGAGGTTTTGATAAAAAGCGCAGATAGGGCCATGTATTTAGCAAAAGAAGAAGGACCTAACAATTATCACTGGGCAGGGCCTCAATAAACCTACCAGGGGACGGTTCTCTGGCAGGTTTTATAAATATATAGATTTTTAAATTTAAAATTTAAATGAAAACCTAAAGGGATAGAGGTGATTAAATTGACCCTCTATCCCATTTTTATTTTGCAATAATTAAAAGGAATTATTTAAGGACTGTAATAAAATAAAAAAGTAAACAAGCAGGATTTTTTAAATCTTATATGGTATATTGTCTATAGAAATATCTTTGGGGAAAAGCGATAGAGGCGCTCCTATGTTACTATTTTGTTTATTTTGAGATTAATTGTTTAAGAGGAGGTAGGAATGAAGCGGAAAAAGAGAGTGTTAGTGATTTTTACCGGAGGGACTATAGTCAGTGGTTTTCAGGGTAAGGGCAAGGTTACAGGTCCGAATAATAAAATGTTTAAATCATTGCATAGTTATGTAGAAAAATTTTTTCAGGATAAAAAAGTAGAATTAATCTGTCAGGAACCTTTAGGAATGCCGGGAGAAGATAGTTCTAATCTTGGTCCGGAACACTGGATAAAAATCACTTTTATTATAGTAGAAGAACTTCAAAAAGGCCTCGATGGTGTACTTATTCTTTATGGAACAGACACTATGGCTTATCTATCATCCTGGCTTAATATTTGTTTCCCCCAGGTTCCTATTCCCATAGTTATAACCGGAAGTCAACTTACCTTGGACTATATGCCGGAAGATGTTACCGTAAATTTACGCGGGGCTGCTCAAGTGGTATGCTCAGACTTTCCCGGAGTATGGATTTATTGTAATTGGAAATTGATTCCCGGCGCCCGGGCACATAAAGCCCACGCCCTACATCCGGATATATTTATTACCACTAACGGTGTACCAGTCTATTTTAATCCTGACTGGGCTCTCAAAAGCAAGAGAAGAAATTTTTCATCAAAGATAGATTATGTTCCTTCCGATGGGATAAACAAGATTCTAAGTTATAATTCACATAAGGTACGAGATATCTGCGAAAAAGTAGGCTGGTTTATGTGCCTCCCCGGTGTGGAGCAAAAACTTAGTGAAGATAAAAAGATAGTTTGCGTCTATGGTTTTGGGGCGGGGAATGCCCCCACCAGAGTTTTAAATTATTTTCGGTCTTTTTATCTTGAAAGGGAGAAGCCCTGTATAATTGCCTGTAGCCAGGCCGAAGGGGATATCAAAAAACCTAAATATTATAAAAAGGTTGGCATTGCCTGGCTGGTTCAGGATGGATTTAAGGTTTGGAGTCAGATGGATTATCCTATAGAATTTATTCATGCACTGGCCTGTTTTTCTTTATTGGTCTCTCCTGATTCTCCGGAATCCATCCTCTCTAAATATTTAGAAGGACCATTCTAATCTAAATAAAAAATAGAAGAATGGTTATGTATTAATAAAAAATAAAGAAGGGAGAACTAAAATGAATAAGATAATAAAGGAGCAAAACATTAATTCAACGTATAAAGTTAAAATAATAAATTGCTTTTTATTAGTTGGTTTCATCCTGGTTTTACTGGTAGGCAGCGCTTATTGTATGGTCTTGAGTATTTCTCCTACTATCTCTCTTGAGGAAGGGGAGTTAAAGCTGGATAGGCTTAAAATGGCAGTTGCCGGTGAATTTTTTGGAGCAGATACTAAGTTAATGTTAGATTATCGTCAGAGAGGATTCCATCCCGAGGATATTGTTACTGCTTTATTTTTCTCAGGGGACAGCCAAAGACCGCTTAGTTTAATTTTCGTCCTGCGAAAGGGAGAAGAGGATTGGAATAGGGTTGCTACTATATTAGGGTTACCACCTAATGCTCATGGCATGCATATGGCCTTAACTCATGGGAAAGGTAAAAAAGTAGGGTTAAAAAGAAAATTAGCTTCAGAAGGAAATATCTTTATCAGCTTTATAAGCGATTATTATAAGATTGAGATGGATAGATTGTGGTTTTATATCGAAAAAAAATTTACTCTAAATGATATTCTCCTGGCGGTTAATTTAGGAGCACACCAGAGGATTAGTTTTGAATTATTACTGCAGGACCGGGAGAGGGGATTAGACTGGTCTATGATTTTAAAACAAAGAAATGTCCCGGAAGAAAAATTATTTTTACCCTATAAATCTGAAAAAAAATATAAGAATAAACCAGTACTAAAATAATAGATAGACATGCGGCCATTAAGGGTATATTGTGTTAAGGAAAGCTTAAGCTCATCTTTTTTAATTCACTTCTTAAAAACAAAACAGTGAGGACTACCGACAAAATATCAGCAGAAGGGTAGGCAATCCAGATACCCAAAAGTCCAAGTCCAAGAACCCGCGGCAGTATGATAACTAAAGGGATAAATAATAGAACTTGTCTGAGTAAAGCCAGTATCAACGAAGGAACTGCTTTCCCTAAAGATTGAAATAGGGCAGCCCCCACTATCTGTATACCGATTACGGGTATCACAGAGATAACTATCCTCATTATAGTAGAGCCTTTTTCTATTATTTCTGCGTCTCTGGTGAATACGCTTATAATTGAAAAGGGGAATAGTTCTATTATCAGCCAACCAAAAGTGGCGATGGCGGTAGTAACAATAAGCGATAATTTAATTGCCTCTTTTACCCTATCAAGTTTTTTCGCTCCGTAATTAAATCCTACTATAGGCTGCATTCCTTGTATCACCCCGAATAAGGGCATAAACACAAACATAGTAACCCGGTGAACTATGCCTACAATTATTAAGGCCATATCTCCACCAAAAATCCTCAGAGAATTATTTACCACGATAGCTACTATGCTCCCGGTAACATGTCTGGCAAAAGAAGCAAATCCTACGGTAAGTATTTCAATTATGATATGCATCTTAGGTTTTAAGTGGTGTAGTTTTACTTTTAATGAACTTTTACCACTATATAAATAGGTTAATACATAGAGAAAAGAAATAAATTTAGAAATAACCGTAGCCAGGGCAGCACCTTTAACTCCCATATTAAAAACAAATATAAAAATCGGGTCCAGAATTATATTTAATATCGCCCCGATAAGCATAGTGGCCATTGCTACTTTGGCATTACCTTCGGCTCTGATTAAGTTATTAGAAGACATAGCGAAAGAAAAGAAAACACTGCCCCAGAGTATTATAGTAATATAGTCTTTGGCATAAGGTAAAATGGTATCTGTTGCACCGAAAAGTCTTAGCATCGGTTCGGTAAAAGTAAGGCCGATAGCGGCAATTATTGAACTCAGTATAACTATAAGCAAAAAGGAATTTCCGGCAACATAATCTGCCTTTTCTATATCTTTTGCTCCCAGGCTTCTGGATATGGCTGAAGCGGCACCGATGCCTATCATCTGGGCGAAAGCCATAATGAACATTTGAATGGGAAAAGCTATGGTTAACCCGCCGATGGCTAAAGCCCCCACTCCTCTTCCTACAAAGATAGTATCAACGAGATTATACAATGCGTTTACCATCATACCGATAGTTGCTGGTACAGATAAATTTACCAAAAGTTTACTTATTCTTTCTTCTCCCAATCGGGCAGTTAATTGTTTCATGAATTATCTCCTGTTACAATTTTTTCCTCTATTCTTCCTCAGCGATTGCGTGGTTAAGAATTTCCAGCCCTTTGATTATATCCTTTATTTCCTGCTCAGAAAGCTTTTTGAGTAGCTGGGTAAAATACTCTTCTCTTTTCTGGCGAAAATCATTGCAAAATTCTTTGCTCTTTCCGGTTAAAGATATTTTTACCACTCGTCGGTCATCTTTAGTGCGCTCACGTTTTATAATATCTTTTTGTTCGAGCCTGTCCAGGATTCCCGATACAGTGCTGTCAGATAATCCCATTTTTAAACTTAATTCACTTACTTTTTGCTCCCCGTGTTTTTCCAGCATCGATATTACTGAAAGCTGGGGAAGGGTGAATCCCGAATCCTGTATAGAATGATGAAATTTGTGTCTCATAGATTTGTTAAAATTTCTGGTAAGATTAATTATTTTCGAAATGCTCTCAAATTTTTGCTTGGACATGGATATATTTCCTCCTCTTTGATAAACTTAGATTTATTTTATATAATATAAAAAATTACCTATAATCCAGAGTAAATGAAATAAAAGTCATATTTTTATAAATTATTTGGTATAAAAAATATTATTATACAAATATTTAGCATACGAAATATTATAATAGATGGTTTAATTTTTGTCAAGCCTGTAAATCGTATTGCGTATTGCGTATCGAGTATCGCGCTAAGAAAGAGAAAGAAAATAATTTAAGGGAAAGCAGAAAAAAGATGTAGGCATAACTTTTTATCTAACTGCCCAACTAAAGGTTACACTAACGACACCGTAAAAATATTTTTTGAAAGAAAGTTCCTCTCTTTTGCGTATATATAAGTATATGTAAATATATAGATTAGCGAATAATGGAAAAAACCTATAAAAATAAAAAAGGAGGATACATTTTGTGGCAAAAAAACAGAAAAAAGATTTAATAAGATTAGCAGTTCAAATTTTTTTCCTTGCCCTAATAATTTTAATTAGTTTCAATCATTTTCGGAGTGAACAGGGGTTGGCACCCCTGTTGATAGGGAGCCCCTCACTCCATGCGGTCTGTCCTTTCGGAGGAGTAGTAACCATTTATACCTATTTTACCGAAGGTGCCTTTATACAAAAAATTCATCAATCTTCCATTACTTTAATGTGGTTAGTTCTTGGCCTAACCCTACTCTTTGGACCGGTATTTTGCGGATGGGTCTGCCCTTTTGGGACAGTTGAGGAATTTATCGGTAAGATAGGGAGGAAGATATTTAAAAAGAAGTACAATAATTTTATCCCCCCTAAATTGGATAAGCTACTAAGATATCTGAGATATGTAATTTTAATATTGGTAGTAGTTAATACTGCTATTTCCGGAAAATTGTTATTTTCTAATTTTGATCCTTATTTTGCCCTTTTTAATATCTGGTCCAGTGAGGTTACCAGATTGTCTTTACTCATACTCGGCCTGGTTTTAGTCGGTTCTCTATTTGTAGAAAGACCCTGGTGTAAGTATTTGTGTCCCCTTGGAGCATTACTGGGGATTTTTAATCTTTTTAGAATTGTAAAGCTGAAAAGGAATGAAAAATCCTGTATAAATTGTAAAGCCTGTGACCGGGTTTGTCCGATGAATATCGATATCTCCACTTCCAAGGTTATCTCTGACCATCAATGTATTAGCTGTCTTTTATGTACTGATGAAATAGCCTGTCCGGTTAGTAATTCCTTAAATTTTTCTGTTTTAGAAAGAAAGAATCCTAAAGAAGATTCCGAGAAGGATTCCGGAGATAAGATTGAAGAAACTGTTTCAGGAGGGGTAAAATGAAGATAAAGAGCATACATATACTATTAGCCATAATAATTATAATTGGAGGAGGTATTTTATTAGCCAGCGAATTAGATCTTTATAATACCGACAGAGTAAAAAGCCCCAGAAAAACAGCGGAAGGGTTATATGATGTCACTGATATACGAGGCTCACATACTTTAGAGGAGATTGAGAAATATTATCAGTTACCGGCTTCTTCAGCTATAGAGGCTTTTGGATTAAGACCGGATACCAATCCGACATTATTTCAACTAAAAGATATGAAAGAGATATTTAAACCGGTAGAGCTGGAAGGAGAAGAATACATTGTTGAGACTGATACAGTTAAGGTTTTTGCTTCCCTATATTTAAAAATTCCCTATGTTTCTGATGAAACTTTTTATCTACCGGAAAAGACGGTGAATTATCTGATAGAGAATGATAAACTAACCGGGGAAGAAAAAGAATATTGGCAGGGACATACTTTTAAATTGGAATATCTGGATAGTAAATATTTAACCGCTTCGGAGTTCTCCAAGATAGTTGTAGAAGAAGCTGAAGGACTTATGGTTACTGGCAGGACCACTATTCAGGAATTGCTGGATAGTGGGATAACCGAAGAGAAATTTGAAGAGGTTATCGGTTTTAAGGTACCCGATAATAAGTCAGCTTCTGTAAGAGATTTTATAATCGATAAAGGGTTAGAGTTTGGAGAAGTAAAAGATAAGTTTGCGGAATAGCAAAAAATGAAATAAAATACGGTTAAATAAACATTCCCAAAAAAGAGGTTATTTGTTATGAAAAAATTATTCTTTTTATTTTTAAGATTAATTTTTCTCGATAAGTGAAGAACAGCCCTTTTATTTAATTGAAGATGGGATTGTGGTCTATTTTGGACTGTATGAAATTGCCCCCTATGCTTCCGGTATAAGATATTTTAAGATTCCCTATTCCCTATTTGAGAATTCTTAAGGCTAATTACCAGAGTTGGTGGTTTATCCGAAGAAAGTAGAGTAACCGGTTAAATTAAAGGAGAGATTATGATGAGTGTAATGATAAAAACTAAAATAGTATGTACTATTGGACCAGCGAGTAATTCTTATGAAAAAATAGAGAAGCTGATTCAAGAGGGTATGGATGTTGCCCGTTTGAATTTTTCTCACGGAAACTATGTAGAACACCATCAGGTTATTGAAAATATTCGCCGGGCTTCTTTGAAGACAAATGAATCTGTAGCCATCCTTCAAGATTTGGGAGGGCCAAAGATAAGAATTGGAAAGATTGAAAAAGAGCCCATTTTTTTAAAAGAAGGTTCTTCTTTTATTCTTACTAATCGCGAGGTTCCCGGGGACGAACAGGGAGTATCTGTTACCTTCACTTCTTTACCCCAGAAAGTGAAGAAAGGGGACTGTATCTTTTTAGCTGATGGAACTTTAGAGCTTAAAGTTATAAAACTTACTCCTACTGATATTATCTGTAAGATAGTAAGGGGCGGAAAACTCACCTCTCACAAAGGGATAAATATCCCGAATATATCTATGGATATCTCATCTTTAACTGAAAAAGATTATCAGGATATTCTCTTTGGAATAAAAAATAAAGTTGATTTTATCGGTCTTTCTTTTATCAGAAATGCTGAGGATGTCTTAAGAGTAAGAAAAATTTTAAAGGAAAATGGGGCAGAAGATATTTCCTTGATTGCCAAAATTGAAAAGAAAGAGGCGGTAGAAAACCTGAAAGAAATAATTGAAGCCTCTGATGGGATAATGGTAGCTCGAGGTGATTTGGGAGTAGAAATACCTTTAGAAAATGTCCCTCTGGTTCAGAAGAATATTATTAAAAGATGTAATCTTGCAGGGAAGCCGGTAATTACCGCGACCCAGATGCTAATGTCGATGGTGAACGTACCTCGTCCTACACGGGCAGAAGTTACCGATGTGGCAAATGCCATCCTGGATGGGACTGATGCCATTATGCTATCCGAGGAGACTGCAGTAGGCAATTACCCTTTAGAGGCAGTGGAAACAATGAACAAGATAGCCTTAAGAGTTGAAAAGGCTATAGATTATAAAAAAATATTGACTGAGAGGTCGCTTTCGGTTAAACCTACCAATCCGGATGCGATAAGTCACGCCACCTGTCAGGTAGCTCTGGATTTAAAAGTAAAAGCCATCGTCACCTTTACTCTTTCCGGGAGTACAGCTCGCATGGTATCCCGATATCGTCCCTCTGTTCCTATTATTGCAGCCAGTACCCAGGATTCTACGGTTAGAAAACTTGCTCTTAGTTGGGGAGTTTATCCTTTTAAGTCTGATGAATTGGAAAATACCGACGATATGATTGAAAAATCAAAGAAGATTGCCTTAAAAACCAGATTGGCCAACTCGGGAGATAAGATTGTAATTACCGCCGGAATTCCCTTTAAAATTCCCGGCACCACCAATTTACTAAAAGTGGAAACATTATAATTGTGGGACAAGCAAAAATAATATTTTTTCTTCATTGTCAAGGGGACGGTTCTTGTGACAATATTACCCAAGGGTATAAGATGACCTAAAAAGGTGATCAAGTGCCCAGATATCCCAGACAATACAGTAAGACAGGAATATATCACATCATGCTCCGGAGCAATGAAAGAAAAGATATATTTATCGATAAAGAAGACAAAAGAGAAATGAAAGAATTTATTCATTACAGTAATAAATATGAAGAAAAGAACTTTCTGGAGATGAAAGAGACTATAAAATCTGAAATAGATGAAGAAAATGTTAACGAATATATAGATGGGTATCTGAAGTCAAGAAACTTAAAAAAGGAGGGTTTGGAAAGAAGAGAACATACTAAACAAAAAGAAGATTTGATCCAACAATTAAAAAAAGATCGAATTTATCAAAAAGGAAGATAGCTATTTTAATTGGAGTAAATCGGGAAACGGTAAGAAGAGTGTCAAGAGAACCGTCCCCTTGACAATTGAGAAGAGTGTCAAGAGAACCGTCCCCTTGACATCCCCTTGACAATTTTAAATTTAATTTAATAGGAGGAATAGTAGTGAAAGATAAAATTAAAATTGGAATTATTATCTGTGACCGTTACCATACCTGTGCGGGAGGTAAATGCCTTAGGGCTCTCCGTAATAGGGAAGGTGCATTCAGCATTTATGGTAAGGATGATGAACTGGAATTAGTTGGATATACTACTTGTGACGGCTGCCCTGGTGGAAACATTGAATATGCTCCCGAGGAAATGATTAAGAACGGAGCTCAGGTTATTCACCTGGCTACCGGGTTGGTTGTCGGATATCCTCCCTGTACCCGTATAACCCATTTTTGTGATTTTATTAAGGCGAGATACGGAATAAAAGTAGTTATTGGAACACATCCAATTCCTCAGAAATACTATGATATGCATAAGATGTTGGGGACATGGGATTCTCCAAAATGGGAAGAAATTATTCAGCCAACCTTAGCGGATGAAAAAATTCGTTTATCTTATAATTAATGGATTAATATGATAAAATTTATAATAAGCCAAAGAATAAAACCTTTTAAACTTAACATAACCAACAAATCCAAAATTATTATGGAATGATTGTAACCCAAAAAGTACACAAAATACTAATGTAGGGGCACGATGCATCGTGCCCACAGGAGAAATTAGGTAATAATATGGCAAGGGCACAATTCATTGTGCCCCTACAACACAATTATAACCAATCGTATTTCCAACGCAATAGGTAATACGAGATATACTCTGCTTCTAAATATTTTTTAGCTTTTTAGGGAATAGCTCTATTATAAGATAAAGATTGAAAGGAGTTAAAGGAAAATGGAAAAGACGGCGTACATTATTTTGATCATAGTCACCATAGCCTGGATTATCGCCTGGATAGTCGGTATGTTTGAGAATATCTGGCTGGGCATAATTGGCCTGGTAA
>Ga0209986_10004438_pt1 | contig 11864 bp, 9 predicted proteins | sample BlataG_FD_183168 | JGI IMG/M metagenome (GOLD analysis project Ga0209986, IMG submission 183168) | Deep subsurface microbial communities from Black Sea to uncover new lineages of life (NeLLi) - Black_00105 metaG (SPAdes) (version 2) | ecosystem: Environmental > Aquatic > Marine > Oceanic >...
TTTTCTATGGAGGTGTACAACGCCGGTTTAGAGGCCGTGTTGCCCTCAGGGGGCAGGATGCAGAGCCTGGAGAATACCTGGTGAGGATGGTAATTGATGGAAAAATATATTCACAGAAAATAGTGATACGCAAAGATCCTCTCCTTACCGGTAAATAAAAAAAACTGTTTTAGGTTTTGTAGGGGTTTGATTCATCAAACCCACTATTTGTCAAAGCAATTGGAATTGAATTATTTCCTAAGAGATGGAATTGATTCCTCTTTAGGGGCTTGATTTATCAAGCCCACTATTTGTCTTTGTTTAGATAACTTTTCTTTTTCATGAGTTTTTCAATTTCGTTTATATTCTTTGGCGCCTTAACAGAGAGAACTTCAAAACCATCTTCAGTTACTAATACATCATCTTCAATCCTAATTCCGATGTTTGCATATTTTTGGACAGCAGGCCTCACCTTATTAACAAATTCAGTGAGTTCCTCTTTCCCGGGAACAAACCTGCCTAACCTTTCAGAGAGAAAATCAAGCGCATCCTCTCTTATATAGAGTCCCGGCTCAACAGTAAAAATCATCCCGGGTTTAAGTAAACGGCCTTTTCCATCGGAGGGCCCGCGGCCTCCAACATCATGAACATCTAAGCCAAGCCAGTGGTTGATGTTATACATAAGCCAGATCCGATACTGCCACTTGCTATCCTTATCTGTTATCAGACCCAGTCGATACAGACCTTCTTTGATAACCTCAATCCCACGATTGTGAATCTCATAGAGACCAACTCCTGGAGCTGTAAGATTAATTGCTTGCTTTTGAGCTTCGAGAACGACCTCATAGACCTCCCTCTGTTTTTTGCTAAATTTTCCATTGACAGGGATGGTTCGGGTTACATCAGCTTTGTAAAATCCATATTCTGCACCTACATCCATAAGCACCAGGTCTCCATCCTGGGTCTTTCGATTATTTTCTTCATAATGCAGTATGGTGGAGTTTGGCCCTGAGCCGATAATTGATGGAAAGCCGGGCCTGGGCGAATCCTGTATTCTATAAATGTATTCAATAATGGCCTCGATATCATATTCATACATACCCGGCTCTGCAGCTTTCATAGCTTCAATGAGCGCGTCACAGGTGATATTTATAGCCTTTCTCATAAGCTCAATCTCTTCAGGGCCTTTTATAAGTCTCATTTCATGAATATATTCCCGGGGATCAATAATCTGTTTTGGTCGATTACTAAAGGGATAACTGAGCATCGGGATTAATTTGTCTATTAACCATTTATTTTCAAAGCTGCAATACACTTTAGATTTTCCCCTGAGATAACGGCGCAAGACCTGGTCAAACTGGTCAAGAGGATAGGCTTTATCCGCACCAAAGATTTTTACCGCCCCATCCACACCATACAGCTCTCCTGTCCATACTGTCCGCGCCGGGCTTTTTGGGTGAACAAATAAAATATATTTTTCTTTGGCATCAGGGATGAGAATGAAGGCAGCTTCCGGTTCATAAAAACCTGTTAGATAGTAAAAATCGCTATTATTTTCCTCGCTTTTAAAAACCGCTAAGCCTCCATCCATTTTTTCCATAAGTATTTGACGGCGCTTAGCGTATATTTCTTTATTTTTAATCTGAACTTCAAGTGAATTTCCCAGGGAAAATGAGATAATTGTAAAAAATACAATAAGTATATTCGCACTAAATTTTTTCATTTGTTTCTCCTAAAAAAAACATTATCCTCTCTTTCATAAGAAAATTATCTGAGTCAGCCACTATGTTACAGCTGAAAGATGCATTAATGCAAGGAGCGTAAATTGAGGAAGAAGATGAGAAATGAAAAGTAAATTATGGACTCAAACATTTAATGAAGCCAAAAACAATACGACATAATACGACAGAAAAACGGCATAATACGACATAAAGCGGCATAAAACGGCAACAAACGACATTTTGAGAAAAAAGCTGGACACAACATTAAATAATTTTTTATATCTAGTAAAAAGGAAAGAGACATGTGGAAGCTGAGGAATCTTGGCTTCCCGGGATTGGATATGACGCTTAGCGTTATATAGCCTCTTTACATAGATGTTTGAGGGGAAAAGATATGAGTATTTCATTGAATGATATAAATTTTGATGGACCTTATTCTATCACGTACTTGGATCCGCATTATCGGGCAGCTGTCTATACGATTATGTGCAAAGATGATCCTGCAAATAAACCAAATGAATTTACACTAATTTACGTGGGTGAATCAGAGAATTTATCTGAAAGAGGAATTTTTCGATCACACCAAAAATATGAAAGTTGGATTAAATATGCTGGTTCAGTTCAAAATCTATATGTTGGTATCCATTTAATGCCTGATTCTACTCCTGCAGACAGAAGACAAATTAAATCTGATTTGATAATTCATTTTAGCCCTGATTGTAATTCAGGTAACTGAATAAGAGCAGCTGCAACCAAATAGAACTGGAAATCGTATATCTATGATGTCCTAATTGTAAGTTTTGGCTATACTCAGACGTATAGCTACCACTGTGTTCAATGTAAGCGGATTCTATATTCTCATATAAAAATTTTGTAATAATAAAGAGGGAATTCTCAGGAAAGGAGGGAAGAATGCCAAAAGACAAACAAGAAATAATTGATGACATTAAGGCGCATATCGACAAAAGTGGTTCTCCATATAGTTCTTGGTATGTTGGAATAAGCAAAGATGCATATGATAGACTTTTCAATGATCATAAAGTAAGCGAAAAAGACGCATGGTGGACCTACAGAGAAGCTAGTTCTACTCAAATTGCTAGGGAAATAGATGATTATTTTATCAATACACTTGGCACAGATGGAGGGCCTGGAGGTGGAGCTGAAGATGCAGATACGGTATATGCCTATAAGAAGGAATCATATACGGAGCCCTAATAAGAGCAGCTGTAAGCAAATAGAGCTGGAAATTATATATCTATGATGTCCTAAATGCAGTTTAACATTACCAAAGTCTGATTGAGATAAATTGAAGTACCCGAAGACCAATCCTCCCTAGATTGAAAAAGATAAAAGAACGAACTTACTAACCAGCCTAAGAAATACGGCTATGCACCCGTCCTCCGACGTTTTCGCCAGTATGAGCGCCTTTAATTGTGGGTTTTCAGGGTTTATTAAAATAGGCAAAATAATAATTACCTCAGAGAAAACAGATAACTGAAATTCCAGAGCCACTCCTTGCCTTTTCAGATTCAGTTAAGTAAAATCAATTTAATCAGCTTAATTTAGCGTTAAAATTTATGGATTGGATTGGTGAAGGAAATCAAGAATAAAGGGGAAGCAACTCTCTTAATTAAAAAACATATTTCTCCACTTGACTTATTACCCAAAATAAAGGAGGTGTTCTAGCATGAAAATCAGTGATGTTTTATCTTCTTATAAAAGGTCTGACCTCAATCGTCTTGCTAAGGACAAAATTGCAAATTACGTAGGGCTTCCAGTAGAAATACTTCGAGATGAGCTTTGCAAGGTTTTGATTACTTATGACCATATAAAGAGAAAGATACAATTTAGGAAACCTCCAGGCTACACTATTTTAGATATTATAGTTCGTCAACAAGACTGCTCCGTTCCCATACAGGAAATAAAAAATCTTGTTCAAGAAGAGATTAAGAATGTAATAGAGGATGCAAAAAGTGGAGAAGGTCTAAAAGAAAGTAAGCAATATAATTTATACGCGACGATGCTCAAAACTGCCTGGGATTATCAAGAAGACCTGCTACCCCCAGAAGCAAATCTTCTAAGTGCATTAAGAGAATATTTAAACATAACTCGGGGTGAACATAGACTTTTGGAAGCCCAGCTCGAAGTCTTTAAATTTAGTCAGTCTTCTTTCAGTCGAGAAGTCGAACATTTCGCAAGGGAAGGCATTATATTTACACATGAGGCAAATTACATAATTCCAGAAGAAATAGTTGAGCGGATAAAAGAGGTATGGGGAATTGAGCTTGATCCAGAACCATATCGGAGATTGTTAAGTTATATGACAAGTTCCCAGTTATATTCAGCATTGGGTAGATTAGGCCTGACAAGAAGTGGAAGCCAAGAGATAAGGATTAACCTCGTCTTGGAAAAAGGAGTGAAACCATCAGATTTATTAAATACTTTAACGGTAGGCGACTTACTAAGTATTGCTCGAAGGAGCAAGTGTCCCCGAAAAAATAAAAAAGATGAGTTGGTTCCTTCTATAATTAGTCATATAAAAAGAGGAGAGGATAAAAAAGAGCCGGAAGATGAAGAGCCTCCTACACCGCCTCAGCTACGTTTAGTAACAGATGAAGCCTTCAAGGAAGCCCTGTCAAAATTTACTACTTCTCAGTTATATAGTGTCCTTGTGAAGAAGAAACTTGGGATACCAGGGACTAAGAATAAAAGAATTGAGAGAATAGTAAATAGTATATACAACTTAGAAACTACCTTAGACAGTTTAAGAACAGACGAATTGATTGACTTATGTAAATTATACGAACTTCATCCAAGAGGAAGAAAGCCAGAAATAATTGAGAGAATTGTCCACTATTTTCGAAATTATCAGATAAAAGGAACCAAGGCTACTCCCAAAGAACTCTTTTCTATATATGAAGATTTAAGCAAACAAAACAAAAATGCTTATAGAGATATTGGTATTGATGATAAGGATATCTCATTACTCACTATGACTGCGGACTTTGAGAGAGCAACAAAATATATTTTTGAGTCAATTTTTAGGCTTACTGTAAAAACACAGACTCCAGGTCGAGAAGAACCAGATGGTATCATAAAAGAAGACAATATAATTTTATATGAATGTAAGACTGTTTTATCTCCGCCTTATGAGATGCCCATAGCCCACCGTGACCAATTTCGAAGGTATATAAAAGACCAATACGATAAACTTGAGCCTCACGCAAAGACTGCATTGAAATGCTTAATTCTCATAGCACATAGTTACAGCGACAAAATTGAGGATAAACTTGCTCAGATGAAGATTGAACCTTATATCCCATTCTGTTTAATAACTGCAAGCGACTTAAAGTTTATTGCAGATAAGTGGCTCGAGGAGCAAAGAGACAGACGTTTACCATCATCCCTATTAATTTTTCAAGGTTTCTATACAAGGGACAAGCTCAGAGCAAAGTTCGTATAGAATTTTAGCGAAGGGAAGAACTAAGAAGATTAATTGAGGCCAATGGAAGCCAAAGACATTAAAGTCCTGGTTTCTTGATTGAAAAAGACAGCTGAGCGAATTAGCGGCCTAGATATAATAAAAAGAGGATAAGATAATTTCTTTTTTTAATTTAACATTCTTGAATAGTTAACTGAGTGAGTTATTAATGGACAGAAATAAATATGGATTATCACGGAATCAGGGACAGAAGATTATTCAAAATCTTATAAGAGAAGTTAATTTTGTTTGTCCAGCCAGAGATGCAAATGGTCAATGTGATAGCATTATTTTAACGTGGCATCATTTTGATCCAGTATTTTCAGAATGTCACGAACATAATCCGGAAGGGATAATAGCTCTTTGTCCCAATCACCATTGCAAGGCAGATAAAGGAGAATATAGTAAATCTGAAATGAGAGAATGGAAAAAAAATCCTAACATAAAGGATATTTCTGAAATTAAAACTAAAGTTTCATTTTTGGATAGAAAAGATTTACATATAAATATTGCAAATAGTTTTCTAAAAGAAAATAGAGCAAATATCAAATGTGGCGAATCATTTATCAAAATTAAGAAAGGTGAAAATGGTATTATATTATTTAATTTAAAAATTACAGATATTAATGGAAAACCTATATTTTATCTTAGAAATAACGTTTTTAATCCAGCAACTAAAGAAGAAGTTATACAAGTTTGGCCTAAAAAGCTTAAAATTAGGATAAAAGGAGAAAAAACAGACTTAAAAATTATTGGGATACGTGTTTATGAAAATAATTATGAAAAAAAATTAAAAGAACAATCTCTTGGTTTTGTAAGAAGGTTTATTAAACAATTTGAAGAATTTGAAAAGAGTGAAGGAAGAAAAAAACTTAAAGGAGAAAATTACAAAAGAATGTTAAAAAGGTTACCACCAGATTATTCAAAAGATATAAAGAGAGTTATGGCAGAAAATTATAGAAGAAAAGAAAGAGAATTTAAACAAAAAGTGTTACTTGATCCTAATGAACAATTTGAAATATTAAAAAATTATATTTGTCCCGATTCCCTTTTGATTTTTTTAAAGGGCAAAATCTATTTTAAAGATGGTCATGCTGATCTCGATAATGCATTTAAAGCTTCAGATGGCAGTGCAATAATAAAAGATATCTTATGCGTTCCTGATATTGAAATTGGAAAAAATTTTGTTGGCTCAAGATAATATTAAAAAAAATAGATTTACTGAGCCAACTGGAATCAAAAGACCCTAGCCCCCCGATTAGCATAAATGGCGCTGTGCGATGATCGCCTCATAAGGAGAGTCGGTTGGGGGGAATAGAAATTCTCAATGACAGGAATTTAATATGAAAAAATGTCCTTATTGTGCCGAGGAGATTCAAGACGATGCAAAAAAATGTCGATTTTGTGGAGAATGTTTCGAAAACAAGGAGGACGAAGCGAAATCAATTGAGGAGAGTATCTCTGAAGAAAAGATTGAGGTTAAGACCCAAGAAGACGTGCCCTCTCTAGAAAGAGAGCCTGCAAAAGAAATAGAGGAAGAAAGAAAAAAGGAGGAAGTTAAGTTAGAACCAAAGGAAATATTACAAAAATTAGCTGATGTGAATCAGCTATCTATTAGATGGCTTAAGTTTTGGATTTATTACAGATTAACTATTTGGGCAATATTAGTGATGATACAGTCATTCTCATGGATATTTGGGGAGGGGCTAATTTTGCTTGGTACAATAAATCTTATATTTGCAGTTTTTCTTTTGATTATTTCTACAGGACTTCACATGAGAAGGTTATGGGCATGGAAATTAAATTGGATTGTCCTTGGTTGGGATGCAATTATTTTCCCACTTAATTATTATCAAACCCTTATTTCATTATTTATAACATTAGTAGCTATAGTTGTTATTTGGGCCTGGCCCAACTTTGTTTATTTTCAAAAAAGGAGAATATTGTTTTCTTGTTCAGATGAAGAGTTCGAAGGAATTTTTGAAATTAAACTCAAAAAATAGTCGTTGATGTGTCTTTGTATCATTTGTGTAAAGTTGGGAAAAAGACTTCATAAATTTTTGTTTGGCATAAATTCTATTGATAAATCTTTATAACGTCTATAGACTAATAATCATCAGCAGAGTCACAGGGATCATGTAAGATGCGGAACAAAAAAATAATTTGGCTATTATTTATTATCTCTTTCATAATATTCAACAAAATCAGCTTCTCTGAAAAAAGACAGAGCTTCAAGCCAAAATTCAGCATTAAATTGACAGCTGGAGGAGGTTATGTTGCTATCGGCGATATGAATAAACATCTAGATTCCATGAATAATTATGAGGATATACTTGGGACCTCAGTGTCTGACGTCAGCGGTAAGATTGAAAAACTCAACAATTTGTCGAACGATTGGGAATTAGAGCTGAAAATAGATGGTTCTCCGAGAATTGGGTTTGGCATCGCGGCCTCATTTTTCCATAGAAGGAATCAAAGCTCTATTTATGCATACCAACCTGAATTTGGAAGAGACTACGAAATGATTTTTAAACCGGAGATAAAAGTAATAATGCCTTTTGGGCTAAACCTTTATTATTCCATATACTCCGGCTCCAAACTCAATATTTTTATCAATTCAGGAATCGGCTGGTATTTGGGAAAAATGACAGAAAATAAAATCCAGAATTTTACTTATCCTCTTGGAGATGTTTACTTTGTTAATCGTTATTGGGAGGTTGAGAATAACTTCTCTTTAGGTTTTCGGGGGGGAGTTGGATTTGAATATAGTCTAATAAAGAATTTGGCTTTGGTCGTGGAATTACAGGGCCGGTATATCAGAATAGGCAACCTTGAGGGAACAGTAAAGTATGAGACTAATTTTGGTAGCGGGTTGACTATTGTAGAGAGGGGGACTCTTCATTTTTTCGGATATGGCGATAATTACGATTTGGATATTCCTCTACCTTACCATATTTTCAATGAAATCGATTATATAGAGAGGAATGCAGTTCTGGATTTAAGCGGATTTTTATTAAGAATAGGCATAAGAATAAAACTATTTTAGAAAGGAGATTGTGCGTCGTCAAGTAGTTGAGGACCAAATTGCCGGCTTCTAGTATAAAGGTCTTTTTATCAGCTTCAAAAGTATATTCCGGTGGTATTAATTAGCCTAATTCAGCAAACAGAAGGTAATATAATGAAAAGTAGATTAATTATCTTGTTAACAATAATAATCGCATTCTTTTCTCTAACGGGAATTAATCAGGCCCAAGTATTAAGTCTGAAATTTACTGGGGGCTATAGCACTAAGTCTATCGGAGATTACAACACTTTTGGTGAAGGTGTAGAAAAGTACATTAACGACTTGGAAGAACGCTTTGGTGGAAGGACATCAGGTGAATTCAAAAAGATAAATTTGGGATTTGAATATGGTGGTGAAATTGTACTAAAAATATACAGAGGTTTTGACATTGGAGTTGGAGTTGACTACATCCAGATCAGAAGTAATAAAAGTGAATTTACCCTCGACACAGATTATATGGAGCACCTTTCTTACACAATAGAACCATATTTCAAGGTTATTCCAATAAAGTTGAGTGTCTATTATTCTATACCTATAATTCCGCCTTTGAAGCTGTTCTTAAACGCAGGGATTGGTTATTATTTAGGGAAAATAACAAACACTACTAAGATAGAAACTCTTGACTTCTGGTCGGAAACTAATTTCGAAGTAAAGGATAGAGCTTTTGGATTTCATGGCGGTATGGGTCTGGAAGTTAAACTTGTTCCCTGGGTTGCTCTCTTTCTTGAAGGAAAAACAAGATACTGCAAACTTAAAAGCTGGGAAGGGGAAGAAACCTATCAAGATTCTGATGGATTTTCAGATTTGCGAAGAAGAACATTATTTTTCTATGAAAAAGTAGACCCCGATACAGGGAATAGTTATCCAGCTATTTCTATGGATATAGTGACGATAGGTATTTACCCGAGATATTTCGAGGTTGACCTTTCTGGACTTTTATTAAGAGCAGGAATAATAATAAGGTTCTAAGAATCAAATTAGTCGCAAATTATTCCGATTTTCTTTTATTGAAGAGACTAAAATTTTTTCATGTTTGAGTTAATTTTATGGCCTCTACAAATCCTCGAAGAAAACCAAAAATTATAGAATTAAGAAATAAGTAATAGATATGAGCCACTTGGAAGCCAAAGACCCTAATTCCCTGGCTTGCTGAAATATGCAAGTCGCTTGTAAGCGTAAGTATCGCCTCACTTTTAGTTGATGATTTCTATTTAAATTTTCTCACGGAATTCCAATTCTCTAAGCAAAAGGGACAAATCAGCAAAAAAATTGAAAAGCCTGCTTTTAAGTATTAAGATACTAAGCAGAAAAAATAAAAAAAAGGCGATAATCGTTTGTTTTTCCGATAAAATCTAAAAAAGGAGGGATATTAAGATGAAGTTTATAAAATCAATTTTAATTTTAGCTGTTCTTTTTATCATGTTTATGTTTTTAGTCATCTTTGGACTAGATAAAAAGACCAGCGAAGGTTTTTTTACTAATTCCTGTACCGATATAATTGTAGGAAAAGATGCTTCAGTGGATGGCTCGGTAATCACATCCCATACAGGATGCTGCCCTGAGTGCAGAGTCCATGTGGTTCCAGCGCAGACTTTTAAGAAGGGCGCCATGGCACCCGTCTATTATGGCCTTCAGGATGTAAAAAAACCTTTACATGAATACGGCAAAACACTGGGGTATATACCTCAGGTGGAAAAAACTTATGCTTATTTCCATACAGGATATCCCCAGATGAACGAGCACCAGCTTGCTATCGGGGAAAGCACACTGAGCCAGAAAGATGAGTTAAAAGTTGATATCAGCTCTGGCAGGCAGATAATGACCATTGAGCAGGCTCAGTTGTTTGCTCTCCAGAGGTGTAAAACAGCAAGGGAGGCTATTAAATTAATAACATATCTGGTAGATAAATATGGCTTTCTGCCCTCCTGCGGTCCTGAATCCGAGGCGCTCTGTATAGCCGACACTAATGAAGCATGGATTCTGGAGGTTTTTAGCGTTGGTCTTGATTGGACCCCGGAAAGTGGTAAACCGGGTGCCATATGGGCTGCTCAAAGAGTTCCCGATGACCATGTGGCTGTTGTTCCAAACTGGAGTGTAATTAAGGAGATTGACCTGAGTAAGCCAAATTACTTTATGGCTTCAAAGAATTACAAACAGGTGGCAATAGACTATGGCTGGTATGATCCGTCAAGCGGAAAACCTTTTATCTGGCAGGAGGTTTATGCACCTACACTAAGAGAATGGGGCCTAAGCCGTTTATGGCTGTTTTACAGCACTGTTGCTCCAAATCTTAAGGAATGGCCGAGGAAAAAACTCACTTCACCTTTTAGCGGATACAATGCATACCATCAGTATCTTGAGCCCATATCTATTTATCCATTCTCCGTCAAGCCGGAAAAAAAGATGTCAGTGCAGGATGTTATAGCTTTCCAGCGTTCTGTTTTTGAGGGAACGATTTATGACATGACAGCAGATGCGGACTGGCTTGTCCCGGACGGAAAAGGCGGCATGAATAAAAGCCCGCTAACAACTCCTTTTCCTACTAAAGACATGAGAGAATTGCTGGATATAACATGGCGCCGTATGGTTTCCAGGGGAGGGTATGGGATGGTCGCCCAACTAAGAGGAAGGCTTCCTGCTCCAATAGGAGGGGTTTACTGGTTTTACCTTGACAATCAGCATGTCAGCACATACGTACCTATATATGCAGGAGTCCAGGAAATTTCTCCTTTATATAAAACTTACGATCCGGATAAATACAGCGAAAATTCTGCCCGGTGGGCTATTGATTTTGTTGACAATCTTCTTTATTTAAAATGGCAGGAGGCAATAAAGGATCTAAGAGCTGTCCGCGATCCATTAGAGTACGGTTTTTTTAAAAATCAGCAGTCTATAGATGCTAAAGCTCTTGAACTATACAAAAAGAATCCGGAACTGGCGAATAAATTCCTGACTGATTACACGAAGTTAAACATGGAAAAAATTGTAAAGATGTATGTCGAATTACGCAATTTCCTCATCACAAAATATACAAATAACAAGCAGGGTCTCTAGCTAAAGCCTTGTTTTTCTAATACCTGAAAACGACAACAGAACTGAATAAACACCTCGATAAATAAACGGTTACAGATTAGAAAATTCTCACCTATTTGAGAAAAACAAAGCAATTTAATGCGGCAAAAAGCGACATAATAGGACATAATACGACATAATACGACATTTTGTTAAAATAACTAGACAGATACAATTAAACTTAATAAATTAGAAACGATAAAGGGTAAGGAAATTCAAAATAATGAGATGTAAAATACACGCAAAAAAGATAGGAACAATCTGCATTTTATTATTTGTTTTACCTGTATTTTTAAATAGGATCGCTTACTCAGGAGAAAGTGGAATTTTCAAGCCGAAATTAAGCATTAAGCTCACAGGTGGATTACGCTACATTAATGTCGGAGATATAAACAACCATATAGAATCTTTTGATAATTATATGTCAAGCTACCTTTCATTCTATGAGGGCGGCAAAATGGGGAAAATAAACAATTATGGCCCTGATTTAGAAGGAGAATTAAGACTTGATATAAGTTCTAAGTTTGCAGTTGGTGTTGGAATTGGG
>Ga0209986_10004439_pt1 | contig 11864 bp, 7 predicted proteins | sample BlataG_FD_183168 | JGI IMG/M metagenome (GOLD analysis project Ga0209986, IMG submission 183168) | Deep subsurface microbial communities from Black Sea to uncover new lineages of life (NeLLi) - Black_00105 metaG (SPAdes) (version 2) | ecosystem: Environmental > Aquatic > Marine > Oceanic >...
AAGCACGAAAACGGCATCGTGTTTCCTCGCAAGTTTTCCCACTTCTTTCGCCGGGTTGAGTATGCCCGTAGATGTCTCATTATGCACCATTGTAACTACTTTAGGGTTTTGACCTTTTTCCAATGCCTCTTTTACCTTTTCTAACTCTATTGAACCACCCCATTCGAAATTCACAGGTGTAAGGTCAACTTCTCCATATCTTCCTGCAATTTCTCCAAATCGCTCACCAAATTTGCCGTTTGCTATGGTTATGCACACCATTTTTGTTTCATTGCCGACAAGATTGCCTATCGCAGCTTCCATTGCGCATGTTCCCGACCCGCTCAGCACAAAGAGGTCGTTTCTCGTCTGATATATGTCCTTCAGCGTTTCCACTATCTCTTCGTACATCGCTCCGAATTCGGAGCCCCGGTGGAATATCATTGGCTTTGACATCGCTTCACGAATGCGTGGCAATACCGGCACCGGTCCCGGAATCATTAATAATTCCTCTTCCATTTTTATTCTGACTCTATAGCCCCCCTTGAGAGATAAACCAACGGTTTTACCAATCCCTCCCTTACAACGGTTCTCAATTCTTCGTTCTCTCTTATCACATCTGCAATCGGTGGACTATGGGTATAATAAATTTTGACGAATGTTCTCCCAATTTGATTCGTCATTAGATATTCATCCCTGAACTCTCTCAGAACATCTATATCTTCGTGTAAAGGCGTTCCATAAGCGGCGGTGGCAATGAAACAGGGAGAGGGGTTTCCTTTTACATTCCATGTCCACGTTTGCATGTCGGTTCCATTTGCATTTGTGGCAATTGCAGAGACATTCCAAGTTCCAATGGCGGCGCTTGTGTTCGTATAGTTTGCCGCTATTGTACCAATATCTCTCTCCATTTCTGTTCCATTTATCTGCCAGCTTACGTTTACGATTTGAACTATTGTTATGTTGAATCTTCTTGTTGCACCCTCAGAATCATGAACTGGAGGTAGTGGTGCGAAAGAAGAGATATTTGGAGCGGGATAAGGTTCTGTCTTTGTTGTCTGATTTATCCAGCTCTGGTTTATGTTCCCTGCTTCGTCAACTGTCTGAGTGCCTATTTCGTAAACGGTATTCTGTGTGAGGTTCGTAGCATTGTAGAATGGATAAGATGTGTTTGTCTGCCATGTGCCATTCAAATAAACCCGCGTGTAGTTGAAATCGGCATCCGGTGGATTTGTCCATGTCCAGTTTATCCATGTGTGCGCAGTGATGTTCGTTAAATTAGTAATAGAAAGCGGTGGTATTGTGTCTATCGTTACCACTCTTGTTTCTGATACATTCCAGTTGTTGGCGGTGTCATTTGCGTAAACCTTGTACGTGTAGGTTCCATCTGGTAGACTTGTGATGTTCTTGTAGAAGGTCATTCCAGAGCCAAGCATCGTTTTATTAGCACCGTTCCAGTTCAGTATCGCAGTCCCGTTTTCGTTTAAGGTTAGATTGATAAGTACCCAATTGGTATTCATAATGGAGTTGTTTGCTGGTGTTGGGGGCACGAATGTTATTGTTGGTGGTGTTGTGTCAAGTTGGACTGTTATTTCTTTGCTGGTTAAATTTGTTGCTCCGTCATCGTCGGTTACGGTTAGGTTCAGGGTGTAGTTGGCTGCTGAAGGATAAACGTGTGTTATTATTTCTTTTGTTGTGTCCGTGACATTCCCATCGCCGAAGTCCCATTCGTATTTTGTGATGTTTCCATCCAAGTCGTATGAAGAGGATGCATTAAAGGTTATGGTTTGGTTAACAACAGGATTTTCTGGCGAATAAGTGAAGTTTGCGATTGGGGGCGTGTTAACCGCAATGCTATTATTTGCGATGTTATTCGTATAATTCTCCTCCAGAAACTCATTATACGGGCTTATCAAAACGTGTATTTCATGAACCCCCGGTAGAGCAGTCCACGAAACAGATGCATTAGCAGTTCCATTTGCGGTGACATTAACAACATCTTCTCCTATGAGTTCACCACTTGCAGGTTCTTCATCGTAAAATAGGATGGATGCGTTGTTTGCATCTGCTTCTCCGATGTTGTGGATGGTTGCGTTTATCGTGATGTTCTCACCAGGATTTGGATTATCGTCCGAGAAAGAAATGTCGGATGCATTCAACATTAAATCAGGATACTGCTCTACCCATACGGTTGCGAATGTCTCTCTTTCAAATTGCTCTTCATCTAAACTCCCTGACGCGGTAACTGTGATGTCATAAGTTCCCCATGAACTCGTATTTGTGTATGCGTTTGCGTATATTCCGTCATTTGTTTGGTTGTCACCATGCAAGCCATCATCGTATAAAGTGACGTTTTCAGTTGTATCGTCAGGCTTTTGTATCTTTGCGGTAACAGTCGCATTCGTTATCGCATCGTGGACATAAGTGAGATTAACTGTGATGTTTATGGGTTCGTTTGGGTCGTATTGGTATTTTTGAAGTGAAAGGGAGAGGGTTATGTTTGTATCGAGGAAAGTCCAAATTGTGTAGTTTTCTTCTCCAGAAATGTTCACTGCAGTTACGTTTATCTTCCAATATCCTGATTCTGGATTCTTGATGTCGTAGCCTTCGATTGTCAGGTTTTCACCGCTGTAATAAGTTACGTTTGTATCGTTTGCGGCAAAAGAAGGGTCTATGAGCGTTCCGTTTGGCGTTGTTAATGTCAAATTCAGGTCGCCTTCAAGCCATAGTAGCATTGTGCTTAATTCATTCGTCGAAGTTATCGGTATTTCGTGTGATTTCTCTTCGCCCGAATTAATTTTTCCTGAAATCATTGGAGCTTCTTGGATTGGTGTTTCTTCCTGTTTTTGTTGAATAGCTTCAGTTTTCATGAAGAGAGCTTCCTGAAGGGTAGGAGGGTCATCAAGTAGAATCTCCTTTACCTTCCCGTATATCTTCTCATCTTCTCGTAAGCCTGTATGGTCAATGTGTGTGCTTAATGTCGTGTCCCAAACCAATTCCACATCATCTAATAAAACGCTCCAAACTGCTACTATGCCGTCATCCTCATCCAATAAGATCCAACCAGTCCATGGATTGTCCTTTGTCCCTGCTATCGTTGCATAATGGACAAACAAATTAATATAATCATGCCCACCTGTTTCTGTCCAATGACCATGATTCAAAGTATTCAGGAAGGGGCTATAACAAGCCATCTGCTTCCACGAATCTCCTAAAAGTTTTCCTTTTAATTTATCTTTTCCAATATCTTTAATCAGTTCCTTTAATGTCTCCGGAGGGAGAAGAACACTCCAAAGAAGAGGACCCCATCGTGCATAATAGGCGAGTTCACTTCCATGATTTGGTGTTCCTAACATGATTAGCTTCCTTACATCGTTTTTGTAGCCCGCATTTTCAACATAATATCTTGAGACTAACCCACCCATGCTGTGAGCAACGATATCAACCCTGGCAACTTCATCCTCTTTTGTCCAAAATCCTATTTCTTTAGCAAAGTTATCGGAATATTTTCTGATGTCGTCTTTCGTAGTGAACCATTTTGGATAACAGGGGTCGTTAGGATAATCTGGGGTTTTATAATCATAATCAGGATCTACATAATAGCTTATATGCACAGTGAAGCCATCACCTTCAAGTCGTTCTTTCATTGTATTCCATACTTCTCCTTCCGGGTCTTCACGAAACGCTTGAAATCCATGCACCAGAATAACAGGTGGTTTCTTAACGGTTATTATCTTGCTCATGCTGTTATTTTCACCATGATTGTCAGTCGCTGTTAGCGTTACTGTGTATTTGCTACTCGTTGTGTAAGAATGAGTTATTTTTGATTTTGTTGTGTCCGTGGTATTTCCATCTCCAAAGTCCCAATGGTAATTGACAATAGACCCGTCTAAACTGAATGACTCATGGGCATCAAAGGTTACACGTTGACCGATAACCGGATTATAAGGTGGTGAAGGAGAATAAGCGAATTTAGCAACTACTGTTGTTACGTGTATTGTAGCAGTGCAAGAGTCCGTAGCTCCTTCGTTGTCGGTTACTGTCAATGTTACGGTGTAATCTCCGGGATTTGAATACATGTGCGTTGACATCCTTCCAGTGCCGCTATTGCCATCTCCAAAGTCCCATTCGTAAGAAACGATTTCTCCACTCGATGAAGAGGCATCGAAAAGGACGGGCTCTAAATTAACTACGGGATAGTAAGGTGGGTAGGGATAGCAGTCGAAGGATGCGGTAGGGGGGTGGTTTTCAGCCTTTTCGCCTAAGACATAAACTTTGCCGTCACAACTTCCGAAAACTACTTCGAGCTTGCTATCCATATTAACATCCGCTATTGCCGGGGAAGATACTATACTTTCTCCTATTTCATAGTGCCATAACTTTGTGCCGTCTTTTCCATTGAAACAGAAAAGTTTACATGGACTACTCAAATAGGACCTACTTCCAATTATCACCTCAAGCTCGCCATTGCCATCAATATCAGCTATGGCGGGAAAGGAATATCCAATATCTCTTTTAGACTTCCACAAAAATGAACCATCTTCTCCATTTAAGGCAATAACCTTATCGCAATACCCAAAAACTACTTCTAACTTTCTGTCTTTATCAATGTCTGCTATTGCTGCGTAAGAGCCACCTGTGGAGCCATAATCCCACAGTTTTGAACCATCTTCTCCATTTAACGCGTAGATTTTACCACCCGCAAAAATCACTTCAGGCTTCCCATCTCCATCAACATCAGCTATTGCTGGAGAGGTAATTCCACAATGTGTTTCATAACACCATAATATAGACCCATCTTCTCCATTTAAGGCACAAATACTCCCGTGTTCTTCAATAATAATTTCAAGTTTACCATCCGCATCAATATCACCTATTGCTGGGGAAGCAGACCCATGAGCACCTATTTCACAGCCCGGGTATTTCCACAGCTCTGAACCATCTTCTCCATTTAGAGCGTAAACTTTAAAATTGTAACCCTCAATAACAACTTCTGGCTTCCCATCTCTGTCGATATCAGCTATTGCTGGAGAAGATGAGACTACCATACCCTGCGTAGAACCGATTAATTCATAGTCCCAGATTTTTGAGCCATTTTCTCCATGCAAAGCATAGACTCTGTCTCCACCGCTGCCATGTCCGCCACAATCTTTAACGAGAACTTCAGTTTTCCCATCTCCATTAACATCCCCTATTGCCGGGGAAGAAACAATTTCGCTTCCTTTTATCTCGTAACTCCAAAGAGGGGTTCCATTTTCTCCATTTAGGGCATAAATTTTCTTACCTCCATCTCCAATGACTATTTCTTGCTTGCCATCTCCGTTGATATCTGCGACTACTGGAGATGCACCTAATATTGGCCAGGAGCCAGGCATGCCACCGCCAATTTCGTAACTCCATAACAAACAGGGAGTAGTCAAATTGCCGGTGCCTTTTTGAAAACCTGTGTGATGGAGGTCATGGTGAAGCATCGGCCAATTGAGTTCCAGCAAAGTATAATTCCCCCAGGGATCCATCAGCGGATAATTATCTTTGTCTCCTGGATCTACTGCACCGTTAATTATGTTGTGAGCAGTATCTCCAATTCCATCTCCATCGGTATCGTTTCCAGTATAATCATCCCAGTAGTTGCCCGTGTAGTTTGTATATTGAATATTGTCGTAAGTATAGATTATTTCTTCTGTGGAGTGCCAGATGTTAGACGACCTAAATGAATATCCGTTAATTGCATTATCTGTAAAGTCATTGAGATATACGATGTTGCTTAATGACTCCCACATCATGATACCACGTTCGTTATCCGATGCTTTGTTTTTTGTTAAAGTATTGCCTTTTGAGTTCCCTACATAAATGCCATAATAGTTGTTTAGCACATTGTTTGCCATCATAATGTTATCGTTTGAACTAGAGAGGCACTCAATACCATGATCACCATCGTTTGATGCGTTATTTCCGTTTATAGTGTTGTTTGAAGAAGTGATCAAGTAAATACCAACTCGTGTGTTGTTCGAGAAATTGCTATCTATGATCCGGTTGTTCGAAGAATGATCCAAGTAAATGCCATAAACATTGTTTGACAAGTTGACGTTTTCTATCGTGGAATTTTTTGTATAGGCTAATAAAATTCCTTGCTCATTATTCTCAATTGCTATGCCTCTAATGGTTATATTTTCAGAATTTACTACCGCCAAGTATCCAATGTCCCAGGATGAATCTATGAGAATGTCTTTCTCATTCAGGATGTAATAAATGAGTTTTCCATTAACGGTGTTGGATGTATCTATATCTTGGGTGTATTCGTCTAACACACTTCCTATAAGGTTAAAGTTGATTTCACAATCTTTTATAGTGTTATCTCTCAACTTAGTTCTCATAGCATATATACTGACTCCATAGAGCTCATTCAAATAAACATCGTTTCCTATTAGCTCATTATTGCTGGAGCTATAACCCCAGCCTGAAGCACCACCTCCAAGGGAAATGCCATTCCCATTCAAATATACATTATTCTCTATAATTCTATTACTATTAGAAGAGCCGCCTAAAGTAATTCCCGTGCCGCCATTTGAGTAAACGTTATTTCTCGCTATCTCATTACCCCCTGAGCCACTTAAGTGCCCATTATGCTGATGCCCCAGCCCGATACCACTACCACTATTGGAGTATACATTATTTTCTGTTATCTCATTACCTGAGGAACCGCGTAGGAAAATGCCACAAGTGTTATTAAGGACCTCATTCTCTGTTAGCTTATTGCTACCTGAGGTTCTCAAGAAAATACCGTTTTCATTCAAGGTGCAAGTGTTGTTCGATATTGTGTTGTTGTAGCAACGAGAATTGACAGGAGTCCCACGTAAGCAAATCCCACAATCTACATTAGACTTACAGATGTTATCTCTGATTATATTGTCATGTGAGGTTACCTTGATTCCTGCATACCAGCGATTATGATAGCCATCATGAGGTCGGCCATTGATCGCTGTAAACCCTTCTACTATGCAGTTATCTGCGCTAACAGCGATTGCATTCCCACTCCAATCAGCATCAATAACAGGGTACTCAATTCCACTAAGTGTCAATTGCTTGTTCACATCCACATTCTCGGTGTAAGTACCGGGATAAACGACAATGGTATCCCCAGTACTTGCATTATCCACGGCACCCTGAATCTTGGTGAAATCGGCATCGGGGTACTCGGCAAGGTCGTCGTCAACATGCCACGTCGTTGCAGACGCCCCTCCCACAAAAGCACTGAGCACCACGAGTGCTATGCAGACAGCAAACACGAGATGGTTTTTATTTTCACTCATATCAGCCCCTTCTGATTTTGTTCTTGCTTTCATGAACCCTGCTTTAATTTAGCGATTAACTTCTCTATGTTTCTCGTGTTAATCTCTAAAGATTTCTTATTCATCTGAGTTTCATAAAAATTTCGGTGCAATTCATTTGCCACTGTAAAAAGTGTAACAAGCTCTTCATCTTTCCTCTCTTTTGAAAGTCTGCTTACAAAATCCCAGAGGCTTCCATGCTGCTTCAGCGTCAATCCACTTTTCGCTGCCACCATCTTAACTGTTAATGCTGTTGCACCCCAGAACTTCTCCGATGCCTGCACCAAACTCCCCTTACTCAGAAACTCTTTCGCTTCTGTAAGATACTTCTCGCTAAGCGATTGATAATGTTCTACAAGCTCCTCCGGATCTATTTCTTCGTTTAAACTATTACTCAGCAAATCGATACCTAACTCCTCGGGCAGTGAATCCGTCTCCCCCGCCTTTTCCCTTAATTTTCCCTCAAGCCTGTGCGGCAGTGTGATAGAAGCAGCTCCCATGATTATTCACCTTCTACTTCATGATTGTTACAATAGCATATATATACATACTTCATCACCAAAATACCTCTACCGGATTTTTATCTGTTTAAGCGACAATCCCTCGCATATCGTCCTCGGTGCAGCGCCTTGTTGGGCTTTCCCGTCTCTCCTTTGTGGTGTGCTATCTATCTAACGTTCAAGACATCAATACAAGTATACTGCGCTAACCAACGATTGACTGTACCGACGTATATTCTTCACATACCCACTTCTGCTATCACTACATCCGTCTTAGCTGTCTCGGCTGTAACTTCTTTCAATCCAGTAGAGCATACCTCTAAGGCAATTGGTTTTTCATACGCCTTCTTTTCCTTGTCCTTTTCTCGCTTATCCTTCACAGTTTCACCTCCTTAAGATTATTTTGCCAAAATCTATCGAGAATGCCCCTCAGCTTGCTGTGGGGAGATTCATTATTCCTAATTTTCTTCTCAAAAAAATTGTCACTGAGACACCTGTGCTCCCTGAGCGTAGAATTCTTCTTGCTAAAAATGAAACCTCTTCCCGCGCTTATCTTGGAATATAACTCCTCAAGGAAATCACCGACTTCGCCCTCATCCAAATCTGCCTTTACAACTATCGCTTTCACCTCTGATACTTCATCCCTCCCTTTCCCCTCGCCTTCCCCGCCCCACTTATCTATAACATACCGCACTCGTTTCTTCTCCGTGTCATCCGCGCAATCCATGACGATGATATGTGTTGCCATTGCTATATCCTAATGTATCATAATATATAAAACATTAGTATTTTTATTAAAATCAACCAATGCTAACTTAAATCAAATAAGTCTGCGTAAATCTGTGTAAATTCATGTCTCAAATAGAAGGGATTTATACTTTATATACAACAAGTAAGCAAAAGTACTCTCATCTCCTCCCCTTTATTTGCCGTTGAACTTACGATACTTACACTGAAAGAATTACTTTTAGCCTTATCTATTAGCCTCGGTATGTTTCCCATTGCAGAGAATACGATTTCAATTCGCCCACTGCTCGCAAGGTGTTTTCTCGCTTCATTTAGGAACTTTTCTATCAAACTAAAATCTTTGCCACAACACCAGCTCATCTCTAGAATAGAACGGGGTTTTAAAGGAAGATAGGGCGGATTCCAAACAATGAGATCAAACTGTTCATGTTGAACCGGCTGAAAAAGGTCTCCTTCTCTAAGTTCAATCCTGCCCTCCAAATCATTTAATTGAATATTCTTCTTCGCGCAAGAAATCGCGTATGGATTTATGTCCGTTGCTATGACTTTCTTGGCCTTCTCAGAAGCAATTATCGCCTGAATACCAATGCCAGTTCCTAAATCTAAGACGGTGTCTCCGTGTTTAGTAACTAAATGTCTTGCTAAGAACTCACTTGTTAAAGTCCGAATCGGAGAAAATACTCCAGGACAGACAACAAATTTCTTTTCTAATATGTTTGTCTCAAACTCAGTGGTAATCTCCTTGTGAAAATTGCTTAACTGAGTTTGCATATCATAAACATGCTTGCTTTCTGAAAAATCATCCACTATTTTTATTCTTCGGAGCTTTTCTAATAAATTTAGAACATCTTGCCTTATTGTTTCCGCATCTGTGTTGTAATCCTCTGAAATTAGGTCTATTATATCATCACAGGAGTTTTCGCCGTTACACAAAGTTAGAATATAATAAGCAATCGAATTCAGCATTAAAGTAACATGCCCGGCTGAGTAGTACAATATATAGCCATCCAAATCTTTTCTCATTCGTGCTTTGGTTGATAGTTTAGGATTCTTCATAGTTTTCATTCACTTCCCCTAAACAGAAATCAGAATCATATGCCTTATTCTTAGTTGCTTTACTGGCCTTACAACCTACTAAGCATTTCTCAAATTTGTCACACGTCTTGCATTTTTCGGGTAGCCACTGCAATGAACGGTAGAGCTCCAGTACAGGAGAATTTTGCCAAATCTCCTCAAGTGGAGTCTCGAAAATATTGCCAATGATGTATGGGCTTGATGAACAAAACCTCACATTGCCATGTTCATCAACTGTACCGAAAGCTACTCCAGCAGTACAAGGTGTAAGCAAGCTCTCTGTTTTTTCATCCTCGATTAAACAGCAAGGGAAGCCATTGGTCACCCTTACTTCTGGTTTATGGCTTTGTTTCAATTGATAAAGCATTGACAATGCCTTATTAAACTCAGAAATATTTAGCTCCAATTCCTTTCTTTTTTTGAGTCCGCGTCCCTGCGGTATGAATCTATTGACCGATAGACAGTTAATATTAAAATTACTAAGAACCCATTCCCCGAACGTGTATAATTCACCAAAGTTTCTCCTGGTAAGCGTATAACTGATACCTGTATTCATCCCCGCATCTAACATATTCTCTAATGCGTTAATTGATTCATTAAAGGAATTTTTTACCCCTGTAATTTTGTCGTGCATGTCTTGAAAGCCATGAATTGAAATTGCACCGCTGTCAATGACATCAATAAGTTCTCTTACTCTCTCTTTGGTTACATGACTGCCGTTTGAGGAAAAACTGACAAAAAGTCCCGATGCCTTTGCATATTCTGCAATATCTACAATTTGTGGATGAAGAAATGGTTCACCACCAAATAAATGTGTTCTGAAAACCCCAGCCTTTGCTAATTCATCAATTATACTCTTAAACCTTTCTAATGATTGATAGTAATTAGTTTGCCTTTGTTCATCAAAAACAGAACAGTATTCACATTTTCGGTCACAATTAGCTGTTACTTCTAAATTCACGCCAATTGGACTTCTAATCTTGACCAACTTATCCCATCTAAAAATTTTCATCTTATCAATTCCTTGCATTTTTCAGCAATCAGTTCTTTACTCCTTTTAACAATTGAATGCTTGATAACTTCCTCCCACTGCACTGGTTCTATTAACAGTTCTTCAAATGCAACTCCTTCACCTTGCTCTGTTGATAATGTTTTAAATACATCAGTAGCTACTTTCTTCTCCTGGAAGTCTATCCAGAGTGGTCCTTGCTGGCGAAAAATTTCTGGCTCTAAGACCCTCCCTTTTCTAAGTATCTTTTCCCCGCCGAACTTCGCAAGTATTCCGCCCTTCTCAAATTCCTTACCCTTTCCCTTGAATTTTTCATACCATAAAGCTCTTAATCTATCTTTAACGTGTGCTTTAAGCACTTCTGTATTTTTAAAATCTTTATAAGTAACTTCATGTGCTATCTTCTCTAATAACCCCATCAATCGCTTTTCTCTTTTTCTTTTCTTTATTGTATCTTCATCATTTTTGACATAGACCAGAATGCAGTCCTTATCAAATTCAAAAGGAGCTTCTTCACATTCTTTCTGCGTTGAAGAAATTTCCTCTTCAGGTCCGTACTCGACTCCAATGATTAAAAGATACACATCGCTCTTCCTGAGTTCTTCTGATTGGACTCTGTCAGGAGAGTATCCACTCGGCATATCTTTTGAGGCGGTTTCCCACCTCCACGTTTTGTACAGTATATCCTCGTTGTTCCACAATTCTTTAACTGCTTCCTCTACCGCTATTCTTTCTTCTTTTAATTCCTCAAGTCTCGAACTTATGAAAACTCTTGGCCCTTTCTCCCCTATCTTTCGAATATAAACTTCAGATTCCATGTTATATCCTTACACATTACTTAATGATACCCTACAATTTATATCTTCTTTACAGTTGTATCTCAAACATATTGTTATTTGAATTCGCCGTCTGACCAATCGTCGCCTCAGCCCCGCTCTCTGATCCGTGAAGAAACTTTTTGATTTTTAAATACCTTTTGGTTTAATTATTTTCTCTGCGAACTCTGCGTTCTCTGCGGTAAATTTGAACTATTCCAAATCAAGTTCGTCAAGACTCCTCTGGCCTTTTCCCGTCACCACCCATTTATACGGTCTCTTTCCCTCGCGTTTCACTATCTTCTCCTCCTCCAACAGCCGTAAATGATGAAACGAAGAGGAATAACTCATTGCTGCCGATTCTGCTATCGCTTTTATCGTGAGTTCCGTTCCGTCCTCACGCATTTTCTCA
>Ga0209986_10004441_pt1 | contig 11860 bp, 14 predicted proteins | sample BlataG_FD_183168 | JGI IMG/M metagenome (GOLD analysis project Ga0209986, IMG submission 183168) | Deep subsurface microbial communities from Black Sea to uncover new lineages of life (NeLLi) - Black_00105 metaG (SPAdes) (version 2) | ecosystem: Environmental > Aquatic > Marine > Oceanic >...
ATCCCCTCGCTGCTCTCTACGGCGGTAGATAAGGGCTAGGCTAGCCAATTAAGGTAAGGCTAGCCTTAGTTACTAGCTATCAATTTATCAAGATTATCCAGCCTTTTCCTTTTTTTATTGAATATCAGCAGCTCAAAAATTTTATGAGAATATAGGTTCATTTTTTTATATCACAAAATGTCCTTTTGTGTGATGATGGATACTGGATGATTGCACCTTAACAATTGAATATTGGATAGCTGGCAGCCGATATGTAGCAAAATACATAAAATCGGAGGAATAAAATGACAATAATAACGAAAGCTACATATCAACAAATAGGCAAGGCGATACTCGGCCCTAACTTTGAAAGAGACGACGAGTTTATCGAACTAGTCAAAGATACTGCAAAGCAACTTGAGCGTCTCGGAGTATATGCGAAGCTGGCAATTGAAGCTGGCTACATCTTCAGTCGCAAAGTACCACAAGAGGAGCGACAGGACTTATTCCAAGAGCTTGTAACAGCTATACTGGACAGCGGGACTGAAAACGCAGCGTTTGCCTATACCATAGCTAGACGTGACTGGCAGAATTGGTGGGCCAAATACAAACTACACAGCCAATTTTACGAAGGTTACTTGTCAGATACAATCACCAATAGCGATGGTAAAGAGACAGAACTTGCCGAACTGCTAGTCGGTGAGATCGAGTTTGAGAATAAGCAGATTGAAAGGCTGGACGCTGAAAGGCTATGGAATCAAATTCCTGCGGACATTCAGAAGCTAGTAACAAAGCGCCTACAAGGTAAACCACTGGGAGCGCCACGACAGCGCAAAGCTGGACAGCCTAAGAATAGCGGTACTCTAAACGGTACTGAACGACAGAGCCTTAACCGCTGGGTTAAGACTGAAGGTTACAAACTGCTAATAAATTGAGCGAAAGCTCAAAGCTGTAACAAGTATTGCTATATATCGGATTAGCCTTATTGTGAGCGATAGTGAGGGGGGATGGCTAATTGAGCCATCCCTCTTTGCTATTGTGAGGGCCAATCCTCTATGGCTGGCCTAGTAATCCCAATCCATGCCCACACACGGGTTACTCGGGGCTGACCTCAGTACGAGGTGGGGGACGTGGACACTTGAAGCGAAAGCCAAAGATAGAGGCATAAACGCCGAAGTATCGGCTAACCGATTACGTGCGGCCTGAACGTCTGGCATAGGGCAATCCAAACGCACTCTTCGGGACAAGGCCCAGTCCTGACCCTAGCCGTAGTGATAGGCAAGCTACGGGGACTGACTGGCCTAAATCAGTCTAGCGTGCGACGTGCGAATCAGTCGCCGTCGTATCCGACGTTAAGGGATCGGGGTGCGATTGCCATAGTGCGCCTAACGTCAACGGTGGACTGCTGGCACGGTGGCTGTAGCTCATGGTACGGCTGTGGGGTTGTCTCCCCCCAGTCCCAAGAGTACAGGGTGCAGCTGGCATCAGCTGGCACTACGTTCTTCCCACGTCCCTAGTTTGAGGGGCAACGTGGGGCAAGCTGGGGCGTATGTTTAGTCGCTGGCAGGGACAGTAGCAAGTCCCGAAGGCCCTTACCGCCCATGAGGGTATTCCGCCTGCAAAAGTCCCAGGTGGGGCTGCCGTGATGTGGTGGATGGGCGGACCGTTACAAGGAGAATGACGCCGGGTTCAGTTCCCCCGACTTAGGCGGTCGGGGGAGCTATGTTTTTAATTCCACGCTCTGGCTGTCAGTAAGCGCTGGCGGCCAGCGGTGGGGTTAAAAGCCCCAAAACTAAATAAGGGGGTGAAGCATGGCGACAAAGGTAAAGGTTCGTAAGTGCCTCATTTGTGGTGTTCGTCCTGCCACTACTGAACTAGGCTTCTGTCATAACTGTCAAGCCAGCATTGATGCTGAGAAGCGTCGCAAACGGCAAGCACGAAAGGCCGACAAGTACGTTACCTATCGGGGGGTAACAATCGCCTTGCGCAAGAATGGCGAGGATAAGTATAAGGCAGCATTCAGCACACTCAATCCCGAAAGGATACCGAAGTCAAGACTGATAAACCTGGACATATACTGCCCAGGATACACAAGGGAGCAGATCAAGAAGCTCAAGCGCTTATGCTTGAGCTTTGCGAAATAAATTAAAGGGGGTGCTTTCATGTTTGGCCAGAGCATACTGCAGAAGGCCGCCGTTGTCACTCAGATGAAGCCCGCAACATTCAAAACTGGGGCTGATGGCTTTCGAGGCAACTGTAAGGTTGTCGAAGGCGGCGAGAAGTACCAGGTGCAAATCCTGGCAATCCGTTGCGGCTCAAAGAATGGCAAAAACCGCAAGAGCTAATCGCCCTGCGCCCTGGGGACAAGGGATAACTTTGCCCTCAGTGGTAGGTCGATTAGCCAGAGAACTCAACAATGAAAGGGGGGGAAGCATGGATCACGAAGAGGTCATTGAGGAAATTGCTAACTGGATTGATACCCGAGTCATAGCAGAGATGATAGTCGAACATCTTGAGGAAAATGATCGCCCTATAACAGTCCAGGAAGCTAAAGAGGTGTGGTATGGCACACTTCAAAACCTGGGTGGCGGCGTCGGTTTAGCAGTATAAAAGGGGGTATAAATCATGCCATGTGAATTATGTGGTAAAAATGTATCGAGTAGAACAAGAGTCTGCACATACGGTAGTGGCATTTGGGTTGGTAATGACTGTGGGTGCTATGAACTCATACAGGAAAATCGGTATAAACCATATTCGAGGGTCATGGAGAGAGTTGCCATAGCTGAAACTGGATATTATGCCAACCGTAAATTGGCAAGAATGTGGGGGTGAATATGTTTGTCTCAGTATTTGAGAAACACAAGGCCGACATTACATTTTACCAGCGACTGTTCGGTGTGGTCGTCGGTAGCCTCATGTACGCCGCTGGCATCCTGTCTGATGTGCAGGAAATAAGGAATGGTGATGAGGTGGTCGTGCAAGAGCTTAATGAGGTAAAGGAGCTGCTCGGTGCAGCAATAAGTTTTCTGCTCAAGTCGTGATGTAACAAGTATTCGACCTAGCTGGATTAGCTTTATTAGAGGGGGAGTTTTGCTCCCCAGGGCTGCAGGTCCCCACCTCCATGCGGTGCAGCTCGGGTGGCGCTAACGGGGATAATAATTTAATAAGGGGGTGCTCTATGCGAGCGACGACACAGCGTGGGGCGCTCCTGGAGACCTTGGGCAAGGTCAAGTCCGCAGTTGCAGCCAAGCACAATCTACCAGTGGTTGGTGCTGTCCTCATCCGTGCCGGTGGCGGGCAACTATCGCTCACTGGCACGAATTTGGAAGTGGCGCTGACAGCGAGCTGCAAGGCCAATGTCACCCGACAGGGGGCTATAGCAGTTTTGCCCAAGACGCTCGAAGCCTTCCTCAAGGCGGTAAAGGCGGAGACAGTCACTCTGTCCCTGGTGGGCAAAACCCACTTGAAGGTAGAGGCTGGAGCCATCACCACCCTTGAGGGCTTCGAGGCACAGGAGTTCCCGAAGGTGCAGGGAGTCAGGGGCAAGGCGGTCGAGGTAACTGGTCTGGCCAGCGCATTTAGGCAAATCAGCTACGCTATGGCCAAAGAGGATACGAGGCCAGTCCTCAACGGCGTCTGCTTTACTCCCGACAAGGGTGCCGTAGTGCTGGCTGCCGCCGATGGCTTTAGGCTGGCGGAAACAAAGGTCAAGGCAAAGGGGCACTTCGAGCAGACAATAGTGCCCGCTAGGGCGGTAAAGCTCGTCGAGAAGCTGATGCCCGGAAAGGTGTCCATCCACATGAAAAAGGACGGACAATCTGCCGAGTATCCACACATCAGCTTTGTCGGTGATGGGCTAGTGCTGACTGCCATGGTAACTAAGGGAACGTACCCCAACTACAAGCAGGTAATTCCCAAGGGTGGCTCGCTGCTCACTGTGGACAAGGGGGCATTGAAGGATGCCCTGGACGTGGTCTCTATCACCCTGCCCGACAACGATGCGGTTCGCCTCCATACCCGAGGGGGCAATCTGGTCGTCTCAACAAAGCATGAAGAGACGGGGGAAACTGAGATCAAGTTGCCGGCGAAGGGGAAGGCGAAAATCGCTTTCAATATCCACTACCTGCGGGATGTACTCGCCAAGGCAAGCGAACAGCTCATACTGCGGTTAAGAGATGCCCAAACTCCAGGAGTCGTCAAACAAAATGGCACCATTCACGTGCTCATGCCAATGTTCGTGCAATGGTGACTTAACTATCTAGACTGAGGGTCGGACAGGGCGGACACTTTGTCCGGCCCTCCCCTGGGCAGTTAAGCTCAAAAAAGCTATGTAACAAGTATTCAAGCTCATCGGATTAGCTTTAATAAAGGGGGTGAAAGTGACACCGAGAGAGAGCCAAACCAACAAGCTCAAAAAGTACTGGCAGCAGAAGAGTGAGGAGTATGCTCGGGCTATCATGTCTACTCCGCAGAAGGTCAGCCTCTACTCCGTAATCCCCTGCCCCGGTGTAATTATGATCATGGGCGACATTAGAACGGGCAAAACAGGACTGGCCCATGAGATTGCCGGCGAGATGCACAGTAGACGTAAGCTGCCAGCGATACTCCACATGCCCCGGATGGATGAGAAGCAAAGAAGGTCCCTGCAGCGCATCATACCGCCTTGGATGAAAGTGACGACAAAAAGGAGCCAGTGGAGGGACCGGGCAGTAGTAATTTATGACGAGGCCGCACAATCAGCACACGCCAGGAGAAGCCAAAGTGGTGATGCTGTGGAATTGGACGATCTCCTGGCCATTGCAGGGCAAAGAGAACAACTCATATTGTTCATAAGTCACTATTCGAGGAAATTGGATCTGAATGTCTGTACCTCTGTCCATCGCATCATCTGGAAACGCCCCACTTATGCCCATCAGCTCTGGGAGCGAGATGAAATGGCCGACTTTACCAGCAAGGCATATGACTTCTTCAAGGTAATAAGAGGCCAAGTGGCTCAGAAGAAGGCGTGCCTAGTTTTAGATATGGAAAATTTTGGTTTCTACCAATGCAACAATAAGCTGCCAGCATGGTGGACTGACCGTCTATCCCGGATATTCAAAGAAATACAGATACAACATAGTAGAAGGGGGGTGATATTATGAAGCATTAAAGGAAGAAGTGAGAGAAATTGAGACAAAAGGAGGAATATGGATAGAACACAAGTATTAGAAAAACTCGAACCCATCATTAACACCACGGCAAGACAAGTAGTGCACACACCACGGACCAGGGTGCTGGTCCAGCCCGGCCAGGTAGTCATAAGACCTGGCAGCGGCGGTCAGCTCGTTCCTCTGAGCGAGAACGGAGTCAAGGCAATGACCAATTTTATTGGCTTGCCCCGGGCAGTATGCCGGGAACTCAGTCCCGATCTGTTCGGCAAAGTGGTCACGGAGCTACTGAGCCGGAAGGAGAGATATAATCTACTCCTTGGTGATGGTGAGGTGCAGGAATTCGGCGAATACCGAGGGATAAGGAATCTGCCTGTGGAGAGGGTATTATCCACAATTGAGCAGGGTATACCTCATTGTGATTATCACCGGGTCAGCATCCTGGGCAATTACTCCGCTATGCTGGAAATAGTCGGTATCAAGCAGGAGGCGGTCCGCCGCGGCGACCTGGTGCGGGCCGGCGCCATGGTGTCCTTCAGCCCCATTAACACTGTAAGGCCGCTGGTGCAGAGCTACGTGCTGAGGCTGGCCTGCACCAATGGCGTGACCAGCAAGACAGTTTTGGCCGAGTTCACTGGCGGGGGCGGCGAAGGCGATGATGTCTGGCAGTGGTTCAGGCAGTCAGTCCGGGCAGCATACCAGTCGGTCGGGGACATAGTGAACCGCTATAAAGAAATGGTCCGGGATCGGGTGCCAGCCGACCAGCGAGCCGGTATGCTCGAGGAGCTCCTGCACCAGGCCGGCATAACAGGGAAAGAAGCCGAGGCTGTCAGGGCACATGCCATTCAGGACCCGCCGCGCAATACTTATGACATGATGAACCTGATCACCTGGGCTAGCAGCCATATTGTCCGATCCCCCGCAAAGATACAGCGTGCCCTCAATGCCGGCGCCACCTTCACATCAGAAAGCGAGCACGCCCGGGTCTGCCCCCTATGCCATAGTAGAAAAATGACTGTATAATGTATATGGTCCTGCACGCTGGGTTTCCCAGGTTATCCTCCGATTTCCTGGACTTGTCCCAGCGTGTGGGGCCTCCAGAAAGGGGGCAAAGTGGATGAATTCAAGGAAAAAGGTAGAAAAACTGGTAAAAGAGGTGATCCTTAACGACAAGGCGCAGGAGGAATGGATTAAGAATGTCGACCCCGATTTCCTCACTGCCATGGAGACTGTCATTAAGCGATATACTGAGGACCCGAGCAAAGATAAGGCGCAGATATTCAGGACGGGAGTCATGCTGGGGGCTGTATATGAAAGGTGGAGACAAAAACAACTGTGAGAAGGCCAGGCAACTGAGCTTTACGCCTGCAAGAGATGACAAGATTGAGATTGTCGAGAGTGAGGTAAACAGACCACTGTTTTAGGGCACTTTATAGCTATTGACACTGCACAAGTGAATAGCCTACTATGTATCCCCAGGAAAGGAGGCTCAAATGCAAGCGTACTGCATGAAGTGTAGAAAGAAGGTGGAGATTAAAGACCCCAAAAGCATTGTCATGAAAAACCGCAGACCGGCAACCCAGGGCGTCTGCCCAGCCTGCGGCACGAAGGTGTTCAGAATCGGTAAGAGTTAGGCCAGCCCTGGCACAAGTTAACAGAACTCAAGAGGGCTGGATTTCCCGACAGGATCTCTCCAGCCCCTTCTATTTTACGAATCACACTTAACAAGTAAATGTTTGGTTACAAGAGCAAGCGTGTAAGAGAACCTTAAGTTAGCTTAAATTCGATTTAGCACGTTTTGAATGAATCATGATTAAAACAATGCGGACTGCACCGATTGGAGAAAGTTATTATTAAGAAGTCATGTTGATTTGTTGTAAATAATAGAAATGGTTAAAATAGAAGCGGCCCAAACGAGCAAAGTTCTCGTGAAATAATCAGGAAAGGTTAAATATGACGATAAATTACGAATCCGAAAATCTAGCTTTGAGATTGTGGTTCATGATACATCGAACCCACGACATGCTTAAGATGTGCGAGGACCAAGTGTTTGGTGAATACAAGCTTACTACTGAGCAGTACGTAGTGCTTGTGGCTATAAAATACCTCGGTAGTCATGTAAGGCCAACTGACGTAGCCCGGTGGTTAGGACGTAGCCCGAACAGCGTCAGTATGATAGTCGACCGCATGGTGAAGGCTGGTCTGCTCAGAAGGGTAAGAGACAAGGGTGACCGCAGGGCAGTATTTCTGATTATCACTAGCAAGGGGGAGAAAGCTCTTAAACCGGCAATTCTATCAGGTTGGGAGTTCATCCAGAAAATCCTGTCGCCACTATCATATGACGACAAGCAGACCCTTCTGGGCCCGCTCTTGACGATACAATACGAGGCATGTAGGCATCTCAACCCCGGGGAGGATATAGAGAAATTAATGAGCAATGAGGCCGAGAGCCATGCCAATTTAATGGAACGACTGTGCCAGTATATTCCGACCTCCACTCCTGAAGCCAAACGTCGGGGTAGGGAGAAGGGAGAGACCATATGATAAGGACAGTTAACTTTACTTATGCTAGCTGGCGTAGAGCAGTTCAGCAGGGTTTGCAATAATCCCGGTAGAATGAAACCTGCCCTCGTTTTAACTCACAGGTAAAACACCTTAGCCACTGTGAAAGATCGCCTAGATTTTGATTAGTACACCAAAGTCAGTATTGTTGTCCATAAGCCGGTTACTCTAACCGTCGCGCACAAAACTTGACAAATGGGTTATGAATGTGATAAAGTAAATAATGTCCCGAGTAGCCAAGCTGGGACCTAGCAAGCGAGTCAGGCTTGGTGGAAGCTGAAAGGTGCAGGCGAGAGCCAGCACAAGGTAAGCGGAAGTTAGGTCTGGCGATAGCTGGAAGGAAAGGTAAGGTTACTCGGGGCATGTATTTTTGCCAACTTGGCGTCCTAACCTCGTCTGAAATACGCAGATATTCAGCCTATTCAATTTAGACTCTTAACTAAAATCCACCATCTGCAGCTTTGACCTCAATCTGATTTTGTTCGCCATTGCCATACCAACTTCAAAGCTCAGGTGGTGGGTTTTGGCACTTTATGGCTATTGACACTGTATTGGTAAATAGCCTACTAGCTATTCCAAAAAGAGGAGGATCAAATGCAAGCATACTGTATGAAGTGCCGTGCCAAAAGGGAAATGAAGAACACTAGAAGGATAATCATGAAAAATGGCAGGCCGGCAACTCAGGGCGTGTGCCCTGTGTGCAGAACCAAGATGTTCAGAATCGGCAAGAGTTAGGCCTACTCCAGCATAGCCTAACAGAACTCAGAAGGGCTGGTATTCCCGGTATCGGGATATCCAGCCCTTCTATTTTACAAATCACACTTAACAGGCTAATGTGCAATTTCACCAGGTTGTGGTGTCCAAGACATACTATGGAGCTGAGGAGTCACAAAACGCTAGATTGTTACCTTGAGTGAGAGGCTACCGAACCGCTTGGCTTTGTGGGGGGCAACTAGGAACTCTAGTTGATTGGTCCGAGCTTGGTCTTGCCCTGTTCACTCTTGGTAAATTTTCTGTTAACATTTCAATCGAAAGGGAGAGAGGAACCAGCTATTAATTGTGAGTGTGAAATATCTTGGAGCAGAGAGCGATGCAGAGTCCATCCCAGCAAGAAGTCATTGATTCAATCCAGGAAGGCATAAGGAAAGCCCAAAGGAACTATAAGAAAGCATCCGAGAGCCTGCTTTGTTGGGGACCTGAGTATTTGATTACCACGAATATTTTCCAATCGTTATTACGTCTTCCCAGAATGGACAACTGCTTATGTCTGGAAGAGCAGGCTCGCGAGCTGGAAAAATACTGCAGGAATAGGCGTTCCGGGCGAAAACCCAGAGTAGTTGATGGGCGCACTCGCTGTGATTTGGTTTTATGGCATGTCAGTAAGGACGAACCGATAGTTGTGATTGAAGTAAAGAGATGGGCCAAGGATTGTTCTAATGATCTTAAAAGGCTAGTGCGTTTAGTCAGCCAAGGACTGAAATTCGCTGTTGCAGCTTCTTGCTTGTTTGAAAAGGTTAGGAATAATAGCAAGAGAGACGCTGAGAGCAAGTTGCGAGAACTCTTGAGTAATCTATGCCGGAGGATGGGGCAAGAAATATCAGAGAGCGGAGTAGGCATACGTTTTGCACCGAAGTCGCCGCGCGTCCACATGTTGTCAATCCAAGACGAAATGGGGAGCAGGCAAAGATGGGTCTGGTGTCCCGTCTGCTTCGTGATTTACCACAAGAAGAATCAACGATAGGCTATCTGTCTACGAGAATAAGGATAAACCAAACTGATGTGTCCTGCTCTCGCACATCGTGCAGCACTCAAATGGTCACAATCTGAATTTTTGTGACAGAATGTAATTTCGTCCCATACAAGCGTTGTGGAGCAAGAATTATGAAATGCTTTGGCTATTGAGCAACCAGTTTGCATTTATCGCAAAAAGACTTATTTGTTGAGAAGATCGAACCTAAATGACCATGCAATTAAAACGGAAGCTAGAAAGCAAAATATCTCATCGCGGTATACTTACACTTTGTAATCTCACTACCGAAGGCCATTGGATATTGTTTAAATAGTGGGTACGCTACGGGATCGTGTCAAAGCGAACGTAAAACTCCTTCGCGCCATTGGTTATTTGGAACGCCAACTCAATGACCTTTGGAACAGGAATGTAAATCCGGTCTTTTGTCACGATGGTCGTTGTCGGAAACATCGCTCCGCCCGTCGTCTGTGTTTCTAGTGGTTCCTTGAGTTTAATATCGTAGTAGAGATTCAGATCGCCTGTGGCATCTGTGAAGACGTAGATTACGCGGTGAGAACCCCACATGAGCTTCGTCGTGTGAGGCTGACGCAAAAACTCACCCTCGCTCTTTGCCATCCGGTCAGACACCGCGAGAAACATCTGAAATCGATTGAGTTTTACATATTCGGTCGCTACGGTTAACACTTTCATAGTGCTAGTTATCTCAGGACGCAGAATAGGTGGAGTAGCTACAAACTCGCTGATATTAGAAGGCTCGTCGGATGATCCGATGATACTTGGCAGTTCTTCTTCAACTCTGCCTACCTGTTCCTTGAGGACCTGCTGGCGTTGCCCTGCGCTACGCCCGCTGGAGGACCTCAAAACCATTTCGAGATCTGCCTTACCTGCGAGATAGTCCGCTAAAAGCGACTCAATTTCTCCAAACTCAGCCCTTTCGTAACGGAACAGCTCCTCATTTTCCTTTAGGCGGCGGTATAGGGCATCCCGCCCTTGCCTGGTAGAGGATGGAACGTGATCGCGGATTTGCGGGTAGATGTGCTCCCTAACGAAGTCTATTACAAAACCCGAAAAAACCTCGTGGGCGGCCCTGTATGATTCAACCACCACACGTACAGCCGGCATTTTGCGATGAATTGCGATATGTAGAATGTCACCTTTTTTCTCAATGTACAGGTGTACGCCGTGGCTGATCTCTGCAAAGACTACTTCAATGTCCGGTAAAAAATAGTCATTAAGTAGCACCCCCCGCACTTGCACCAGAAACATCGCTTCGTCCAGAGTAAGCTGAGTTGGGGGAATGGGATCGACGATAGTCTTTTCAGGAACCTCTTCGATGCCCGATATTTCCCTAAGATAGCGGAGTTGAAGCTTGCGCCTCGGAATCGTCTGACTGACATGGAAAAGATTCGCTTGTTCGCTCGCGAAACGCTGAAGAATGGTCGCGTCCTGCCCGATATAGAAGAGCTTTGTCTTTGATGGCTCGTATTCTTTCACTTCGCCCAGTGTCACCTCTTTGTCACAGGTAGGTAGAACTGTGATCTTAACGTTTTTCGCGAGCGGGATTAAACCCTGTGAAAGGATGTACTGCTGGAATTGTTGGTTCTGGTCAGCAAAGCGTGTTTCAGCTATGTCATTCGATACTTCTGCCTCCGTCATGGCCACTAGATTGGCTACGTGCTGGATGCTTTCACGGCTCAGTGCTTCACGCCCGGCAGTAGGATTGAGGATGTTAAGGTTCACGAACCCACCAAATGCATAAACGCCCGAGACAGGAATAGGAGCAAGCCCGAACAGGTTACGAAAGCCCAGAGTCTGGCCGCCATCCTGAACGAAGAATGCCTCTCCGGACAACAGGTTGTCGTTGAGCGAAATGCCTTCAACTCGGGCAAGCACGCGTGCCTGTGTATTTACGAAAGTCCGCAATGTGGCTGAGAATTCGCCATGCGATACAGGCCTGTGTGAGATTTCTTCATAGCCTGCTGCTCTACTCCCGAGTGTGTCCTCAAAAACTTGCTGGCTGATAAGGTGCCCGTTTAAGTGAATAGGAACGGGGACAAACCGCACAAACTGGCTGAGATACTCTGACGCAGAGGCTTCATCGACTGTAAAAGATGGGTCTAGATCAGCCCTAATGATTGTTCCAGGACTACGATCATCGGCCACACGTTCAAAATCAATGCAATCTTTTGCGATACGTAGTTCTGCACGTCTCGCCAAGCTGACTAGCGTGACGCTGGAATCTATGTGGCGGGTTTCTACTTGAAGGGCGGTGCAAACCCCGAAATTCGCCATAGCTCCAATGCCAAACGTGCCGATGACTCCGGAGCGTTGAGCGAGTTCGGATTTCTTGCCGCTTGAACCTGCCTTCCAGAAGTTGTTCTTGAGCACTTCTTCAGTCATACCGATGCCATCATCTCGGACG